>R11__coassemble_1021_pt1 | contig 16647 bp, 18 predicted proteins | sample R11__metabat2_high_PE_057 | metagenome-assembled genome bin R11 | reverse complement strand
AAGAATCGCTGCAACAACAGCCTTGGCAGGCCGTCGCGCAGCGACTTAGTTCAATGAGGATTTTTCGATGCTTTCTCTTTTCCTGTCGAACAGGTTTCCCAAAGAGCTGTCTCTGCGTAACTTGTTTTCGGCGGTTGCTTTCAGCTTTTCAAAGCGTTGTTTGCTGATTCCCATAACCTTTGCAGCCTTGGCCGAGGAGAGCTTATATGCTTTGTTTTCGTCGCCCTTTTTTGTTGCACGGTCATAGCCAGCGAATCGATCTTCTGATCGCTCTTCCTGATGGCCATATGCAAGTTCAATTGCCTGCAATTCACTCTGCCTCAGAACGGGAGAATTAAGCAGCCCGTAGGTGAGGGCAAGGGCGCGCTGTTCATCCTGATCCAGGCATGCCAGGGAATAGGCAAGCGTATCTTCTGATTCATCATGGAGGACTGCATGTTCAGGTGTGAGCATATGGCTTGCCTTGGAATCGAATATACCCATCTCATCAGTAGGAACGGCATTGAAAGATATACGGTCCAGTGACTGCTGCACCTTTGAGATCGTGATTCCGGTCATATTGGCGATTCGTGCTATGGAAAATTCCTCACGGTTTTCGGTGAGCTTTGCTATGGCACTTTTTATCTTTTTATCGATCGCGTTTTCGTAGCGTGATATGCCGTGCTGCGCCCGCCATGTGTTCATGACGGAATCATCCACGGCGTATTTGAAGAAAGAAAGCATATGCGCATCGTATGTTGACCTTTCAGGGTCGTATTTCTCAAAACGCTTGATGCATTCCATGAGTGCTTCAGAACAGTAATCCTCATAGTAGTTCATGTCAATATAACGGATTTTGAAAAACACCCACTTAAAGACCTTGGGAGCCAAAAGCTGAATAATATCCAGCATGATCTTATCCCGTTCATATTCGCGTGCTGCGTGATATCTCTCAACAACATCAATGATTTCCTGTCTGGTCCATCTGCGGTCTGGATCACAATTATAGTAGTTCATCATGCGCATATAAGCGCTGCCACGTGCACTGACCTGCTTATCCACCTGACGATCATCATATTCCTCAAGATCGTCAAACGGAGACTCAGCCTCGTTATCTATATCTTCTGCAAGTACCGTATTGTATTCATAATCGTCCATCATACCACCTCTGGTAGTTTACCAAATGTAACAGAGTCACTTCGCCACTTATATATCTAATGCATTCAATTTCGGAAAATCATTTTCCCCTGAAAAAAAGTACATATTTAAAAAACTCCGTTCATCTATTCGTGGGTCTAAAAACGTGCAAATTTGCATATTAAGGAAATGTATCCAAATCAAGATGAAAGGAGGTAGAAAGATGCAAAAGAATTCTCATTTGAATCTGTTCGATGAGAAGCTTTCCGTCTTGGGAACAGACGAGGCGGAGCTGTACAGTGTCCTGACAGAGTTTCGAGCAGGTACTGTACAAATGGATCTCAGGCCGGAAGACCTGGAGGTCTACTCACTGATCGGAAGCTCTGATCAGTGGTTTCAGGCCGTCCACACTAACGCCTGGATGGCAACAACAAATAATCTCAAATTCCAGCTGGTCGATCAATTTATTGATCGTCCTGTACTGGAATTGACGGAGATACCGAATGTGATCGTATTTCCAGGAATGGCCGCAGGATTCGTCCTGTCCGTATTGCAGGGCGAGACATTAAAAAGCCTTATTGCGCTTGGAATCATATTTGGGATCACTTTCCTTGTATTCAGCTTTCTGCACGGGCTGATCGGCATGGGCGATATGAAGCTGTGGATGATGGCTGGGTCATTTTTGGGATTTGGCGCTTCATTTATCGCATTCACGGCAGCGCAGCTGCTCCTTGCCCTGTATGTGATCATTACCGGCCGGGGCAGGGAAGCAGAATGGGGGCTGCGCAGGGTGGTATTACACAGGCTGCGACCGGAGAAAACGGAAAGTTACTCTTTTGGGATCTTTTTCTTCATCGGCTGCGCGGCAGCTGCAGTACTCCTGTCAAAAGGGGTGATCGTTTGAAACAGGTGAAAAGATTAAGAGATAGGAAAGGGTCAGCCTTCATAGAAGTGCTTTTCCTGAATATCATAATCACGTTCCTTTTTATTATGGCACTCATGGTATTTATGAGGGCAGTTACCGTATACAGGATCGATGAGGCCTGTACGCAGATCGGACACGATATAGTATCATGCAATAACCTTGATGAAGCACAGGCGCTTGCTCAGACAACTGCCTATGCGCTTCTGAAGGACAGCAGCATGATCGACGAAACGTCTATCAGCTGTGAAGTTGCATATGCCGCCGGAGGAACGGCAGAATGGAAGAAGGGAAACTTTCTGACGGTATATATGAGTGCAAAGATCAAAAATGATTTTTTCTCATTGAATCGTACCCATAATAAGACAGTAACGGTAATGATAGAGCGGAAGGAGAAAACAACCTGATGCCAAAAAAAATACGACAGTGGTTCTCAAGAGGTTCGGGAACTGCCATTTTAGGCGTTATGATCTCCATGATGATCCTCATATGTATCATCGTGCTGATGATCATATTCGTTCTGATCAGCCGTTCTTATGACGTGCAGGCGGCGGCAGACAGCTGTTCAGACGGTGTGGCCGTGTTCATGTCCCAGAATAAGAGTGCGACTTATGCGGAGGCATTGGATAAACTGGACGAAGTGGCGGCCAATGTTGCGGACGTATCAGGCATCATCATAGACAGTGTGTCACTGGATGAAATGGCATTGAAAGACAAGGAAGTTGTGGTGACGCTCGTTGCATCAGGCCAGTATAACATGGGAGGCTCCTCAGCAGGGATCTTTGCCCCGCTGAGTGGTATGTATAAGCTGACAAAAACAGCTACCACGGAATATTCATCCTATGGAAGCGGCGTGGCATATGTGGAATGGGCACTGGAGACCGCAGATGACAATACCCATGGGTACAGTATGGAAAACAGGACGGGAACGCCTGATTATGACTGCTCTTCCTTCGTATATTACTCGTTGATAAATGGCGGGTATGAGGGGCTTGCGGATCTATGCGGCGGACCATTCTCAACAGGAAGCATGACGGAACCGCTGCTTGAGATGGGATTTACGGAACTGGATTATAATCCGTCCAACCTCATGGAAGGAGATATCCTGTGGGTGGTAGATGCGGCAGGAAACCATCATACAGAGATCTATGTAAGTAACGGCCAGTCCGTAGGCGCAAGAGGAGATACGGACGGTGTACCTGGAGACGGGCTTGGAAATGAGATCCTGCTTGCGGATACACTATGGCAGCCGTGGGTCAAAGTATTCAGGCCGCCGGGCTGATCTGGGGAGGTGGAACATATAAAAAGTAAAAAAAGAGCAGGGGCATTAATCCTTGCAGCCGTGCTGTTATCGTCCTCTGCTGCCGTGTGGGCAGATGACATAGGAAGTGATTCCGGATCAGGTGTGGATCTTTCAGATGGCCAGATTGTCGGCACGGGAAGCAGTACGGATGCGGACCGGAACAGTGATGTGACAGTAGTAGGAAGTGCAGATTCTGCGAGGGATGATATTTATGTGGATGAATCGACGGACCGTTCCCAGGAGAATACCTCAGGCGGAACATCCGCATCGACCAACAGCAGTTACGTGGATACACGTTCGGATGCACAAAAGGAAATGGATTCCAACTGGTATGCGCTGCGGAATAAGATCGCGTCCTGGAGGGATTACTGTACGGGGGACGGCCAGGTATACGGAAGTGTACTTGGAAACGGGTATACAACAATAAAAAGCGGGATACTTCCGATCAGTGAGATAAGCGCTGCAAAGGATTATATCAGCTCCATCAGCAGCCTGCGTACGAAAGAAGCGGACGACAGTTATTACGCAACAGATACGTGGTGGTCAACAGGAAATACGCCGTCTGCATCGGTTGCCGGTGCGGATGCATCAGGATACGATGCGGAAATGCAGGATTCCATCAAAAACGGAATCGCCACGGAAGAGGGTTTTAGCGAAGACTCTGCCCTTTCCTTTATAGGATACACAGGACTGGGTGCGGGAAACTCAGATCTTTCAGCCATGACAGGGATTATGCTGCCATCGATAACAACGGGAGCAGATGCATCCGGGTATAAGGTAGGAAGCCCGATCCGCACGGATATGATATCAGGGGGTCTTAATTACGCCTCTGATACAACATGGTATAAGGCAGTCGAGGCTCTGTACAGATATCTCGACATAGAAGTGCCTGAGAGTACGACAGGAGCACATGGGACTTTCCGTTCTAATGCCATGAACGATTACTGCTCTATAAGCCTGATTACCAATTATAAGGTACAGGACATTACAGAAGAAACAGAGATCATAGGGGATCCGATCAGCGATGATTATCAGCTGCATCTCTTCTCGGAAGACGATAACGGCGACCTGACGGAAATTGCCGTACTGCCGACCAATACAAAGGCGACGACGATCCATCTGGCCGATTATCCGGGCGTCACAAAACTGGTTGCAAGATACTACAGACGGTTTAACCAGACGAAATATATATCCGTTTCCTATGCCGTGACAGAGTATCTAGTGGATACAGAAACAGGAAATATCCTCTGGTTCTCAGAGGAATCGATGGAGAGCGAAGCGGCAGGAAAGTCCGGCTGCAGAACGGTGACAATGGATGTTGAAACGGGAATTTCCAACTGGTGTGAGGATCCGGATGAGGCTGTGATCAATATCACGGACATCAGTGAACTGACAACAGATGAAACCAAAACACAAAGGATTGAATAGTAAAAGGAGAAAAAATGGATAATCTGAAGAAGTTTTTTAAGGCATTTGTACAGGAAGAGGAAGGAATGGAGTTTCTGCAGATTGTATTTGTTATCGCAGGTGTTTGTCTGGTAGGCGCTGCCATTTATATCCTCTATCAGAAGATCGAGACACAGGTGAATAATGCGACTTCACAGGTAGAAGGTCTTACCAGTCTCGGCTCTGGTTCATCATCATCCTCATCCACACTTCAGCCCTAATGACTGCAGTGCAGGGAGTTTATATGCTGAAAGGGATGGAAAAGCCGAAAAAATGGTTCAGACGGGGGTCTGGAGAGACGTTATCGTTTCTCCCGGTCCTCATTATCATGCTTTTTCTGCTCCTTTTTATGACCGCATTCATACAGTACACGATCAGCGTGATCAACGTGAGTACATCCCTTGAGACGGTAGGACGTTCAGTGGTCGTCTGCTCGTCTTATGACGATGCGCAGGATCAGGCACAGCGTGTGGCAGGGACTATGATCGGCAGCAGTTCGGTATCCGGCGTTACCACCTCCGTGGAATACCTTGATCCGGGTGATGACTGGAAGGTAGGGACTTATGTGAAGGTGACAATGAATGCACATATCACGACCATTGAACCGTTTATAACATCAAGGGACATATCCAAATCGATCCTGGTGACGGTCGAACATTACGTCAGGGGATCAAACGTCGATCTGACGGGTAACTCGAACGCAGAAATGATCTTCAACTATTTCCGTGATATGGGCTTCTCTGATGCCTGTGCAGCGGCCATCGTGGGAAACTGCGTGCAGGAGAGCGGATGTAATCCGGCTGCCATGAACGGCACAGGAAAATATGTGGGGATCGTGCAGTTTAACGCATCTAATCTGTACCCGGCAGCGGAAGCACAGGGCGCAGACTGGACAGATCTTTCTTTTCAGCTGAACTATCTATATAATGACATCGCAGGCCAGTGGACAACCTGGAATGATTCCATTACGAATGAATATATAGACGCAGGATACGCGCCTTCCGGTCTGTCGGTAGAAGAATGGTTCGCCATGACCGATCCGGAAGAGGCGGCAGCGGCATTCTGCGCTTACTATGAAAGGTGCTATTTGAGTGACGCGTGTCTGGACGTGCGTATGGGCGGTGCCAGAGAGGCCTACAATAACTACGGAGGTAGCAAGTGAGAAGGAAAAAGATCGGAAGGGCAGGTTCCTATACCGTCTGGATCATCGTAGCAACGATCATTTTCGTGGGTGCTCTGATCTTTACGATCGCGACGTCAAAGACATCGGAAACAAGGATGGCCTACGCCGGGGATTCTTCCGATACAGTTTCTGTGGACGCAGGAGCGGATGAGGCGGAAGAAGAACCCACCACCTATACATATACAGACGCGACATATGGATTCAGCCTTGAAATACCGGATACATGGCGGCAGCTTACAAAAGAGGACACAGTCTATTTCATGGATCAGGAATCCGGCGCTTCCGTAAAGATCACGGAGTGCGGATACTACCCGTCTGTGAATAATGAGACGGGCGACAGCATTTCAGAGAAAGTGATCGCAGATGGAAAGACCTTCGTTTCGTTCAACCGTGTGGGACCGGCACACTATGAAGCTATTTATCAGGACATGGGGAACACCACATACGACTATCTTGACGAAGTCTTCTGGGACAGATCGGATATCGTTACACTGCAGTGTGTGGTTCCGGACGCAGATTATGACGATGCGTCAGACGACCTTACTACCATCGTGACGTCTTTTGTATGGGAACGGGACAGCAGCATCCCAAACGGATATATCCTCTATTACAGCAGTTACGGTGCCTTTGAAGTAGGAGTGCCAAGTTCTTGGTCTGCAGGTGCGGGAGAGGATTATATCATAGCCCAGGATACGGAACTAGGTACGACCTTTATGGCACAGGCAGCGGAGGGAAGTACGGATCTGGAAGCGCTCACTACGGTAGATATCACATCCATGATCAATGCCGGTCAGTCAAATTTTATGCTGCAGAGCTTTACGGCAGATGGCAATGAGGCGGTAGCACGTGCGCGTTATCTTTCAGACGACACATGGATTTATATTGACATGTATCTGGTCAGCAGGGGAAGCTATACATATACACTGGAGATAGAATATGCAGACGGTGTGTTCAGTGATGAAGACTGGACGGTAATGAAAGGCTTATTCCGGGAGTTTCTTTCCATAGACGAAGGGGAGGGAAACGAATCAGAAGTTTCGGAAACGGAAACAGATCAGGAAAAAGAAGGAGAATCTTAATATGCTGAGCAAGAAAGCTTTGAGGCAAATGGACGACGAAGAAATAAGAGAGGTGAGTTTGCAGAAAAACGCCAAAGGAAATGCAACCAAGGAGGCATTGATGGCACAGCAGGAATTGTACGACAGAGCACATCCTTTTGGAGAAGCAGATGGTTGCAGACCTGATGATGTACCATATGGCCGGGATAGATCAGAAAATGTGATCTTTGCGAAGAAAATTTAACACGCCGTGCAGAGAATTGCATTCAGGGGATTAGCCGGTTTTATTCTGATCATTTTGCTTTTAGAATGCTGCTTCCTGTGTGAAAGGGTCAGTCAAAGATCGAATGCGCAGACTAATATAGAAGAAAAAAAAGGGGATCCTGTAGTAAGGCAATCACAGACAGTATCAACATCTAGTGTATGCCTTTTAATCGGAATGGGGGGAACGTTCACTTTAGGATGCCTTTGTGTATATTCCAATACGGCTGTTATTCTGCAGGAGATAGGATTTTCACAGACATTCGCTACAGGAACTGCAATCAGTATAATTTCGCTTTTTAATATCATAGGAAAGTATGTGATGGGTGCGGTCAGCGATAAGGTGGATGCAAAAGCATCATTAGCTGTCTGGTATCTGTTATGTATCGCTGCCTCTTGCTATTTTTGTTTTTATCGTGGTACGAACATGGCTATAGCTATTGTTGGTCTGGTCCTGATCGGCTGGGTAGCGGGAATTTACACTGTTCCGTTGGCATTCCTTACAGGAAGATTGTTCAGGAATGAAGAACAATATGCACGTATTATCAGCTATGTGACAGCGGTTTCTACTCTCTGCAGCGCATTCTCTGGATTTCTCTTTCATAGTGTTTATGATAACACAGGGACCTATTACTATTCCATGTTGTACGCTACAGGTCTCTCGATTGTCAGCGTTTTCTTCCTGATCGTAATTTTAATGAAAAACAAAGAGAAAATATAAATAGAGGATATAGACCCGCTCCCGCCGGTTTCCTTCTTCGTTCCAGCTGTCCAGGAAGCTCTGACGCTGGTTTTCTGTGATAAGCTGGAAAAAGTCGGAAACCGTTGAAATATACGGGCTTTTTCAAGGCTTTTATGCACTTTTCAAAGCGAGGTAGAAAATCTACTGGAAGTTAACATTAACATACAGATTGTCTATCTCCGTATTTTTTTGAATATTCGTCTCGTAACTTTAAAAGTTTTGAACACAAATATGTTGCATAACTTATGCCCATATGTTAGAATTAAGAAAACAAATGAATGTACAAGAAAGAGGGTGGCTCTCCATGGTATATGGATATATACGAGTACTGTCAAATCACGGAAATTCTATAGAAACGCAAGAGCTGAAGCATGCCGGCTGCGAACATATATATACGGACGGACTCACGGGAAGCAAGCAGAAATATCCGGAATTCGAAAAGCTGAGGGCCATGATCCGTAAAGGGGATACTCTCGTAGTGTCAAAGTTAGACCGGCTCGGCAGAACTGTTTCCCAGGCGGCAGAACTGATTACGGAGTTCCTGGACGAGGGCATTACGATCAACATCCTGGATACTGGCGTTCTGAACAGCAGTACGGTCAATACGCTGCTTAAGAACGTGCTTCATTCGTTCTCAAAGTTCGAACGTGATATTTTCGTGCAGAGGACGCAGGAGGGAAAGGCCGTTGCCAAAGCGAATAATCCGGACTTCCGTGAGGGGCGTCCGCCGAAATATACCAAAGCACAGTTCAACAGGGCAATGAAGCTATTGGAAGACCACTCGTACAGTGAAGTGGTCAAAATGACAGGGATCAGCAGGAGTACCCTGATGCGGGAGAAACAGAAAAGGCAGAACGCAGATCGTGAGGTGATCGCATGACAGATGCAGAAAAGAGGGAAGCTGCCCGCCAGATTTACAATAAATGGGTGAACAAAGGTAAAGAGGATGAGGATGATCGCTCCTTCTGGATGGACATATTCACCCGTCTTTTTGCCGTGCCGGATGCAACGGATCGGATCGAGTTTCAGAAGAAAGTGATTGGTCCGGATGGACATACTAAAAGAATCGATGCATATATTCCGGAGACAAAGGTGCTGATTGAGCAGAAGAGCATCGGCATCGATCTAGATAAACCACAAGCTGGACATGACGGCATGACTCCTTTTGAGCAAGCCAAGATGTACGATAACGGACTTCCGCACAGCGAAAAGAGCCGCTGGATCATTACGTCCAATTTCCGTGAAATCTGGATTTATGACATGGATCAGAAAAAACCGGAGCCGGTGAAGATCCTTCTGGAAGAACTTCCGTCTAAATACAGTCTGTTGGAGTTTCTGATCAGCGCAGAAGTAAAACAGGTTAATAGGGAAATTGAGCTTTCAAAAGAAGCTGGACGGCTGATCGGCAAAGTACATGACAGGTTTGAGGAACAGTACAACGATCCATTGGCTAAGAAAACTCAGAACAGCCTTAATATCCTCTGCGTGCGTCTGGTGTTCTGCCTTTATGCGGAAGATGCAGGTCTGTTCGGTAATAAGGATGCCTTTAGTGCATACCTGAAGCAGTATGAGCCAAAGGATATGAGAAGGGCGCTGCTCGATCTGTTCAAAGTCCTCGACACTCCGCTTGATCAACGTGAGGATCTGTACCTTGACGATGAGCTTGCTGCGTTTCCGTATGTCAACGGCGGCCTGTTTGCCAGGGAAAACATAGAGATTCCAAAGCTGACGCAGGAGATCAAGGACACCCTGTTGGAGTCAGCAAACTTCGACTGGTCCGCCATTTCTCCGACCATCTTCGGGGCTGTGTTTGAGTCTACCCTGAACCCGGAGACCAGGAGGTCTGGCGGCATGCACTACACCTCTATTGAGAACATCCATAAGGTCATTGACCCGCTGTTCCTCGATGAACTGAAGGAAGAACTGGAGCAGATCCTGACGGTCAAGGTGGAAAAGGACCGCGATAAGCAGCTGCACGCATTTCAGGACAAGCTGGCCTCGCTGCGTTTCCTGGATCCTTCGTGTGGCTCTGGTAATTTTCTCACGGAAACCTACATGAGCATCCGCAGACTTGAAAACAGAGCCTTAGGAGAGCTGCAGCATGGCCAGATCATGTTTGGATTCGAGTCAGTGAACCCGATCAAGGTCGGCATCGATCAGTTTTATGGAATTGAGATCAATGATTTTGCTGTGACGGTAGCAAAGACCGCCCTCTGGATCGCGGAATCGCAAATGATGAAGGAAACGGAAGATGTGGTCCACATGGATCTTGACTTCCTTCCACTTCGGACAAATGCGTTTATCCATGAGGGAAATGCGCTGCGGATGGACTGGAACAAAATTTGTACAAAAGATAGTTTGTCATATATCATGGGAAATCCGCCTTTTGTCGGTGCAAGGCTGATGTCTTCTGAACAAAAAGAAGACATGATATATATATTTGGTGCAAAATGGAAAAACGTTGGAAATCTTGACTATGTATCATGCTGGTATAAAAAATGCGCAGAATACATGGAAACGACAATGATTCGATCTGCGCTCGTATCAACAAATTCCATTGTTCAAGGAGAACAAGTCCCGATTCTTTGGAAACCATTGTTTACGCAAAATCATATTCATTTTGACTTTGCTCATAAAACATTTATCTGGGACAGTGAAGCTAATGTAAAAGCCCATGTTCATTGCGTAATTTTAGGATTCAGCGTGGCTCAAAATATGAAACAACGGAAAATTTTTGAGGAAGGAAATGAGTTCAAAATTGCAAATAACATAAATGGATATTTAATAGATGGAGACAACATATTTGTAGAAAGTTCAAAATCAACTTTGTGTAAAGACGTTCCTGAAGCAAGAAGCGGGAATAAGCCAATAGATGGCGGGGCATATCTTTTCACGCAGCCAGAATATGAGGAATTTATTCAAAAAGAACCTTTATCAAAAAAATGGTTTCGACGATGGTATGGCGCAGAAGAATTCATTAATAACAAAATAAGATATTGCCTGTGGTTAGGGGATTGTCCGCCAAGTGAACTTCGAAAAATGCCACATTGTATGGAGAGAGTGCAACAAGTACAAAACTTTAGATTAGCAAGCAAAAGTGCTGGCACAGTCAAACTTGCAGACAAGCCAACAAGATTCCATGTTGAAACAATACTGAAAAATGAATATCTTATTATGCCTCTCACTTCATCGGAAAGAAGAAGATACGTTCCGATTGGCTTTATGACACCGGACGCATTAGCGAGTAATCTTGTTACAGTGGTAGTCAATGCCACAAAATATGATTTTGGTGTATTAATATCTAATGTCTTTATGGCGTGGATGCGTGCTGTAGGTGGACGACTTAAGAGTGATTACAGAATAACAAAAGATAACTTATATAATGTTTTCCCCTGGCCTACTCCAACCGAAGACCAGAAGGCCAAGATCGAGCAGACCGCCCAGGGGATCCTCGATGCCCGTGCCCTTTATCCGGACAGCAGCCTGGCTGATCTCTATGATCCGCTGACCATGCCTCCAGAGCTGCGTAAGGCGCACCAGAAGAACGATGCAGCCGTCATGCAGGCTTACGGATTGTCCGTCAAGGACACGTCAGAGGCCGACTGCGTAGCTTTTCTGATGCAGAGGTATAAAGAACTGGTGGACGAACTGGAAGCCAAAGAAGCGGCTGAAAAGGCTGCGAAGAAGAAAAGAAAATAGTTTTATTGGCGATCCGGTACTCCACCGGGTCGCCTTCTTTCTGTGTTTTCAGTGGGAGCAGATTGGATCATACCTTCAGCATACGCTCCCTATCATCGGCTCCATAGAGGTAGGCTGCTTTCAGAAGATAGGATTCCCTCTCTACAGCAGCATACATATATGCATCGATCAGATCGTCTGCTATATCTGCCGGCAGGGAAGATCTGATTTCTTCAAGTTTCTGGTCTGCATCGTACTGCAATTTCTCAAATTCCTTGTTCCCTTTCAATTCTTCCGGGATGTGTGCATGTCTCAGGTCGAAATATTCTCCAACAAATTCTCTATCCATAGAAAAACCTCCAGATTCAGATCTTTTGTATGTTTGTTGTTCATTTTATCGCAAATTGTCTGAATAAGAAAGATGACAGAAACGTTCAGAAGGGAGGTGTGGACATGGACGTTGATATCAGGGAATCCGCATATAAACTTGACATGGAAATGCTCTCACAGGGCGCTGAACTGCAGGGAGCCTTTGAAAATCTGGATGCTATGCTGCGCAATCCGGAAACGCCTGTGGCAGACTTCGTTAAAAACTATATGGAATATAAGGATGCCTACGAGAGATCAGGCATCTCGGATACCGCAAAGTATATTGATATGGCAGACGAACTTGCCGGAAGGGATGCACCGAAAGAAACAGAAAGTGAAATTCTTTCGGAAGCCAATGAGATCCTTACGGGAATGTATGACGGAAAGATCAGGACGGGAGAAGGGTACGAAAAACTGACAGATCTGGCAGACAGGCTGGATGAGAACGTAACTGACTTGGATGCGTGTTATGAGATATCGCAGGGCGTGCTGACTGCAACGGATGCAGGTACGAATGCCTATCTGCGTGATCTTGTGGATACATATAACAAAGGAGTGGCCGGTGAGGATCAGCTCCACGTTGGTGATGACGGGAGAATCTATACGGAGGAAGGTTACCGTGTAGGTGGCGGACAGGAAGACCGGTACAACGCGCTGGAAGACCGTACGCCTAAGGACGGACCGGAAAAAACCGCTGACGAAGCAGCGGCTGATGAAGCTTCGGCAGTAGAACGGGCAGAAAATGCCTATCGCAACTGTATACTGAAAGGCTACAGTGAAGAGACACTGAAAGATGCATATCTGGGACCTGAAGACAGGCTGAAGGGGATCTCAGCGGAACATGACGTACTGATCGACAAGATTGAAGAGGCTCTGGAGCGGTCTCCTGATGCTGAGTCGGATAAGATCGCACGTGATGTCGAGAATGATATTAAAGGCGAAAAAGATAAGCAGGATGATCCTGTGGATAAGGGCATAGATTCGGATACACGGGTGGAAAACAACCAGAACGACGTAGCAGGGCGGACAGAAAAGAAGGACAGTTCCTCTGGGCGACTTGGCATAAACAATACATACAGCCGCACAGATGACAGCAAAGACGTTGAGATCAGTGACCAAAAGCGTTATGAGATCCGTGATGCCGTAGAGGCAGAAGGTGCGGAAGGTGGCCTGACCCGTGCGGAGATCGAGCAGGAATATGACAAACGGATATCAGAACTCAAAGAAGACCTGAATGCGATCAAAAGCGATATCATGCATTTTAAAGAACTGACAGCAAAGATGGCTGACAACGCAAATCCGGTACATGTGCGCGGCATGAAAGAGTTTCATCTTCTACGTTATGAGATCGATTCAGCAAGCCGAAGATATGCAGCAACAGGTGGTGCTGTTGGCGAAAACTGCTTTATGCAGAAAATTGCAAATTCGGCACAGGCCGGTTTGAACGCGCTGGATATCTACAGGGCAAAGGGGTTTTCAGGCAGTATCATAAACACTGGTGCGGGGATAGATGTACACCTGCATAATATATATGAAGGAACCAATATCGGATTTTCAGGAGTCGGGGCACTGAGTTTGCTGCCAATCGCATTGAGTGAGGTGCTTGGATTTATTCCCGGTCTGGCATTCAGGGGAATCAATACTCTGGTAGACCGCTATTTTGACCGTCTGACATCTGATGGTCAGGCAGATCGTGACAAAGAATCAGTAGATCGCGATGACAGAATGTCTGATACGGATCATAAAGAAGATCTTGATCCGGAAGACAAGACAGATATCAGCGATGGCCGGGATCAGGATACAGCTGATGATCTGGAAAAGACCGAGGCCGGTACTGAAAATACAGAGGAAGACCCGGTAGAAAAGGATCCGATAGAACAGGATGAACCGGAAGAACAGGCTGCAGATGATGTGGAGAATGATCTGGAGTCAGAAGAACCACCTGATGAAGACGATCCTGCGTCAGACGAAAGGGATGATACAGAAACTGACGGGCAGAAAGAAGAAGATCCTGCAGATGAAACAGAGAAAAACGATGATGACGTGGAACAGACGTCATCAGATTCCGTTGGGAAGATCGTTGAAAGAGTGCTTGAAAGCGAAGGAGAGGATCCTCCGGAAGCAGAAACGGGATTTCCTGACGATGCAGCAGCCACGGATGATATGGAATCAGTTCCAGATGACGCAGAAGCATCTGCAGACGTGGACGGAGGCACAGAAGAAGTTGCACCTGCAGAAGCAGACGAGAGCGTAGGTAATCTCGTCGAGAATTCCGTGGAAGACCCCCCGGATCAGACGGATGAAGAAGAACTGGAAAGAAGCAGGGAGGATGCGGACGAGCAGAAGGAAGATGCCGTTGTGACGGAGTCGGAAGCAGATATGGAGGCACCTGTAGAAGAGTCAGAGGTCTCCGACGAACACGCAGAGGCCCAGATGGAAGCAAAAACCGATGCAGATGAGGAAGATGGTGACGAGGCAGAAATAGAAGAGAAGGATCAGGATAGTGAAGACGTTTCAATCGAATACACAGATCCGCTTGAAAGTCAGGCTCAGGATGCCATGGATACGACTCCCGCAGATGATGCTACGGCAGAGGTTGCTGCACAGGATGATTCCCTTCGCGGCACGGAAGAGACAGCAGTCGATGCTGAAAATCTCAGAACGGAAGATCAGGGTGAGGAAAAATTCTATGAGATCAGGGACGATATCGACCAGTTTCTGTCCGATGGTATGAACGGTCTTGATGCTGAAACAATGGTGCAAAGTGCATCCGACGTCATGCAGAACATCTGTGAAAATGCAGAACAGCTGTCTGAATGCATAAATCCTGTGGAAATGGCAGAAGAATTTATGATAGACATACGGGATATGCTCCCGGAAGGCGCAATGGAAGAAATTGTAAATGCACTTCCCGATACGGAGTTTGCCGACACAGTCATGCAGGGAATCAATGATGCCCTGGAACCGAGCGGCCAGTTCGGACAACTGGAATATAACCGGGATGGGGAAGTGATCAATGACAGCAGCTGGGAAAATACATGGGATCCTGTTGACCAGCAGCAGGAAGATGCCATCCAGAGAGAATTGACAGAGCATGCGGCTGAGGTATCACAGGATGACGACCTGCAGGTGATCCAGGAGGAGATCCGGAAGATCAACGATATGGAAGCAGGTGGAAGCAGAGAAGTGGATACTGGCATGGACGGCGGCATAGACAGCGGCATGGATGGAGGCATGGACGCAGGCGGAGGCTCTGGTATAGAAGCTGGGTCGGAATTTGCAGATGCTGTGGATGCGGCAGCAGCCGCGGCTGTTTAAGGGGGTGTGCAATGGATTTTTTACCGTTTATCATCTGTATGACCGGCGTACTGGCCGGTGCGCTTCTTGGTGTATCATTCAGCCTTAAGAAGATCCAATATGGCAGGGTCTTTAAAGAACGGCATAGAAAAAGAACGCGAGATGAAGAACATGTGGAAGTAACACTTCTTGAGCGGATGAATAATCAGGATTATGCGAAGAGTGCATATGAGGAAAATGACAGATCCGTAAGAGAGAAACAGAAAAGAGAAGATTCGGCATATCAGTTTCTGAAAAGAAACAGAAAAAACAGCCGAAGATAGGTGGTGGATTTATAGGTGAGTGAAATGATATCCGTAAAAGTAGCAAAAGACTGTTACGTACCGAAAGACAATATCCGTTATTACCTTGCATATACAGGTAAGACAATTAAAAATCTGGTTGCAAGCAAGAAAGCAGATGGCAGTGTTCTTGATATGACAGGCGGACGCAGGACCATATCGGTGATCGTGCTGAAGACAGGGGAGGCGATCCTCACGACAATCAGCACGGATACCTTAAAGAAAAGATATGACGGAGAGAAATGTGAGGAGGAACCGTTATGAGCGAAGCTCGTGCTATCATTAGTTCCGATAACCTGGCAGGTGATTTCCAAGAGGAAAATCGCATGCCGATACCATACGAGGAGGAGTAGAGATGCTTTTGATCTTGTTTTTTATCGTTGGTCTGGCTGCAGGATTCGCACTTGGTGTCTGTATCTGCTTTATTCCTTATAAATACCGATTGAGAAAGGGCAGAAGACGGCATGGTTTTTCTTTGGATTTTGAAGCAACACTGAATACGTGTGAGAAAGAAGTTCTTGATCAGACGTATAAAGATCGTTCCGCAAATTGAAAATAGAAGCAAACAGGCGGCTGGGTTATCTTGCCGCCCTTTGTGACTGAATAAATACCGATAAAACAGAAAAAAGAAGCATAATTGCATTATTTCGTCGGAAAAATGCAAAAATATCACATTAATTCGTCGATTGACATTGATAATCATAAAGGAATTATGTATTATTATTACAACAATATACGACAAGGATAAATGCAATTATGTACAGATCTTTAATGGAAGAACTAAAGAAATGGAAAGACAGCCCAAGACGCAAACCGCTCATTCTTTGGGGCGCACGTCAGGTTGGTAAAACATACCTGATGAAGTCTTTTGGAGAGGAATGTTTTGAAAATATGGTTTATATTTCTCTTTATAAAAATCAGAGGATTGCCG
>R11__coassemble_924_pt1 | contig 17679 bp, 10 predicted proteins | sample R11__metabat2_high_PE_057 | metagenome-assembled genome bin R11 | reverse complement strand
AAGCGGTCTTGAGGATTATCCGTGGCTGGTTGGCGATGCCGGCAATGTCGTTTGCTCTGTCCAGCTTACAAACGGAAGTTCTGTGACAACAGAAAGCTATACATCCTTTGAACCGGCTGTTGCGGCAGCAAATAAGACTGACAGCGCGGTCATCACCTTTTCGAAGGATGTGACCGGACTTACAGACACCATAAACTTCACAGGCAATATTACTCTGGTACCGGACGGATATACTATTTCAGGTAAGGCCGAAGGAATCGGCATCGGCGGCCCCGGCATGCTTAACAATACAGGCACTTTGACGATAAAAGGTGCCGGTACTCTCTCTATGGAAGACGGTGGTGCGATCTCTAATTCCGGAACCCTGACGGTTCAGCCGACAGGAGATGACGTCCTCGTAATAAAAGGAAGGATCGGCGTTTCCAACAGCGGAACATTTACCTCCTCCGGAGTAAGTATAGAGGGTGAAGACTATGGTATATATAATGCGGAGTCTAATGATGATACTTCGGCGTCAGATGGCTCAGATTCATCTTCAAAACCGACGGTTATTTTAGATAACACGGTTGAAAACGCTGGAAGGATCAATGTTAAAGCAAGCTCAAGCTCCGGCACGGCCATATACAACACCGGCAACCTTACTCTGAACGGTGGTAAATATTCGCTCAGTGTTAACTCTGAAGGAACCGGCCTGGAATTAACCAAAGGGGCTTCCGGCAAAATAGCAGGAGCTTCAATAGTTGGAGAAGTAGCAATATCAGTTGCGGTAGGCGCCACTCTTACGGTCCTTAAAGGCTGCACGGTCAAGGGCCTTTTGACGTTCGCTGGTGCCGTAATTGGTGCAGGGCTTCTGACTGCTCTTGGAAAGGCTGCAATCGATAGTCTTCTTGATTGGTTGAAGAAGCATTCAGAAGACCCGGAGGATCCTGAGCATCCTGAATATACCGTTCAAGCGATTGTTATAACTGATTATCAAAGCAAATGTTATTCAACGGTAGAAGAGGCGAATGTTGCAGCCAACGATTATCTGGATGATGGTACCAGCTGCGAGCTCCATGTGCTTATACGCTCTACTACTGTTACGTTGGACTTCGCGGGAGAAAGCTCCGCTTCTGCTACTTTGACGACAGATGTCGCGCTGACGGGCAGCGTTACCTCCTCGGGCATAAGCTCCCTTAACCTGGCGGCCGGCAGCCTGACGGGCCCCGTGAACGTCTCCAGCGGCCTTACCGTCAGCGGCTTTACCGTGAACGGTAATGTCACGGTCGCTCCGTCAGGAAACGCATGTGCATTTAACGTCACCGGCGGCACCATCAACGGCTCGGCCACCGTTTCCGGCAATGCGACCATGCTCGTATCCGGCGGATCGATAACCGGCAACGTGCTGGCATCTGGCAACGTCGCGGTCAATATTGAGGGCGGTATGGTCGGCACCATCACCTCGGCAGAGGAAATCTTTGAGAAAAACGACAAAGGCAAACTTGTTGACACCAAACCCCATATCGAGCTTACCGATAACGCATCCCTTAACGCAACGGGCGTCCTGAACGCTAACGTACGCAACCAGGGTAGTGGAGCCGTGGTGATCAATGGAGCGTTTGAGGTCTTCGGATATATCCATAACGCGGGCTCGGGAACGCTTGCCATAACCGGCGCCACGATCGAAGGATATGTCTATAACTGCTCTACGTTTGCAGGCGATAACGCGGTCGTTATGACAGACGCGAAATTGAAAGGCGTTCTGCCGGCCGCAGTTGATTCGTTTATGTGGCCCAAATGCAAATTCTCCGACTGGGTTCAGGAGATGGCTCTTGCAGCCAGTTTCTACGACTTCAGTCAGGACAGGTGCACGGTCACTATGACAAACTGCGACGTCGCGAACGGCATTTACAGTTTTAATGCGAACCCGCTATCCGTCACGAACCTTGTAAATGTGTATTGTTACGGCGGTGTCAGCATCATGGGCAAGCTGACAGCGACCAACTGCAATATCGTCGGCGTCATATCCGGCATCAGCGTTTACGGTAACGGATATGACAGCGACAATAGCCCCGAACTCGCCTCAGCAGCGACCATAAACGGCGGCGTCATCACAGCCGGCGCCATGAGCGGCGTTTCCAATACCGGATACTCTTACATTGAGATGGCCGGCGTCGCGATCAATGGGGCGGTCGGCAGGCCCTGCGTGAACTTCTCAGGCGGCAAGCTTCTCATGACCAGTTGTGAGGTTACCGGCGGATACCGAGGACTTTCCATCACAAAAGACCTGTTCGGAGGTACCTCCGAGGCCATGGTCCTGGACTGCATGATCAACAGCGTCAATGAGGCCGTTCTCGTAGAGGGCGTCGACGACGTGACCATCAAAAGTTCGCAGCTGATAGCCCTTAACAACGATATCTTTGGAGACGCGCTTACCAATAAAGCCGATGGCACAAAGATCATCGGATGCGAGGTGAAGGGAGATGTCGTAAACAATGGAACGGTCACGTTTGAGGACTGCTTCGGCATTTATGGCACCATTGAATGCGAGTCCGGCGCGGTCGATATCACAGGAAACGAAACGGAAGCGATCAAGCTCGGAAAGGGAGTAGAGACGGAAGATTCGGCTGTTATCAACATGAACGCCGAGAAAATGGTGTTCACAGATGCGGCCAAAACTTCCAGCGAAAGCAGTAATGTAACCACCAACAACCGTAAGTTTGCCGCCAACCCAGACACAGAAACGTCCACAGACTACCCCTGGACCCTTGTCGATATTGTGTATGTGATAAAGGCTTCCTCTGACATTGGCCAGGTTACCGGCGGCGGAGAGTACAAAGCGGGCTCTCAGGTAACATTGACAGCGTCTGCTGTTGACGGGTATGATTTCACCGGATGGTTTAGGGATTCGGTTTGCGAGTCAACAGATTTGACGTACACCTTCACGGCATCAAGTGATGCTTCTTATGTGGCGGTGTATACTCCTAAACTCGATACGAACTTCACCTTAGAAGTCATCGGATCTCAGTTCTCCGTTACCGGCCAAAGCGCTATCCAGGAAGTTACGGGCACCTACACCTATGGCGCTTCTGAGGAAGTCACGGTGACTTATACGGATGAAAGCAAGACTTTCCTGTATTGGGCGAATACCTATGAAAAGATCGTCAGCAGGGATGCGCAGTATACGTTCATAATCGGTTCCAATACGGACATTCATGCTGTATGTGCAGACGAGAGCCTTAAAGACACATCGTATGTCGTTTTCCTGTCTGCTTATGATCAGATCATAGCTTCGGCGACATACACCGAAGACGATACCATTACTTTCCCGACCGCTCCGGCCAAGATGGGCTCCACGTTTGAAAAATGGATCATCAGCGGAACCACAACGGAAGCAACAGAAGAAAATATTAAATCTGCCATGAAAGACAATGCCACTATTAAAGTCACTCCGGTCTACATAAGTGATGGCGATACTTATACAATAAGTGTTTATTCTCAGGTTGATGGGGACGACCAAGCTTCTCTTACAGCTACTTATACGTTGAACAGCGGAGATACAAAGGAACTGGAAGCAGCAGAAAGCTACAATGGCAAAGCATTCAGCTACTGGAGTAACGGACCGGATACTCTTTCCTACAGTAGAAGCTATCTGGTGCATGCTAGTGAAAACGTCACTTTGTATGCTATATACGGCGCAGAGACCACAGCTGTTGGAACAAGCACGATCACCGAAGTTACCAGAGGCATGAACGGCACTAAGTATCGGCTGTCGTTCTCCGAATCGTATTCGATTCCTGACGATTGCACGATGGTCAAGACAGGCTTTATAGCAACATCAAACGAAGCAACAGCAACGCCGGCCGCTATGGTGTTGGATGCAGCAAATACCAAAACATATGTAGCAAGTAACACAACGGCAGCATATGGTGTTTATACCTTGCATGTGAATATGACAGATCCTGATAAAAAGATCTGGGTGAGAGGTTATGTCCAGTATCGAAGTACAGATGGTAAACTGCATACAATATATTCTGATATTGCTGGATATTCATACAATGCTCTGACTGCATAAAACTTTATGAAAGGAGGAAGGCAAATTGAAAAAAACATATGAGACACCTGATCTGGAGATTATAGAACTGGATCCGCAAAACACGATCACGGCTTCTGGAGCTGTTGACGAGGACGAAGATGACTGGTAAAAATTCAGACCGCTATATGTTTTGCGCGTACCTGTGCAAGTAAAAAGAAAGAGATTGAGGTGCAGTCCTGAATGCTGCACCTCTTCTTTAGAAAAGCTATATGATGTAAGGCTGTGTGTTTCAAACGTGGAAATCTGTGAAACCGGAATGGGGATTGATTGTAAGATCAGAGACGATAAAAAGGAGTGGATTCACTTTGCGAGCGAAGTATCAGAAAAAACTGATTGTTGTAATTACATCTTTGATGGCAATGCTGTTACTGTCATCAACTGTTGCATTTGCAGAGAATGTTACTACCTACACGCAAGGGGCTCTGTATTATACAGTCGGTGATGCATCGGTCACAATTACCGGGTGTTTCGGAAAGGATGAAACTGTGGAAGTGCCTGCTTCCATAGCAGGGAATCCGGTAAATACAATTGCCGCCGGTGCCTTCACGGGAAATAACTATGTAAAGGAGGTCATTCTGCCGGATACGATCATGACGATTGAAGAGGGCGCTTTTGCTTCGAATATTACCGTTCTTCAGAAACAGGAGAGTGTTGCCAACATTGGTGATACAGATCAGGAAAAGAGCGACAGCAGCGATGAAAAAGACAGTAACGAAAATTCTGATCACAGTGAGGAAAGCGGTAGCAGCGGAATTGCCGGAAATAATACAGCAAACGGGTCCTATATAGTGCTGCAGCAAGGTAGTTCTACCCAGTCAAATGAAGCAGAGAATGCAGATGCTTCTTCTGATGCGGCTGTTGCAACAACGCAGGAGGATACTGCTTCCGATGAGGGAGCAGCAGAAGAAAAGGATGCAAATGTCAATGAAGGAGAAGAATCTGGCGTGGAATCTGCGGATGCGGAAGCAGAGCTTAACTCTCGAAATACAGAGAAGGAAAATCAAGGGAAGCATAGTCTGTGGGTCGTTGCCATTGTTGCCATAGCAGCTGCAGCAGTATTATGTGTGGTCGTATGGAAAAAAAAGAAAAATCCAAAGCAATCAGATCAAGAGGAGCGCGTAAATGAAACTAAAAGATAACTTTATAACCCAGGATATCAATAATACACAAATGATGATTGATGTTGGCAGTGACTTTCATGGTATTGTTAAATCGAATGCTACTGCTGCCTATATTATTAATCAATTAAAGACGGATACTACAATTGATGATATCGTTCATAAGATGTTGGATAAATATGAAGTTGATGAAGATACTCTCAGAAAAGATATTGAAAATATCATAGCTAAATTAAATAGTATTGGTGCGTTACAGTAAGATGTATACAGTAGTTGTTCAACTTGCAGATATTAATATCAGGATAAACACGAATTATGAATCTATATCAAAGCGTATGCATGAATATGTTATTGATGATACAGATGATATAGCTTTTTGTGTTGAAACAAGTGATGAAGAAAGAAATCAGTGTAAAGAGTCATTAATTAACTCAAATGAGGGATGTTCCTTTTCAGCTGACTATGTTGAATATATTACGATTCATTCATTGATTGCTGAAGCCTTATTAAATTATGATATTTTACTAATGCATGGCTCGTGTTTAACGATTGATGATAAAACGATCATCTTTACTGCAACCAGTGGTACAGGCAAATCTACACATTCCGGACTTTACAGAGAAGTGTATGGTGATCGAGTAAAGATGATTAATGATGATAAACCGTTTTTAATTTGTAAAGAAAATGAAATAATTGTTTGTGGCAATCCCTGGCAAGGTAAACACAATTTAGGTACGAATACGAAAGCTAAATTGGATGCAATCGTTTATCTTGAAAGGGGACCGGAAAACAAGATCATTCCTGTTGAAGCACAAGATGTATTTGAATTATTGTTTCTTCAAACTTATTATTCAAAGAATAAGCTTAATAAAATTAAGGCCTTTCAGCTATTATCCAATATTTGTAAGAATGTAAAAATGTTCAAGCTTAAGTGCAATATGGATAAAGATGCTGCAATTGTTTCATATAGTGGAATAAGAGATGGATTACTATAAACATATAAGTGCTGATCAAAAATCTAATTTTAAATTTAGCGAATTAATAAGATATAAAGATCTTATTTTTTTGTTTGTGAAACGTAATTTCTCACTTAAATATAAGCAAACAATCCTTGGCCCCTTATGGATCATCATAAATCCTTTATTAACAAGTATTGTTCATTTAATTGTATTTGGAGACATCGCCAGGATTGGAACGAATGGCATACCCCAAATATTATTTTATTTTACCAGCACTGCCTTATGGCTTTACTTCAGTGAGTGCGTAACTGTCAATTCAACAACTTTCATAAGTAATGCTAATTTATTTGGGAAAGTTTATTTTCCCAGATTGGTTTTACCTATATCTAATGTAATATCCGGTTTTTTAAAATTGGTCATTCAAATGATATTCATATTTGTCTTACTAATTTATTATTCAATGAATAAATCTGTAAATCCCAATTTAATTCATTTTATATTTATCATTCCGATCATATTGTTGCTTGGCCTTTTGGGCATGTCTATCGGTTTGATTATTTCAGCTTTAACGGCCAAATATCGTGATCTAAATGTATTAGTTGGTTTTTCTATGAATTTATTAATGTTTGGTTCCTGTATTGTTTATCCCTTAAGCAGTTTAGGAAATACATGGTATACCAATATTATTTTATTTAATCCTATTACTTATCTGGTTGAAGCTTTTCGATATTGTTTATTTAATGGTGGAACAATCAATATTGGAGGTTTACTTTATTCTCTTGTGTTTACTTTGATAGTAAGCATGATTGGTCTTAAGCTGTTTCATAAAGTGGAAAGAACTTTTATTGATGTGGTGTGATCATGCAAGAAGTTGCAATTAAAATACAAAATCTTAAGAAAAAATATAATCTTGGTCTGATAGGCTCTTCTACCTTACAAAGACAAATTCAAAGTTCCTGGGCTAAATTTAGAGGCAAACCAGATCCTAATGTAAGAATCGGAACTGATTCCAGATTAATCGGTCAAGAATTTTGGGCCCTGAATGGAATAGACTTAACGATCTATAAAGGAGAGGCAGTAGGTATTATTGGTAATAATGGAGCCGGTAAATCGACACTGTTAAAGTTAATAAGTCAAATAAGTGCTCCTACAGTCGGCGATATTGAACTGTTTGGCAGAGTCACATCGATGTTAGAAATAGGTACCGGGTTTCATGGCGAAATGACCGGCAGAGAAAACATCTACATGAATGGTGCCATTTTAGGTATGTCTAAAAAAGAAATTGATGAGAAACTGGATGAAATCATCAAATTCTCGGAGATTGGTGAATTTATTGATACACCGGTTAAAAGATATTCCTCCGGTATGTTTGTTAAACTTGCCTTTGCGGTTAGCGCTCATTTAAACAGCGAAATCGTTATTATGGATGAAGTATTGGCGGTTGGCGATATGGCTTTTCAAAATAAGTGTCTGAATAAAATGAGAGATGTCGTCAATCAAGAAGGGAGAACCATCCTCTATGTAAGTCACAACATGGAAACAATAAGAAAATTGTGTTCCAGATGTATTGTACTAAAAGAGGGCAGGCTTATATATGATGGCGGTGTAGATAAAGCTATCTGTATCTATATGAATAACGCCTTAAAGGAAAATGAGATCGACAAAGACTTAAGCCATACTATAAAATATGATAAAGGTTTGATAATGAGGCGTTTTACCTTATTAAATAAATTAGTGCCTGATTATGAAAACAATGAAGTTTTAACTTTTAAAATAAGATTTAAGGTCTCTAAAAAGTTAGATGACGTATTTTTTAGATTAACGATCAGAAATGACATTGATGTAGGTATCGGTACAAGTTTTTCCGATCATTTTAATGTGAATGTCGGGGAACAGGAAAAAACATTTGCTATGCCGCTTCATAATATTGCCAAGGGCAGTTTTTATGGCAGCATTGGCTTTTATCAAAATGATGAATTAGGCAGATTAACGATGTTAGACCATATTACCAGGGCATTTAGATTCGAGGTTTCAGGAGAGCCGCTATGGAACAACAATGCTTATGGCTATGTTTATTTACCAAAAATGGAGATAGATGATGAATGACAACCATTGAAGAACAATTAAAGAAAGATGGCTATCTTGTATATAAGATAAAAGGTGTCAGTATGATGCCGATGTTAGTTCAAAACAAGGATGTCATAACTTTAAGAGCAAAAAAAGAAAATGAGCGGTTTCAAGAAAATGATGTTGTTTTATATAAACGTCTGCGTGGTAAAGTTCTGACTTTACATCGCATTATTGAAGTAAGAGATCATGATTATGTCATTTTAGGCGATAACTGTATTCAAAAGGAATATGGTATTAAGGATGAAGATATTCTGGGGTTATTAACGGAATTTACCCATAACGATAAACACTATAAGGTGGATGATGCGGATTATCTGAATTATGTGAGTAAATTAAGAAAAAATGAAAATAAGAGAATCTTTAAAAGAAAATTAATGAATAAGATGAAGAATTCTATTAAGAAAGTGATTCATTCAAATGGATAAAACATATATTGATTTAATGGCTCTATTGGCACATAAGTTATTCGATAAGCCAACCCTTGCGCAAATCAATGATGAAATCGTTCAGGAAGCGAAACAACAGGCGGTTTTGGGGCTTGTTAAAGAAGATGACTTATTAATTGCTAAGAATATGAAGGTGGCATACGGTCATAAAGAGATCCATGATTTACTTACAACGAATAACATTAAATATACAATATTAAAAGGCTTAGCTTCATCACACTATTATCATTCGCCAGAAATTAGGTCTCTTGGGGATGTTGATTTTTTAGTGGCAAAAGAAGACATTGAAAAAACAAAAAAGATTTTAAAAGAAAATGGCTTTGTTGCTTGTAATGAACCTGGAGATCATCATTTTGGTTACAAGCATAAGGGTGTAGGTTTTGAGATGCACTTTTGTATTAACGGCATCCCGGAAGGCAAATATGGTGAAGCGGCTTCTGATTATTTAAATGACATTTTATATAAAAGTCAATTGACAAAGATTTCTTTTGTAAGCTGCAATATACCATGTGATTTTCATAATGGTATTATTTTTATATTGCATATCATTAAGCATTTAATTGGCGGTGGGATAGGTTTAAGACACCTGTGTGATTGGGCTGTATTCGTGGATAGCTTTAATGATTTTTCACTTACTTTCGAAGAAGCATTTAACAAGATGGGGGTATGGGAATTTTGCAAGCGGCTGACGGCATTATGTGTAAAATATTTAGGTTTAAGTGAAAAATCCTGGATTGGTGACTTTGATGATGAATGTTTGACTGAATTTATTGAAGATATATTAAATAGTGGTAATTTTGGTAAAAAGAATCCGGTTCCATACGCATCAGTACTAACAGGGACCAGGAACTCTAATATTTTTGTTAATGGAATACATACAATGAATCGTGTAATATATATCTATTTTCCATTTGTTAAGAAGGCCAAAGGATTATTGCCTGTATTTTGGCTGTGGTTAATCTTACGATACATATTCAGGGTTTTTACTGGAAAAAGAAAAATGGTTAATTTAAAAACAGTAAAATATGCTAAAAGCAAAACAGAATTACTGGCTAAATTTAATTTATATCAATAGGTACAGCTTCGCGGCCTTGCAATCCGGCAGATAAAATGTGAAACCGGTCTTAACGGCTGTTTTCGGAACTTCAGACAAATTGTGTATTGCAATAAATACAAGGCAATCATTTTGAAATAACAGGGACAGTATGCTAATATATATATTTAAGCAAAAGTGATTAAAGGATGAAAAAGAAATGACGGCAAATCATAAAATCATGAATCTATCAAAAGACAAATTGATCTACTTTCTGTTTTTTTTCATATGTGTTTTCGCGGCTTTGTTCCTGTCTGCCGCAAGTGCATATGCCGCTGAGACTGAAACCATTTCCGGCAATATCGGTGAGACTGAGTTTGGTTCTGATGTGAAGAAACTTGTTCTCTCCGGTGTGACACAGGACAGCGGCGACATTTTGAAGGTAGACGGAGATTGCGTGATCGAGATTGCCGAGGGGACGGATAACGCGCTTGGGATCATCGTAGGCAACGGAAACCTTGAATTTACGGGAGGCGGCAGTTTAACAGCCTCAACGGTCAGTTGTTACGGTTCACTGCTTGTTTTTAATCATACGGGGGATATCCTGGTGAACGGTGAAGGCATAAGCCTGATCGCCGGCGATGTCGTATTTAACAGTGGGACGGTTACATGTGATATTTCGGAGGATATGATCTTTCCGGTCATCACATATGCGGGCAGCGTTTACATGAACGGTGGCAGCCTTTCTGCAGTAGGTGTCACCGGGGCGATCTATGCCGGGAGCGAAATGGACCTGGAAGGCGGAGAACTGATCGCGAATGCATCCGGGGGCGCAGCCTTTAATGTCGGAAAAGGAGAGAGCAACAGGATCACCATAGGTGAGAATTTTACGCTTGAGGATGGAATGTATGTGGCTGATGTTGCATCCAATGTGGATGGTGTGAAGGTTTCAACCATTGTGACGGGGGATAGCGGGAAGGCTTCTTCTGCCGTGCAGGGAAGTGGTCCTGATGCCGAGAAAAACATAGCAGAAGCCACGGAAAGACTGGAAAGTACCATGTATCAGGAGAACTACGAAACAGAAGATGAGACAGAGGATGCGGATGGCGATGATGATGCTTCAGATGCAGATATACAGTCCGCAGAGCCGGAAGAAGACCAAAATACCGGCCGTTCATCCGGTGTTTCAGCACTGCTTTTTATTATCTTATGTGTTGCAGGCGCAGCGGCTGCTGCGTTTGCGATCGTAAAGGTTAGCGGAAACAAGAAAAGAAAATAAATTCCTGGGGGAAAAGCCTTGAAAAGATTTTTTAAGATATTTACTTCATTGCTTCTGATTGAAACAATAACCATGACATCGGTCGATCTTTCGGCATTTGCTGTCTATGCGGACGAAGCTTCTGCGGAAACAGAACAGTATGTTTCAAGCGAAAATGCAGATACAGACCTGTCTGAAATGGTAGTTCCTGAAACGGTGGTGTCCGGTTCAGAAGACGCCGGATCGGAAGTGTCCGATACAACGGAAACCGCTACAGAAGGCACAAACTTTGCAGCGGTTGAGGGAGATGGTACATCCACGATCCTTTCCTATGACGAAAACGGGAACCAGGTGATCGACGGATTTTTTGACGGCGATGTCTCTACAGCCTATTATTACAGAGATTCTTATTTCCTTCAGGATTCAAGAATTTATAATGAGCATCTTGCAACCATGTCAAATGTCATGGCGGTTGCGGCATACCCAACCGATACTTACGAGACTGCTTATTCAGGCTGCTGGCTTATGATGCACGAGCTCGGATTCCAGGATTTCGAATATACGCAGGGATATTGTACAAAGCCTACGGAGGATTCGATCGGAGCCGGCATCTCACATAAGGTGATCAAGGACGAGGACGGAAACAAGACGACCTTGATCGCGGTCGCGATCAGAGGAGCCAGCTATGAAGCTGAGTGGGCAGGAAATTGCAAACTCGGTATTAGAGGCGATGCTCAGGGCTTTTCGACAGCGAGAGACCAGGTGATCACGCTCATAGATGATTACATTGAAAAATACGAAAAGGAACTGAAACAGGAAAATACAACGCCGAAGATCTGGATCGTTGGTTTTTCCCGTGCATCCGCAACGGCAAACCTGACCGGAAATTATCTCGATTGTGTTGCCCAGGGTACCGGATTGCTGGACAGCCTTATGGTAAGGACATCTTATCTGTTCAGACAGCTCGGTGGTCTTAAAACAGAAGATATTTTTGACTACGGCTTTGAGGTTCCGGCCGGCGGATGTGACAGTTCTGACTATCTGGCAGATGATACATCCAATCTGTTCTGCCTGGTTGACGATACAGACGTGGTTCCTTATGTGGCGCCTTCGGCCTGGGGCTTCCATCGTTATGGCAAAGTAGTGAGTACAAGAGGAGATGCAACACAGGAGGAATTTATAAATCAGCTGAATCAGTTTTCGCCTTCTACAGCTACAGAATTTCTTGAGGAGCGTCAGCAGACAGAGGGCTTTAACCGATACCATATTACTGCGTTCGATTTCCTGCTCGGAATCTGTACCGGACAGGGCCTTTTGAATTCGGCTATCTCACAGACCTCAGATAATACGATTAATGCGTCCACTTTTCCTGAATTCCTGCAGGGCTTTTTGGACTATGCCTGCTCGATCGCAGGCAGCAGATCGGATTATGCCAGCAATATCGAACCAAGTGCAAGCATCCTGGCAGGTGCGCTAATGAGCGCGCCGAAAATGGATCCATTTATGGACGTTATGTCGGACTCTGCGTCACACTACTGGGATGAGCATTCGGCAACACTCGTTTCCCTGCTTGCGCTTGCAGAGGATCCGATTGTGGATACATATGAGATCGCTGTCGGCGTTGCCGTCTTTATTCCTATTCTTGGCTGGATAGCAGCCCCCATATTAACAACATTGGCAACTTCAAGCCTGATCGCCAGAGGCAAAGCGAGAGAATCTATGAAAGAGCATGTCACCGCATTTCTGGGAGAACTCTACAAAGCTTTGTATACAGATGAGGACACTTCAGCTTATTTTGATGAAGGCCAGTATAATACTCTCATGCACTATAAGAAAACAATGGCTGAATTTATTTATGAGCTCATTTTTACCGACTTCAGGGAACATGATGGCGAGTATGTAGCGACGCTTGTTAAATATGCTACCGAACTGGCTGCATCCCATGGTACCCAACAGGTATTCGGCTGGATGCGTGCAAATGATTCCTATTATACGGATTCACAGCTAAACGTAACCGGTATGAACACCTTTACGATCTCCAGCGATGACGAAGAGGACATCAACCTTTCGGACTATACGCTGACGCTTACTGAGGCAAATACAGGAAATGTAGTTGCAAAGGTTGAGAACGGTAAGATCACAAATAATTCTTCGACCACCCTTGTCTCTGCTTCCGTCAACACAGATGGTGCGATCGTTCTGCAGGCAGGTTACGGACTGGCCGCAACGAACACGGAAGAGGTTTATCTGTCAATCGAGAGCAATCTTGAAACAGCGGAAAAGATCAGCGTCACTTATAAAAACTGGAATGTTGGTCAATGGCGTCCGGATACCTATTCTGTTGTAGATTATATTCCGATGATCGAAGGCGATGAGCTTGTGATCTCTTATATGGATTCCGAAAAACAGCCCATCTCTGTTGATAAGAAGATCACGATCAGCACTGAATTTGTCAGCGTCGAGAATCTGGAGGCAAATTCTGACTGGTCAAAAGGTCAGTATGCAGATATTGAGGCCGCAGAACATCCGGGTCTTGTAAATGTAAGTGTCACAGATGCGACCGGAACGAGTGAGACCGGCAAGGTCGATGTGGCTGATATAACAGGCAATGGCTCTGTAAAACTCAGCGTAAAGAGCAGGGATTATTATCTGACTCTTAAGGACTGCCCATATCTTTATGAGACATATCAGTATTACACCGGAGACGGAAGTGAGAACGGGGAAATCAGCAGCCTGACACACAGAAATACGCTCTGGGATGAAAGTGGACAGTCGTATGCGCACGTTGAGCTGAGCGGCATGCAGGAAATGAGCCGTACGGAATATATTGTATGTGCAAAGAGCGGTATCGTAAATACGCTGACTGTAGATTCAAAATATTACAGCGCATCGGATGGAAAATTTGTTGCTTTTGGCAGCGATTCTCCGACGGTCAAGATCACAAACCTGACGCATGCAGGACAAACCTTTAATTCAGAGACCATGACACTTGAGGCTTATGCCGGCGATCGGATACAGGTTGAAGTGGAAGGCGACATGAATATTACCTTCGAAAGCTGGGATTCCACCATCGATGGAAGTTTCTCAGATCTTGATATTACAGAAGGAAATCAGTATACATCCAATATTACCTTCATTATGCCCAACAATAATATGACGATCACGGGCCTGTTCAGAGACTGGAAGCAGGATGAACGGACCGTTACGGTGACCGGCAGCTGGTTCACGATGGGGAAATATTCTGCTGTTGCATCGGATGCATACCCGGATACCAAAGACTGGACCCTGATCTATACAGATGAAGCGTATGCCGGCGTCAGTGATGTTTACAATTACGGAGCTGCAAGAAAGGTTTACAGCCTCAATAAAAAAGCAGACAACGATGCTTACCTTTGCTTCCAGGCAAGACCTTACTATGTGGATACCAAGACAGATGACTGTTATGCCTTTGATCATTGGGAAGCGGTATATGTTCAGAGCTACGATCCGGAAACAACCTATCCGCTCTCGGAAGATCAGACGGTAGCTACGGAGCTGACCCTCACCTACAGCGAAAATGGAGATATTTTATCTGCAGAACTTGGCATGGAATACAATCCGAATGGTTCTACCGATCCCCTGATCTATATCTCACAAGAGGGACTTTGCCATCTGCCGGAAGGTTTCGGCCTGATCTTGACGCCGGTTTATAAGGAGATGGAATTTGACTATTCCGTAACCCTCTCGGATGGCTCTGAGGTGAGCGGGAAGGCAGTTGCCGGTTCTCAGATCGAAGTACAGGATATTGTTCCGTCAGGATATGTATTTACTGATTGGGAAGCTGAATATACACCGCTTGAATTTAACGAAGATACTTACGGCAATTATACGATCAGCGAAGGAGAAACGCAGGAATTCTATCCCGAAAAGAAAGCGGGAGCGGTAGGTTTCTTTGTCCCGCAGGGAACCGTTAAGATCAAGGCGGTAACCGAAACAAAACGCTATAATGTCGAAGTGACTGATGGTGGAGAGGTAGAGAACGGAGATAATGGCTTTGCTCCGGGAGATAAGGTGACCATAAACTTAAGTACAAGAGAGGATAATCAGGAGGTAAAAAGCTGGCAGCTGGTACTTCCTGAAGGAGATATCGGAGATTACTTTGATGTAAATTCGATCAGTCCGATCAAGGACAAACGCGGCATTATAACCGGATACAGCTTTATCATGCCGGAGCATGATATTACACTTAGTCCTGTGCTTGGAGAGAAGGATTCTTACCGGATCACGGTCAATAGTGATACAGAAGGCAGTATAGAAGGACTCCAGACGAATGACGGCGAAGCGATCGCAATGGATGCGGACGGAAGCTATACGGCGTATTGCGGAAGCACGCTGTGCAGTACCATGACCCCGCCGGAAGGTTACCGGATCATAGCCTGGGAGTTTACTCTTTCGGATCCGAACCTTCAGATCGATTATACGTATCATACAAACGGAAGCTGTACTTTTGTGCTCCCGGCCTGTGATGTGGTCATCACCGCAAAATACGAGGTGATCCCGGAGGCTACAGCTGCACCGACACCGACGCCTGACCCGACAGAAACACCGACACCGGAGCCGGATGAGATCATAGATGCTGTAAATGTTTCTTTGAACGGAACTGTAAGGGGCGGAGCGTCCCTGCCTGTCAATATCACTTGTTCTGATGAGCGTGTCAATGAGACACAAACGCCGGTCAGCTGGACAAAGGATGGAGAAACGGCATACAGCCCGACAGAATACAATGCAACGTTACAGACAACGTTTACACTTACTGCCGCAGACGGATATGCATTCGATGAAAATTCCATCATCAACATGGATGGTTTCGCCTGCAAGGTTGAAAGCCGTTCGGAAAAATCCATCACTGTAAGCTACAGCTATATCACAGATAAGGCTTTGATCGGCAGCGTAAATAAAACCTTTACAACATTGGTGAAATATAATTCAGACAGCAGCAGCCTGTCATCTTACCTGCCTTGTAAGACATCCATGATGATCCAGGGAACAGCTGTCCCGGCAACGATCGAATGGACTTATGAGGAAGGAACAATTGATCAAAACACGGTGGTATACGGAAACGTAACGCCGGATGCAGAAGCCCTTGCCGAGCTGGGACTTACGACCGATGATATCCGATATGCAGAGGGTGAAGACAATGTCGCCAGCTGCGTGGTCATTGTGATGGAATACGGTACAGTTCAGGCTCCTTACATCGGAAATGAATGTGCCCTTCCGGGAACGTATTCAGAAGATCAGGAGGTAAGCCTCAAAACGGATTACAGTGATTATCTGGATATCTATTACATGCTGGAGAGTTCGACCGGAGATTCGGCGCAGCTGACAGCAGAGCCAACACCGGAAGAAGTTAAAAATGGCGGAAGCCGGTATTTATCTGAGTTGTCTATGGATGCGGAGGAAGGAACCTGCAAGACAACGACGATCTATGCGGTCGCGCAGGCAAATCAGCCATACTACGATGGAACGGAACTGATTACAGAAGGTACATTCAGTAGTGTGGTAAGCTTTGAATATGTAGTGGATAAAACAGCTCCTGCAGAGCATACAGTGACTGTCATAAACGGAAGCGGAAGCGGAAGCTATGCTGTCGGGTCTACTGTTTCGATTGCGGCGGACAATCCACAGACCAATACCAGATTCACGGGATTTACAGCGGAACCCGCCGATGCTGTGCAGCTGGATGACCCATCAAACACTGTTACCAGCTTCGTGATGCCGGATTGCGATGTTACGATAACGGCAAATTACGAGATCTACAGGGTAGAGCTTACCCTTGAGATGCCCAAGGCGGGTGAAACGCTGACCGAAGCAGCATATTTGACGGATCAAAATGCTGCAGTGATCGACCAGATGAGCGAAAGAACAGTTCCGGTCCAATTCTATCAAAATGAGAATGGTGCGGAACAGGTAACAGGAGAGGCGGCATTTAATACAGAATATCTGCTGACCATGTATCCGAGCGTCACGAATAAAGCAGGATATACCTTCAGCGAGGATACAATTGCCCTTGTAAACGGTGAAGAGATAAAAGCAGGCGTGAATGGAGGAACCGAACTCTGGATCATGATGACCAGTCCGGTTACCGAATCTGAGCCGACGCCAACCGATACGCCGACGCCGACGCCAACAGATACGCCGACAACGACGCCTACAGAAACACCGACAGCGACGCCAACAGATACACCGACATCAACGCCTACGGTTACGCCGACAGCGACACCTACAGTGACACCTACATCGACGGCAACATCTACACCGACAGCGACTCCGGCAGCATCATCGACATCAACATCGTCATCAGCATCGACGTCGTCAGCATCGACGGATTCTTCTAAAGCTGCGGATACCGGGGACTATAACACGCAGATCTGGCTGTACATGCTTTTACTTGCGTCAGCTGCAGCCGGCCTTCTGGTCTTGACAAAAAAACGAAAAAAGGCATAAACAATGGCAGAAAAAGAAAACAGTCTTTACGCAATTGAAAAATTTGCAGAAGGAATGCCGGGCGGTTTTTTCATCTATAAAGCCGGTGGAGATGAAGAACTGATCTATGCCAACAGTGAGATGGCCCTGTGTGCCAGAATAGATGTCAGTGAAGCCTGACCAAATGTGTGATAGAAT
>R11__coassemble_893_pt1 | contig 18134 bp, 9 predicted proteins | sample R11__metabat2_high_PE_057 | metagenome-assembled genome bin R11 | reverse complement strand
TGTTATCTAAGGACATCTCTGACATTTTCCAACCAACAATATCTTTACGCCATCGGCGGCCCTTTTTAGGTTGCTAAAAAATGTATAATCCTTTAAAATACATCGTAGGATAGTATGCTCTTTTGGAACAGGCAATATTGGATAAAGCAATAATAGAAAGAAGGATATAAAATGAATCGATCCAAGATCGGTGCCAGGATATTTCTTTATATGTTCATCACAGCCCTGGTACTTTGCTTCTGCCTTTTTACGGCCACATATATACAGATTACAAAGCTGCAGAAATATTCGATCGAATGCGATAGTGAACTGGCAGAAATGTCATCTGATACTAGCAGCACGGCGCTGATCTCCCAGGCAGAGGAGACGGTTACGGCTCTTGCCGAGAGTACAGCTGCCAATAATGATCTGATCTTTGAACGTATCAGCAACGAGATCGATCTTGTGGCAGCATCACTTACTGCTGTTTATAAAAATCCGGACAAGTTTCAGGGCTCTGTTCCTGCCCTTCCCTGGGAGACCGAGAACGGCGTGCTCATGGGCCGCGGCACCATCATTAATGGCGTGGAGAGTACGGAAGAACTGGTTTCCGAACTGGAAAATACAACGGTCATCGAACCGGTGGCGGCCAAGATCATGGAGGACGATTCCCTGCTTAGAATGGTCCTTGTCGGAACGGAGGATGGCGTTTTTTATCGCTATTCCGATTATAATGATTTTGCTGAAGACTACGATCCGAGAACAAGAGGCTGGTACGAGGCCGCGCTGGAAAATCCGGATGAGATCGTATGGTCGGATGCCTATTACGAAGCCTATGGGAATCTTGTTGTTACCTGCAGTAAGACATTCCGCGGGGCAGATGGGGAGATCGCAGGTGTTGTATGTTCGGACGTGACGATCGAAAGTATGCTGGAAAATATTAAAACAGATAATACCAGCGCCGGCGGATATGCTTTTATTTTGGATGCACATGGGAAATATCTGGCTCACCCGGATTCTGAGCAGGAAGATTTCAACAGTGATCCGCTGGTCCAGACAGGCTCTTTCATGGCAAACACGGTCGGCAATATGGTCAGTGGATATACCGGTCTGGACAGGGTTTCCACAGAAAACGGCATATATGATATTGCTTATGCACCGATCGAGTCGACGGGCTGGTCATTGGGCATCATGATCTCAAGAGATGTGATCACAGAGTCGGTCAACGAGACCACCGAGGTCATATACCGGGAACTGGAAGCTACCGAAGCGGATATGAAAGCTGCGGTCAACTCTCTGACGATCGTGTTCCTGATTATATTGATTGTCTGTCTTACCTGTGTGACGCTGGCTTCCTACATCAGCTCCAGAAGGATCCAGAAGCCGATCTCTGCTCTCGTAAATGCAACAAAAGAAATGGGAGAAGGCAATCTTGACACCAGAGTGGATATCAAAGGAGATGATGAGATCGCCATGCTTGGCACTGCCTTTAATGGTATGGCGGAGGATCTGCAGAAATATATTGATCATCTTTCTGTTGTGATGGAGGAGAAGCACAGGATCGGTGCAGAGCTCAATGTTGCGACAAGGATCCAGGCAGATATGCTGCCGAGTATTTTCCCACCCTTCCCCAAAAGAGAAGAGTTCGATCTTTTTGCATCCATGAATCCTGCTAAAGAAGTCGGGGGAGATTTTTACGATTTCTTTATGCTGAACGACCGTCTGCTGGCTCTGGTCATCGCGGATGTTTCTGGAAAGGGTGTTCCGGCCGCTTTGTTTATGGTCATATCGAAAACGCTGATCAAGAATCAGGCACAGACGGAGACATCTGTGGCAGATATTCTGGAACATGTGAATTCGCAGCTTTGTGAAACAAACGGACAGGAAATGTTTGTAACAACCTGGCTTGGTATTGTGGATATTTATACGGGTCAGATGCACTGCGCGAATGCAGGCCACGAGTATCCCATCATTAAAAAAGGTGGCGGCAGGTTTGAGGTTTTGAAGGATAAACACGGTTTTGTACTCGGTGGATTTGAAATGTCAAAATACAAAGAGTATGAGATACAGATGGATGTGGGAGATACTTTATTCCTGTATACGGACGGTGTTGCGGAAGCCCAGAACAGTGCTTTGGAAATGTTTGGTCTGGAGCGGACGGTGGATGCGCTCAACCAAAATCCGGATGCTACGCCGCAGGAGCTGCTGAACCAGGTTCAGCAGGCGGTTGACGAATTTGTAGGTGAAGCACCGCAGTTCGATGATCTGACTATGCTCTGCTACAAGCAGGTGAAATAGTTATAAACGTCAAAAAAACCACCAGAATATAAAAACTGTAAAGAGGAACTTTTATGAAGAAATCAGCAATCCTGCTGCTGGCCGGTTCGCTTATCTTTTCGGGCTGTAGATTCAGCATTTTAGATGAGGCGGCCAAAGCACAGGATGAAACGCAGGAGCAAATTACGCCCTCTGCCACGCCGGATCCAACCGGAACGCCGACTGTTACAAAAACACCGACACCGACGCCGACAGAGGTCCCAACGGAAACGCCGACGATAGAACCGACACCGGAAGAGGTTTCTTATGAGCCAGAGGCGGTTTGGTTTGATCCGAACTGGGAGTTTGCGGATTTTTCTGTGATCAACAGCGGAAATGCAGTGCTTTATCGTGCGTCTGCAAACCGCAAGGATATCGTTGTCGGTGTAAATGCCGGACATGGCACCAGCGGCGGAGAAAGCGTTTATACCTATTGTCATCCGGATTATACGGCAAAGGTAACAGGCGGTACGACATCTGCGGGAGCTGTTCAGGCAATGGCAGTATCCTCCGGAATGACTTTTCAGGATGGGACGCCGGAGCGCGATGTTACACTCTGTGAAGCACAGATCCTACGGGATATGCTGCTGAATAACGGGTATGATGTTTTAATGCTGCGGGATGGAGAGGATGTGCAGCTGGATAATGTTGCGCGAACGCTCATGTGCAACAATCTGGCAGCCTGCCATATTGCGATACACTGGGACGGGGATGGCCTGAGTTACGATAAAGGGTCTTATTATATGGCCGTACCGGACGGGATTAAGGAGATGTATCCCACATCCCAGATATGGAGCGAGGATGACAGGCTCGGAGAAAGTCTGATCGCCGGACTTGCGGGAGAAGGCTTTGAGATCTTCGAAGGCGGGAGCATGCAGATGGATCTGACACAGACGTCTTTCAGCAGTATCCCTTCGGTAGATATTGAACTGGGAAATGCCGCATCGGATCACAGCGAAGAAACGCTTACCCTGAAAGCGCAGGGACTCCTTGCGGGGATCAATATCTTTTTCGGTCAGGTGTCTTGAAGCCAAACGGCATCCCTCTTATAATGAAACAAGTAGAAAGTAACTGAAAAAACCTGTCATATCAGTTTTACTGCTCCGGGCAGTCAAATATGCAGGCGATTTTGAACAGACGGTAAAGGATCGAAATCTATGAGTGAACATATTAAAGATAACATGATGAAATATTTCCGTGTCATCGGACAGCTGCAATCGACTGTGGCAAAAGCAGATACACTGGACGAGGCACTTCATGAAGGGCTTAAGATCATTCTGGATACATTGAATGCAGATTGTGCTGTTATCTGGTATCAGGACAAAGAAGGGGATCAGATGCTGCATCCATATTACTGGATCGCACCGGAAGATTTCACTTCAAAAAAGCATGCACCCGGACAGGGTACGGTCGGCCGGGTATATGCATCCGGAAATGCAGAAAGGATCTTTTCTTATCAGAAGAATATTGATCCGGAAACCGACCGGGATTTTGAACGGATCAATGTTGCCTCTATGATCTGTGTTCCCTTTTCCAACAAATACGAAGACATCGGCTGCATTCAGTTTATCAATGAGGAAGGCACAGCATCTTTTACCGAGGAAGAAGCGGATATCTGCGAGATCCTTGCGATGATGATCGCCATTGGCATTGAAGAAAACGAGAAACTCCAGTCTCCCTGGCAAGAGGGTAAGGTACTTTTGAGTGCAAGGGATATCACCCGGTCTTTTAAAAATGGTGATGTGGTCACACAGGTCCTTAAAGGTGTCAATCTGGATGTCTATGAAGGAGAATTTCTGGCGGTGCTCGGAGAATCCGGCTGTGGTAAATCCACCTTCCTCAACATTATAGGCGGTATGGATCAGGCTGATAGCGGAACTTTTGTTTATATGGGAAGAGATCTTTCCAATGCCAGCCAGGCAGAGCTTACAGAGTACAGACGCAGCAATATCGGGTTTATCTTCCAGAGTTATAACCTGATGCCAAATCTGAATGCAAAGCAGAATCTGGACCTGATCGGCGAGTTGGTAGACGACCCGATGGATTCGGAAGAAGCACTGGATATGGTCGGACTTTCGGAACGAAAAACAAATTATCCTTCCCAGCTTTCAGGCGGTCAGCAGCAGCGTATTTCCATTGCAAGAGCTCTGGTCAAGCGGCCCAGGCTGATCTTCGCGGACGAGCCAACGGCGGCACTGGATTACAGCACCAGTATTGAAGTACTGGAAGTGATGGAAAAGATCGTGCAGAATGGCACAACGCTTGTCATGGTCACCCATAACGAAGAGATCACCCGCATGGCGGACCGTGTTGTCCGCATGAGAAACGGAAAAACCTACGAGATCACGGTAAACAGACATCCTGCAAAAGCAACGGACCTTGTATGGTAAACGATCCGCAGACGGATTTTAATCAAACGATAAGAGAATGTTAAAAGAACTTTAATCGGGTTGGATTTCATATGAAAAAAACACAATTTATAGAACTGATCAAAAATATAAAGGGAACGATCATCATGTTCTTTTCCATCCTGATGTTTGTCGCGCTGGGCGTATCCATGTTCGGAGCGTTGAGCTGGACAGCAGATGGTGTAAAAGAAGGATTGAATGAAGCTGCAGATATAGGACTGCTCCATGATGTGCAGCTGATCTTTCCCTATGGTTTAACAGAAGATGATGTTGCAACACTGAAAAATATAGAGGGCGTGGATGAGATAGAAACAGGATATTTCGCGTACGAGTATTTTCGGTTGGGAGAAAATATGTATCAGGCTGAGATCCTTCAGCTTGGGGAAAATATTGATGTTCCGATCAGTGTGGAGGGTACTTTGCCTTCAAAGGCCGGAGAAGCAGCTGTTTCTGCGGAATGGGCAAAAGAAAATGATATCAGCATCGGTGATACAATTACATTCAACCACGATGATTCGGGTGATACCCGCATGGTCACCAAACTGATGAATTATCAAAAGGAATCAGACGATCCCGAGGAGCTTATGGATAACAACGATCTGTCACCTTTTGGTATGGCTTATCTGACAACAGACACCTTTACGGTCACTGCGCTTTGTGAAAATGCACAGTTTGTGGCATCCGATCCTCATATGAACGGTATCTCTACCACGAATATGCTTTCTGTGGATTGTGTTATTTATACGGTCGAGGATTCGTTTGATTCCACAGCTTTCCCGGGCTATCCAAGGGCAGTCATCCGCAGCGATGCTTTAAGGGGATTATCTACTTTTGGTTCCAAATATAAGGACGGGGCAAACGACCTGAAGGACCGTATCGACGATACTGCGACTGAAATTGCCGAAGAACGTTATAACCAGCTGCATGGCAATATTGAATCAATCGAAGATGATTCTCAGGAAAAACTGGACGATGCAGAACAGCAGATTTCGGATGCACAGAAGAAGCTTTCGGACGGGGAACAGCAGCTTGAAGATGCCAGGACCAAGATCAGTGATGGTGAGGCGCAGATTGAGGAAGCGGAGCAAAAGATAAAGGACGGCGAGACACAGCTTGCCGAGGCAAAGAAAAAACTGGACGACGGAGCAACTCAGATCTCTGATGGTGAAACACAGATCGCAGCCGCACAGGCAAAGATCGATTCGGGTCAGGCAACGGTGGATAGTGGATCGGCTCAGCTGGCAAGTGCAAAAAGTGAGCTCGCATCCAAGGAGAATGAGCTCGCGCAGGCAACCGCCAAGATCAATACCGCACAATCCGATCTGAATTTTGCAAATTCTACATATGGCACTGCCGTTGCGATTCGGACAGATATCGGAAATTGCCTTGCTTCCGGTTCTCCAACTGTAGTAGAAGTGATTAACGAGATCCAGAGCAGCGGCATTATAGATAATCTGTATACGCTTTATGCAAAATACCAGGATAAGATCGATGCCGCAATGCCGCAGCTCATTGAACAGATCGTTCAGGCAGTGGCAGATGGAAACATCCAGAGTCTTGCAGACCTTTTTGATATGGTCGATGGAAAGATAAATACTGCCATAGGCACAGCGCAGGAGCAGATCAACCAGTATCAGGCCCAGATCAACAGTGGGGCTGCACAGGTGGAAGCTGCACGTGCACAGATCGCTTCCAAAGAGGCAGAACTGAATGCCGGCATAGCGCAGCTGAACAGCGCGAAAAGTCAGCTTGCAGAGAAACAGGCAGAGCTGGATAGTGCCAAACAGACTTATGCTGACGGACTGGCAGAATACGAGAAAAAAGAAAAAGAACTGGAAGACGGCAAAAAGGAGCTGGAGGAAAAGAAAGAAGAGCTGGAGGACGGCAAAAAGGAGCTGGCCGAAAAAGAAGAGGAGCTCGAAGAAGGCAAGGATAAGCTTGCATCTGCCGAAACAGACTACGAGAACGGGCAGAAGGATCTGGAGAATTTCAGAAGCCAGTCCACAAAAATATCAGATTATGGCTGTTCGATCTCGCTGCGCTCTTCTTGCTTCGGTTTCCGGCAGGGCAGCGTGATCAGCGATATTTTCTGTAAACTCCGCTTCAGCCTTGCAGGACTGTTCGTGGTAGTGGGCCTTCTTGTATGTTACTCTGCGATCATGCGAATCGTAAACGAGCAGATCGTGCGGATCGGCACCAAAAAGGCACTTGGTCTTTATCAGAGGGAGATTGTGCTGCATTATCTGATGTATACGGGACTTGCGGTCGGCATTGGATGTCTGCTGGGTCTGGTCGTGGGTACCTTTGTTGTGGAAAATATCATTCTGAGCGCGATCAGGAAGATATTTGTTGTGAAAACATTCTCCGTGCATTTTAATGCCCTGCAGGCCCTGTTGGTATGCGCACTTGAGTTCGGACTGCTTCTTTTGATCACATGGGTCGCGGCAGGTTCCATCCTGAAGAAAAATGCCATTTCGCTTTTAAAGGGTCAGGAACCGCCTGCAGGAAAAGAGCGCTTTTATGAGAAGTTTACTTTCTGGAAAAAGCTGCCGCTGCTTACAAAGACGATCCTTAACAATTGTGTGAACGATAAGCGGCGCGTATTTGGAACTGTCATAGGTATCGCGGGCAGTTCTGCCCTGATCGTAACCGCTTTGACCATGCGTGATAATATTCTGGATAGTTTTACCACCCAGTACAACGATTATTATCACTTTGATACCATCGTTTATTATGACAGAGATACGGATGGCGCCAAAGAAGCGATCGAACAGGTTCTTGCAGATCATTCAGTTTCCTATGCAAATGTTTACAACAGTTCTATCGGTATGAATCAGCCGGATGGCGAACTGACCAGTGCGTCACTGACTGTTCCGACCGACGATAAGCTAAAAGAATTGATCGATTTCGAACCGGTAGGAGATGCTTCTGCAGATGCTTACAGCGGTATCTGGATGGAAGAAGGATACGAAAATTATTTCGGTGAAGATGCGAAAACGATCGAACTGGTTGAAGCGGACGGTGGAACCGAAACGGTTGAAGTGGACGGATTTTATTCGTATTATCTGATGGGGCAGCAGATGTTCATGAGCAAGGATGCTTATGAGAGTACCTTCCACGAGAAACTGAAGGGAAATGCTTTCTTTGTGAATACGGAAGGCTGCGACGCAGAAGCTCTGAAAGCAGCGCTGCTTGAGGTCAATGGGTATATCTCGACATCGGATTATTACAATGCATCTATGCGTACCTTCAATACCTTCTCAAGCATATCAACAACAATGGTTGCGGTTTATGTCGGTCTGGCGGTATTGATGGCGCTGGTGGTTCTTTTGAACCTTCTGTCCATGTTTGTTCTGGAAAAGAAAAAAGAACTGATCGTGTTGATGATCAACGGCTTCTCCCTGAAGGATGCAAAGCGTTACATCTACACGGATACCATTTTTCTGGCAATCATCGGAATTATACTGGGTCTGCTGCTCGGTACCCTTTTCGGCGGAATCGCGGTCACCAATTTTGAGAGCGCGGCGACCATGTTCCTGCGGCGAATCGATTTTAAGTCCTGGATCTTCGGTGCGGCAGGAAGTGCGGTCCTGACCTTTATCATGAGTCTGATCTCGCTGCGCAGCATCGGTAAGTTCAAGTTATCGGATATTAACAATATTTAAGGGAATGCCGGACGAGCAGCATTCCCTAATCCCTCACCTGTGTCTCTATGACTTATATGAAAGTCTGGAGACACAGGTGTTTTATTTAATTACCTTCCAGTTCCTTCAGAAGTTTCCATGCATGATCGTGTCTTGCCGCTTCTTCCGGGCTCAGTTCCTCGTAGGGCCGCAGCATCGGCAGCGTTCTTTGAACAGGATCATTTTGGGGACCATAAGACCAGTTGTGGAAACTATAAAATCGATACCAGCGGCTGTGTTCGACCCGTCGGTATTCTTCCAGTTTTGCGGGGTCTTCGGAATCCTTGAGATAACGTATGGCAGCAGCCTGCAGATTCAGACCGGATGCATGGACGATCTGATCGTTTTGCAGTACAATGCGGACTTTCATGATCAGGTGGTCCGCGGCTGCAATTTTGGACTGCCGCAGGAAGTCGTCCAGATCTTCCCAGGCAACCGCCCTGTCGGGATTGGATTTCATGTAGAGCCGGTTCAGGGCCACAGCCGAAAGGTCGAGATTGTACTTCATGATCTGCTGGGGATTGTAAATCTCCGGATAGCTTCCAAATGTAGAGATGTCCAGAGACTGCATGGTGCTTCGGACATCGATCCTGCCTTTGATGTGATAGTAGCGCTGCAGATCCCAGTACACACCGCGGGCCCTGCCTTCCTCATCCGGCGTGATGATGATGCGGTCCGCTTCCGAAAGCAGTTGATGAGCGTTTTCCCATGGATCATCATGGAAGATCAGGATATCTTTATCCGGAGAACGGTAAAAACCTGGCGCGGCGCCGGTTACACTGCCCTGAACAATGATAAAATTCTGGCTCAGGTGATCATGTTTCTGCAGGAAAGTCTGGTACTTTCCGAAAATATGGTAAGTGATTTGCTGATCAGAAGCAATGATGTTTGTGAGGATCGCACGTTCCAGAATATTGCGTCCGTAATTGCCAAAGCCGATGATCACGATCTGTTTTTCGTGCAGCCCGAGCGGTTTGGTCCGCCAATATCGTCTTGCGCAGCATTCATAGCTGTGGAAAAAATGGACGTTGCCGGCGATCTGGTCGCGGCCGTTGGAGGTCTGTGCATACACAGTGACAGGCAGTTCGGTGATATTGTTTGCCCGCGGATTGTGATCAATATCATTTTCTTTCATAAAGAATACAATGATGGGCTTGCCTTTTTCGTGCTTTATCTTTACAAGACGGGTCAGGGGTGTCTGAATGTAATAGCAGGGAAAGGACATGCTTTGATCGTGCATACTTGGCTTTTCGCCAAAAATGATGATGCCATCCGGATCTTCTTCCGCCAGATTGCCTGCCATGGTAACCGCTTCCATGCCGTTGTCGGCAAAGTAGTACCAGGTGCTGTGTCTGTTTAAACGAAGCCGGAACATGATCAAAGCCTCGCTTGTAAACAATGAAAACGCGGCTCCGAACGCGGTAACAAGGATACCGGTTGAAAAGATGATAAAGATGGCACTGATCACCCGGCCGGTCTGGGTGACGGGCATTGTATCTCCGTATCCTACCGTGGAGATCGTTTCTACCAGAAACCAAAGGACACTGCCGGCGGAATGGATCTGAGAGTCCGGTGCTCTGCTTTCTGCAATATAAAGCAGGAGCAGAAGCAGCAGATATACGGCGGGGATGATGATCAGCAATAGGTAAAATTTCTGTCGCCTTTTCATGAGCTTTTGATTCTTTCTGTTTTTTCTTTTCTATTTCTTCTGTTTCAGCAATTATTCTTCAGCAGTTTCCAATTTTGCCTTCTGGTAATTCGTAGAGAATTGCTCGAGATCAGTGATCCATTCAGCATAATCCGAGTCTGCCGCATGAGCAAAGCTGGCTTCTTTTATGGACTGATTCAGGGACTGGGACGATTTGTTGATTGGCCTGATCGTTCCTGCGCCGGCAATGCAGCCACCCGGGCAGGCCATACCTTCAAGAAGGTAGCCGTTGTACTTTCCGGCCTTGGCAAGCTGCATCATCTTTTTGCATTCCTGAAGACCTTCTGCTGAGGCAATCTTCACTTCGGTTCCGGGCTGGATCTTCTCAATATATTTGGCTACAGCACTGGCAACACCGCCGCTGGCTGCGAAACCGCGGCCGTCTCCGCTGGCTTCCTGAAGCGGTTCGTCTTCCGGAAGATCTGCAAAGAAGATCTCCTTTGCGTTGAACATACCGGCAACTTCTTCAAACGTAAGCACAAAATCCACGTAACTCTTAATGGTTCGACGGCTCGCTTCCAATTTTTTAGCAGCACAGGGGCCGACGAAACAGATCTTGCAATCCGGGTTTTTCTTTTTGATCAGGCGTGCAGTAAGCACCATAGGAGTAAGTGCCATGGAGATATTGTCGGCCTGGTCAGGAAACAGATTTTTCACCATGACAGACCAGGCGGGACAGCAGCTGGTTGCCATATAGGGCTTTTCGGTGGGAACTTCCTTTAAAAAGTCTTTTGCTTCCTCAATCGTACAGAGGTCGGCACCGACAGCTACTTCAAAGACCTCTGTAAATCCCAGTGCCTTAAAACCAGAACGTATTTTATTCTGGGTAAATTCCGGACCGAATTGTCCGGCAATGGCGGGCGCGACAATGGCATAAACGGGGGTTCCGCTTTTCATTGCTTTAATGGTCTGATAAATCTGCCCCTTGTCGACAATGGCACTGAAGGGACAGGTAACCAGGCACATGCCGCAGGATGTACACTTGTCGTGATCGATTTGGGCACGGCCGTATTCATCTGAAGAGATAGCATTGATGCCACATGCCTTTGCGCAGGGCCGTTCCTGGACGATGATGGCATTGTAGGGGCAGGACTGCATGCATTTTCCGCATTTAATGCATTTGCTCATATCAATATGAGATTTGCCGTTTTGGACTGAGATAGCATCTTTGGGACAAACTTCCCTGCAGGGATGCTCCAGACAGCCCTGACATCCGTCTGTTACATAAACTCTTTTTTCCGGACAGCAGTGACATGCGAATTTAATGATATCGATGAGCGGCGGCTCATAATATTTTTCTTCGATCATACTGCTGTTGATTCCCTGAGAGATCGGTGCGTGCTCAGATGCGGGACGGAGTGACATACCCATGGCCACGCGTAGCCGCTCACCGACGATAGCCCGTTCCAGAAAGATGCTTTCTCTGATGGTAGCGATCTCGCCGGGAAAGATCTTATAAGGCAAAAGTTCCAGTTCTTCCTTGCCGCCGCCCTCATATGCAAGTCGGGCGATCTCCGTGAAGATTTCCTTTCGCATCATTGTTTTTTGTGAAAAAATTCCTCTCATACGCTGTACTCTCCTTTGATTGCCGATGACGTGAAGTCATCACATGTGTGTCATCACATGTGTGTTTTTGAATGAAATACGGCGTGGGAAATGCTCCGCTTACGTTTCCACGGCATTTTCTTAAGAAATCTTTCTTTCATAAAGATTTCCCGGGAAATGCTGATAAAATCCGTATATTTTCAGTATACTGGATGGGAAGAAATAAGGCAAGAAAAAGCAGAAGAGGGCTTTTTGGAGATGAAAACGCAGGGATAAAAAACAGAAAATTCGATTTGTAATAGCATGTGGTTTAGAAGTTCCTGTTTATCAAGCGGTTAGCATGGACTAATTTTTTCGAGGGTGATAGAATTGAATCAGATGTATTTACTGGAGTTTTCTCATTATGTTTTGCAAATACTGTGAAAAAAAATCGGTGAGCGACAGGCAAATGCACAGTCGAATGATTATCAGGAAATACGGCCAAATGCCGGTCATAAGAAAGCAGCGGGAGACAAGCCTCCTAAAAAAAGAAGCGACTGCAGTCTGTCCATCGGCTGGACATTCTTCTGTACTGGGTGCGTAAAAACGACTGACTGAGGAAGGAATCGGATTTCGATTATATATGTGTGGAGGTGCATTTGTTGAACGCAAGTGATATACCAGTTGATCAAAAGGCATATAAATATATTTACGAATGTGTTGAAACGCAAGATAATTACGGAGATAAGATTGCCCTTGTCGATGGCAAAAATGCCTATTCATATAATCAGCTTTTTCAAAATGTCGAAAAATACGCCTCGGTTTTTTCGGCTTTAAAAATGAATTTTGAATCGAATGCGAGGGTAGGCCTGATAGGCTCCTGCGCAGCGGAAACCATTTTTTCCGTTTATGCCCTGAATATGGTCGGCGCAGAGGTTTCTCTGATTTCATCGCTGAGTAATTTTAATGTTGAAAAAATCATGCAGGTTGTGAAAAACGAGCATCTTACGGATTTGATTCTGCCGGATGACTTTCTTCAGGCGCAGGTCCTTTACACCCTTATTCAGAAAAAGGATGCGCTTGGCCTGAGATTTATACTGCTTCTACATGTTCCTGTGTGCGGATGTACGGTGCCTGCGCCTCTTTCGGAATCCTTTGAACAGAAGGCAAATATAATGCGTTCGTTTTGGGGAATCCTTTACATGGATTACCTTATTGGCTTATACGGAAATCAAAGCATAACATATTGTGAGAACGCAAGCTGTGAAACGGCATTTATAATCCACACCTCCGGTACTACAGGCGGAAGTGGAAAACCGATCGTAATGTCCGACAGAGCATTTAATTTTATGAGTCGCTCTATTTCGGGACTTAGGGGCTATGAGTGCCTGAAAAAGGAATTTTCAACCGCTCTTTTAGTAGATTTGAGCAATGCTTACGGAATCATTGTTCAAATTCACATGCCTTTGACGATATGTGGTAAAATTATACTTGTGCCGGGAAATGCATTGAATCCGTTGTTTTTTAATGTTATTTCAAAGCACAGAATTTCGGTTCTTTTCTGCAACTCCGGAGTGATCGAAATGTGGATGAAATTTTCCGACGGTGCGGGCCTTGATTTTTCAAGTCTGAAATGTGTCGTTTTTGGCGGCTCTGCCGTTACCGTTGAGGACAAAAAACGCTACCGGGATTTTTTAATGAAGCACGGTTGCGGTAATATTCCTGTTTTAAACGGATATGGCATTTCGGAACTTGGCGGAGTATGCACGCTTTCAAGTGAGGACATTAATGATGAGGCAATCGGATACCTGCTTGATGGGTTTGAGGCAAGATTTTTTGACGAGGATACACATGAATTTAAGACCGTTTCAAATGCTCCCTGTACAGGTGTTTTGTATCTGAATTCGCCTTCCATGGCCTGCATAGCTTTTGACGGTAAAGAAACAGTGAAATCCGAAATGATAGACGGAAAACCTTTTATATGCAGTAACGATCTTGTAAGTGTCGACAGTACCGGAAAAATCACCTATATGGGAAGGGCAAACCGATATTTTTTGAATAACGGAGGCATCAAATATCAATCCGGACGCGTAGAAATGGAATTTTCACGCCAATATGGTATTAAAAGCTGTGGTCTTTTACCTGTATTTGACAAACCGATTCATGACAATATACCCATGCTGTGCGTGACGACCTTCGGTGGAAACGAGCTTGAAATTATAAGGCGGGCATTTTTGAACATTTTTAAAATCAAGAAAACGCTTGGGCTTGAGCAGATGCCGCTGCGCATTCTGCTTGCAAAAGAGCTTCCGAGAAACGCAAACGGAAAACTTGACCTGTTTAAAATCAACAACGGACAAGTTGAAGGAATAAAATATGTCGTAAGCGCAAGCATCTTCAACGGTGAGCTTTTGGATGTTATAATAAAAAAAGCCGAATGTGAGGACGAAAACATAGTCCGAGAAGTTTACAAGGGCATCGCTAAAGATTTAATAGGTGCAAGTCTGCCCGGCAATGTATTTAATCATATTAAGCAGAACTATCCGTACTTTCAAAATCCGGGATTCACGAACGGATTGAATCAATTTTATCAAATGTGGTGCTACAATAAAAATAAATAATAATAGGAGGTGAAGCAGCAAAGTATGGATGACAAATCTATTAAGAAAATTCTAAAACGTCAGGTCATTCGCACAATTCTTGAAAGGTCTCAGGATATTGACCTCGTGACATTAGGCGCACCAAGGCCTGAAGATGCCGTAAAATATGACAATGTGGAAGAATTTCTTAACATCCCTTATATGAACAGGGACGAGGTTCCCCTTGCGTTGGATATTTTCAAGCCGATTGTGCCGGCGGGAACAGAACTTCCGGTGCTTATCACAATCCATGGCGGAGGTCTCACAATGGGCGACCGAAAACTCTCAAGACCCTATGGCAGGCTTGTGGCAAGCAAGGGATATCTTGTATTTTCACTCGAGTATCGACTCGCACCGCAGGTAAACGTATGCATGCAGCTTGACGATGTATGTACAGGTCTTGATTTGGTGGGCAGAATGCTCGTTGATTATGATGTTGACTTTGACCGCATATTCATGTCAGCCGACAGTTCCGGCGCGTTCCTTGCCTGCTATGTAGCTGCAATGGGAAAATCGGAGAAGCTGCAGCAGGCTATCGGTTTTCCGGCAAGTCGTGTGAGCTTTAAGGCCATCGGTCTTCTGTGCGGCATGCTATACACAAATCTTAAGGATCCAAACGGTTGGATTTTGTCAGAACAGCTCTACGGCAACAAAAGTATCGACCAAAACTTTCTGCAGTACATGAACCCGGAGCATCCGGAAATTATCAACAATCTGCCACCGACTTATTTAACAACAAGTCGAGGAGATATGCTGAACAATTACTCTATCATGATGTATGAGGCCATGAAGAGAACCGGAAAAATTGTCCGCTTGAACTATTACGGTGAAAAGGCTCTGTGGCACGCCTACTCAACCCTGCAGACAGAGCACCCACTGACTGTTGACTCTATCGACAAGATGTTGTCATGGTTTGATGAGCAGGCAGCAAATATTGTTAAGCGTAGATGCAGCGCAGAGGCTCTGGAAAACAAGACTGTAAAAATGCAGGACTCTATGTCCGATGGCAGTCTGAGCAAGCAGAACATTTGGAAATACATTAAGGAAAGGGCATCTGTTAATCCGGACAGATTATACGCACCCGCTATTATAGACTGCTCACAGACCTATACCTACAGGCAAATGTTCGACCAGTGGGACAAGTATGCAAGAGCATTTTCTGCAATGAAAATAACATCTGAAACGGATTCCAAGGTAGGCATTGCAGGCACAATTTCAGCAGAGCCCTTGTTTGCCTTCTATGCCCTTAACATGACAGGCGCCCGGGTTTCCATGTTCTCTTATCCCGATTTTCTACCCGGCGGAAGATGGAAAACAATGCTCGAGAAGGAACACATCACGGACCTGATTATATCCGATATCATGGTTACGCCGCAAATGCTCTCCGAGCTTGAAAAGGCAAAGGCGCAGTTTGGTCTTCGTAATGTTATTCTGCTTCATACCCGAATGGGAGGCCCCAGCATAGGTCCGGCAGAGCTTCTGTTTAACGAATTTAATTATCAGGCTCTTAAACGCATCCCCACGGCCGTATTCATGAATGATTTGATTGAAAAATACGCTGAAGCGGATATTTATACCGCAAAATATAGTGCTAAAAAAATTGCGCTCATTACGCACACCTCCGGTACGGCAAATGGGACAAGAAAGCCCCTGCCATATACCGACAGAAAAGTAAATCTTATTGCCGACCGCAACATTACTGCAGACGCGGATTTGGCACATAATCCAAGGGCAAAGATTGCACCGCCCTTTGATTTCAGTTCGGCACTGAATATGATCGGTTTTGTGAACGGTAATTTGGCCGCAGGCAAGACAATAGTCACAACCTTCTTCGGCTTCATGCATCCGAAATTTATTCGTGCATTCAAATATTACGGCGTTAACATGACCTTCGTCAGTGGATTTATGCTTGACAGATGGCTCGAAACACCGGAACTTGCAGAGGATGAATTTGCATCCCTTAAAATTATCGGAATCGGTGGTTCCTACACCCCGCCGTATAAGATGAAAAAATATATCGAATTCCTTAAAAAGCATGGCTTTCAAGGAACTCTTGTATCAGGCTATGGCATGTCTGAAATTACCGATGCGGAAATTCTGCGTCCTATTGACGCCGAGGAGGATGTACTTGGAACACCGAGCAACCCCGAACAGTTCAGAATTCTTGATGAGACAGACGGAAGGTTTTATAAGATAACCGATGGCGAACGCACAGGTATACTGTACGGTACTTCCCCATCTATGGCCTGCAACCAGCTTGACGGTGAAACTTTGTTCGAACTCACCGATATCGATGGTGTGGATTATATCTGCACCAATGATCTGGTTCATGTTAACGTAGACGGCTGTCTGTCCTATGCCGGGCGCGGAAATAAATTTTTTGTAAACAATGATGGCGTAAAATTTGAGTCCGGCATTGTTGAGACTCTGCTTTCTGCACAGGAGGCTATAAAAACCTGCGCCGTTGTACCGGTACTTGATAAACGTATCCATGACACAGTTCCTGTATTGTACATAGTCCCGGAAATTAAGGGCATCAAGGCCCTTGAGGCACTAAGGATTGCTCTTGTGAATCTATTTATAAATAGTTCCGAGCTTGAAAATTCTGTTCTTCCCTCACAGCTTGTACTTGTGGGCAGCATTCCCTGCAATTCAAACGGTAAGGTTGATATTTACAGACTTACCCGCAGCAGATTAAGCGGCATGGCATTCAATATTGTGCCGATCAAGGCTGACGGAAAGACAACGGACATTATGCTTCAGCCGGTGCAGCAGTTAAACAGCTTTGAAGGCGGAACACTTCCTGAAGGCATGGGACAGGATTCAGCCTTTGGAGTGTTTGACATTTTCAACGCTCCGCCCATGTTTAACCAGTATAGGAAATTCAGGCATGAAACCCTGCCGCAGATGAGAAAAGCTTTTCAGGAACGTATGGGCTTTCAAATGCCGGATATGAAAAAGCTGTTTCCCAACATGTTTGATGAAAACGGAAATCTGCGCAAACCGCCTGAAAAGATTATGGGAATCATTAAGGATTTGCCGGGAATTTTTTACAATCAGAGTTACAGTACAAAGGATTTTGATGAATAATTTTAGATAGGAGAATCATTATGAATACATTTTACAATATGCCCTTCGGTATGCCATTTCATTACAACAATCAACAGTGTAATCCCTTCGAATATTTTCAGCAGATGCAGAGTTTTATGCAGAACATGATGCCCAAAATGTCTCAGATGAATCAGATGGGTCAGATGCCGTTTGGTATGCCATTCGGTATGCCGTGTATGAATGGGCAGAATGGCGAAAATGAAAATCCCCAGCCGCAGAAAAACCAATTTGAGTTTTTGATGCAGATTCTTGGTCTTATGCAAGGTATGCTGCAGTTTCAAACACAGATGCTTCAGCAATTGCAGGATATGCTTGCTAAAATATCTGTCTCGCAAATGCCCGGTATGGCCCAGCAGGCCGGACAGCCAAATGGTATGCCGTTTAACATGCCGCGGCAGCTTTTGAATTTCTTCATGAATATGGACAGCTCTCCGGATATGCTCAGTAAGCTTCAGATGCTGCTCGATGCTATCTTCGATATGTACTCCAAACCTCGCACAGAAAACCAGACCGATACGACTGAAGATATATCCGCTGAAGAAAACCAGACCGATACGACTGAAGATGTATCCGCTGAAGAAGAACCGGCCGATATGCCTGAAGATGTTTAAGGCAATTTCATATAAGATAATTTAGGATAATGACCTCGGTGGCAAATTTGTTGCCGGGGTCACTTAATGATTTTTTAGCGCAAAACCATTGTATCAAAGGATCCCTGTGTGCCAGAATAGATGTCAGTGAAGCCTGACCAAATGTGTGATAGAAT
>R11__coassemble_879_pt1 | contig 18284 bp, 9 predicted proteins | sample R11__metabat2_high_PE_057 | metagenome-assembled genome bin R11 | reverse complement strand
TTAGTTGCGGACGAATGTCTGCCTGATTATCAGGAAAGAAGGTTTATAAAATGGAATTTGAAACGCTTCAGAAGGATATGATCGCTGCCATGAAGGCGAGAGAAAAAGAAAGAAAGGAAGCCATCTCTTCTTTGGTTTCAGCGGTGAAGAAGGTTGCGATCGATGAGGGCCACAGGGATGACATTCAGGAAGAACTGGTCGACAGGGTTATTTTAAAGGAACTGAAAAGCGTGAAAGAGCAGATCGATACCTGCCCGGCGGAAAGAGCAGAGCTGAAAGCGGCTTATCAGTATCGGTATGATGTGATCAGCGAGTATGCACCGAAACTTCTCTCTTACGAAGAAGTCAAAGCGCTCCTTGGCGAAAAATATGCCGATGTGATCGCTACAAAAAATAAAGGGATGATCATGAAGACCGTGATGGCCGATCTGAAAGGCAAGGCAGACGGCAAGGTCATCAATCAGGCGGTTTCGGACCTTTGTAAATAGGAGCAGGCACTGGCCAAATCAGGAAGAAACAGATCTGGAAGAACTGGCCCAATGCAGACCGGAGACATATGTATATGTTGATATCCGGGGCGAAATCGCATATGCGCATGGGCATATTCCAGGGGCATCTGTTGGAATGATGCGGAATCCCCGTCTAAACTGCCTGCTGATAAAAAACTGATCATATACTGCAGCTTCGGAGAAAAGAGCATTCCTGTTGAGGAAACACTGGAAGCGCAGGGCTCAGTCTCAAAGAAGGATATAAAGCCTGGCTACGGAAATACTGCAGTGAAGCGGAATGTGAATGTCCGCTTTTATTGATAGAAACCGGGTTATCATATGACCAAGACTGTGAATCAGGAAAAGGTGAGACAAAGGGAGAAGTTCTGCGTGTAGAAGGACTGACTGCTCATGGCGTATGTATTATAAAGATTTGCTCACTTTACACTTAATTGTATTTTGTATAAAATAAACGTGTGAAATCGACAAAAAATTACAGGAGTCAAATATGAGAAGACATTTGACGCTTAACAGAACATTTTTAAAAGCATTTTCCATTTGCCTGGCGGTCATCCTCTTCCTTGGAATGACGATTATAAAAGCAAAAGATGTTTGGGCCGAGGGTGAGGACACGATGGTTTTATCGGGCGAGATCGGAACCATTGAAGTCGACTCTTCAGTAAAAACCATTGTACTTTCAGGCGTTTCACAAAGCGCTGAAGATGAGATCGATGTAAAAGGCGATGTAACGGTTGAAATCGCCGAAGGAAGCGAAAACACGCTCGGGGCATTTGCTTTCGATGGAAATGCTACATTTACCGGCGCGGGAAATATGAGTATTGCCTGCATAGTTTCCTTCGGACAGAGTCTGGCATTTGATCATACCGGAACAATTATTTTAGATACAGGGGGCATTTGCTCGCTGACGGGAAATATCTATTTTAATAGTGGAGTAGTTCAAAGCGTAGCCAGCGATGATGTAGTGTATCCGGTAGTGGCTTACAGCGGCAGCATCTTCTTAAATGGCGGCAGCCTGGTCGCAATCGGACAGGTAGGCGCGATTTACGCGGGAAGCCAGATCGACCTTGAAGACGGAGAGGTTGCGGCGGAGGCTTCTTTAGGCGCAGCTTTCAATGCGGGCAATGGCGAGTCGGGCAGCATCATAGTTTGTGAAGATTTTAATCTTGAAAAATGTATGCATGTTGCCGAGGTCGAGTCCAATATCGAAGGTCAGACGGCAACGACTATAGTGACCGAGGACGGAGTGGCATCAACTGCGGTGCTCGGCACCGGGCCAAATTCCGCAGGAGTGACTGATTCGGCCATAGAAGCACTTGAAACCATGACTGATGAAGAGGCCAAAAAGATATTAGAAGAAAAAGCGGCCGAGACAGAAACTGCGTCAACAGTGACAGAGGAAAAATCTGACACGAAAGAGACTGAAACACCGGCAGCTGCAGCGGATGACAGTGAAAATACCAGCGGTGGCTCGGGCGTATCGCCGGTACTTCTTATTATCACCTGCTTTGTAGCAGCGGCAGTTGCAGCCGGAATCAGCGGCACATTTATTAACAACAAAAAGAAAAAGAGATAAGTTTTAACATATTGAGAGTAAAAAAGCTTCTGTTTTAATTGAATTAGTTCATAATAAACGAAACAAAAACAGCTTTCAGAAAACATAATGACATGTTTCTAAAAAACGATAATATAAATTTGAAAATTTTTGATTTAAAATCTGACGAGAAAAAATAGTATGAAGAAATTTTTGAAACGGTTTATAGCGGCACTCCTTATCGAAGTCATGGCATTGACATCTTTAGATGTTTCAATGTTTACAGTTTATGCCGACGAGCCGACTGCTGCCTTTACTGAGAAGAAGACCAACGATGTAATCGACGGGTATTTTAGCGGTGAAGTAACAACTGAATATCATTACAGGGACAGCTATTTCCTCGATGATTCCAGAAACTTCAACACATCACTGGCAACCATGTCATTTATCATGGCGATGTCAGCAGCCAGAAATACAAATGTTGATTACAGCGTGAGCTATTGTGACGCTGAGAAGCTGATGACAGAGCTTGGCTTTAGCGATGTTAAGGCAAACGATGGAGAGACACACAAGCCAACTGCAAATTCCATCGGTGTTGTCATTTCTCATAAAGATATCGTACTTTCAGACGGTTCAACGACTTCACTTATAGTAGTTGCCATCCGAGGAAATGGATATGACGCTGAATGGGCAGGCAACTGCGAACTCGGTGTAACAGGTGAAGCCGAGGGATTTGCGACAGCAAGAGATCAGGTTATAGAAGAGTTAAATGCCTATATTAAGGCAAATGCCAGCAAGCTGGATCACAGCAAAGAAGGCAACAGCCCTAAGGTCTGGGTCACAGGCTTTTCACGTGCATCGGCAACGACAAACCTTACTGGTAACTTCCTTGACTGTGTAGCTGAGGGCGGCAAGGCCGGCACAAAGCTGATGAACGACACAGTCAGTGCATTTGAAAGCATTGGCGGACTTAATACTGAGAATATTTTTGCATATGGCTTCGAGGTTCCGATGGGAGCAACCGAAAGCTCAATTTATCAGGCAGAAGATCAGAGCAATCTTTTCTCATATAAGGATGATACCGATCTCGTACCTTATGTTGCACCATCAGCATTTGGATTTTTCAAATACGGAATTGAAATCAATACCAGAGAAGGCGCATCTGAAGATGTGTTCAAAGAACAGCTTGGACAGATCAGTGCGAAGGAACTTGCTGATTATGAAAAGGAGAAGCTGGTAACAGAAGGATTTAATGTTTACAGAACAGGTATTATCGATCTTATTTCAGGCTACAGAAGCGGAAATGGAATCGAAGGCTATATCTCAAAGGCTTCTAAGAATGAGATCGGTGTAAATAGCATGGGCGAATACCTGCAGTATTTTGCTAATTATTTATGCAAGATCGGACAAAGCAGAGAAAATTATGCAACTCATTTGCAGCCGACTATCAGTAAGCTGGTCGGAGCATTTATGAGCATGGAGAAGAGGAGCGACTTCATCGATGTTGCAAAAGATGCTGCTCTCGATATGAGTGCATTGCAGTGGACAAGCCTTGTAAGTAGTGTCATCACAGCTGAGGACACATCTGTACTTGCTTCAGTAGCCGGTATTGGCACAGGAGCTATAGCAGTTGGAGCAGTTATCACAGCGATTCCTGTTCTTGGCTGGATCGCAGGCCCAATCATTGCCGGTGCAGGTGCAGTAGCCGATGTTGCTGCAGCATCACTTGCTATATCAAAGAGTCATGCCCGAGAAACTGCAAAAGATACGGTTTCATTTATGCTTGCAAGGGTTTATAAAGCATTGTGCACAGATTCGAAGACAGCGGCTTACTTTGAAGAGGGCGACTATGAGATCATGCTCTCAAACAATGGATACGTGACGGACTTCTTATATGAGCTGATATTTGATGATTTCCGTGAAAAGGATTCTCAGATGCTGGCAACGGCTCTTCATTACAGCACAGAGCTGATCGCAGCGCACAACTGTTCTCAGGTACTCGCATGGCTGCGTGCAAATGATCCTTTATATGAAGGCGCAGAGTCAGGCGGTTACAGCCGTTTCGTTATCTCACTTGCAGACGACGCAACGCTTAAAGATAAAGTTACAGTTGATTACAGCAATTATGTATTTACTGTAACAAACAAGACCACGAATGAGCAGCTGGCTAAGATTGAAAACGGAGTGCTTACTTTAGCAGATAGTGTTGCTGCAAATGCTATAGCTTACTCAAATGATGCCAAGGGCAATCCGGTAATCACTGTCCGTTACGGCGTGGTAAGCGGCGATGACCAGATCGCGCTTTCAATTGAAGCCGGAAATGAAGACGTTCATAACTTCAATATTTCTTACAGCAACTGGAATCCGTCAAGCAAGGCTGATGAGACTATCATTACGAATAACATGCCGCTTGTAAAAGGCGACCAGCTTATATACACATTCAATGATGGAACTATAGAGCCGGAACTTGAGAAGTTCATCACAATTACAACTAAGTTCGTTGCACTTAAGACTCGCGGATATTTCCAGGAGATCACAGAGACTGGCGAAATGTACCAGGGCGAGGCAACAGTTTCTCTGTCAGATGGAACTGTTGTCGAAGGCAGAATAAATACATCTGAAGAGTATTATGCAGTAGATGTTGTGAAGTACCCATACAGCTACTACAACTCCTCTATGTATGTAGGCGCATCAAACTACAGCGGCGATGATCTCGGAGATCTTGAGCGCTGCAACAATACTTATACATCTGACGGACGTCATAATTATTCTCATATCCAGGTTCAGCTTAATGATATAAGAAGCACAAGTAAGACTGTATATATCGTCAGTGTTAAGGAAACAACTTACAATGTTACATATGAAGCATCGATCTTTGATACAGACGAGCAGAAATATGTTGACATTACCTCTGAATGGGCAGCAGAACATGCTACAGAAGGCGGCAAAGCTCCGGCATTTTACATCGAGAATCTTACAAATCCATCAGGAACTGTATATGATCCGATAAGCGGCAAGTTTGAGGCAAAGCCTGATGACGAGATCAAGATCAAGATAGATCCGGCATTTACCACAAGCTTCCTTGGCTGGAAAGAAGGTACATTTGACGATGTCGAGATAATTTCAGGAGATGAGAAGTCAACAGAAGTTACCTTTAAGATGCCTTGGAATGATTTAGATCTTCATGGCCTGATCGGTGAGAGAAATATTTATGGTGATAGCTACAGCGTAACATATACAGGAATCAGTTATACGAGAAATGCCCTAAGCGGCGATCTGACAGCGGCAGCTCCGGAGAGCAAATACTGGTCTTTGCTTTACGCAGACATTGATCATAATGATGTAATGGATAGCATTTACAAATACGGAGCAGCGACATTAAGTTACAGTCTGACAGCTGATGGCACAAGTTCTGACCAGAGCTATATCTGCTTCGCTGCACGTCCTTATTATGAAGATGAAGATGGAAAAGCGTTTGTATTTGACCACTGGGATGTTACAACTTCAGATTCACAGGAGTGTTATTACAACTGCGCGGTAAGCACCAGTGTTATGACCTATGATTACTCAACGGGTGCGGCGGATACGAGTTATATTTATGGTGAAAACTATAAATATAATGTAACCTTAGATGCCGGAGAGGATTACAATCCGAACGGTTCTACTAACCAGCTGCTTTATATCAATGCTTATAAGCTTGAGAGTAATCTGGTATTTGTGCCTGTATATAAAGAGGCGGGATACAACTATACAGTAACTCTTTCAGATGGAAGCCAGGTTACAGGAACTGCCAAGGCAGGTGAGGTCATAAAGACAGAGGATATTGCAAAGACAGGAACGAAGCTTGCCAACTGGGAAGGCACCTACAAACCTGTTACTTATAGTGAAGCTAATTATGATTTCTATGAAAAGACAGAAGGCGAGAAGGAGACGATTTATCCAAATACCGCCGAAAGCGAGCCTCTTAGCTTCATCATGCCGGAAGGCGATGTAACATTTAAGGCAGTGACAGAGACCTGTTATTATCAGGTGACACTTACTGATGGCGGAACCGTAGATGCCGGCCAAAATAGTGAGGGTTACACCTATGGTGAAATGGTTACTATCACAAAGCAGACCAGAACTGACGGATATGAGGTTACCGGATGGACTCTCGAATCAGAAGACCTCGGTGATTTTGACGCAGATTCAATCGAAGTTATCAAGAATGAATTTGGAATAGTTACCGGATTTAGCTTTACTATGCCGGCTCATGATATCACCTTAAGTCCTAAACTTGAGCCTGCGGCACAGTATAAGATAAAGATCGAGAGCAATCAGGCTGGAAGCTCAGAAAAACTCGTCCTTTATGACCAGAGCGAACTTACACCTGATGAAGATGGTTACTATCATGTAACGGCCGGAACAGTACTTTATGCTAAGTACACGGTACCGGAAGGTTATGGATTTGTGGACTGGCATATATGTGATGTCGAAGGCACGACCGAACTTGAAGTTGCTAAGGCTTATGCCCTTGATGGAAGCTGCCAGTTTACGATGCCGGGCTGTGACATCACTCTTAAGGCAGAGTATTCTGATCAGGTGACACCGGTGCCGACAGCTGAGCCTACGCCAGTGCCGGCTGCAGATGATCCGATATCCAGCACTGAGCTTACACTTGTAGGAACAGTTGCAGGCGGAACGATTCTGCCGGTTGCAGTTACCAGCGAAGATGAGCGTATCAGTGAGACTCAGATCGCAGCTACCTGGACTTGCGGTGGCGAGAGCGTTTCGGGTCAGGCCGGATACAATAAGAGTTACACACTTAGCTTTTATATAGAGCCGCAGAATGGAAACTGGTTTGATGAAAATACCAAGGTTCTGATAGACGGTGAAGAAGCAACTGTTGAGTTTATAAGCAGCGACAAACTGCTGGTAAGCAAGAGCTATGCAACAAGCGCCGCAGTGATCACGGATGTTGCCGGAGAATATAATATTTCCGGAGTGATGGCAGGAACAACAGCCGAACAGATACGTGCTTATCTGCCGGCCGCAACAACTATGAAAATTGCCGGCAAGCAGATCGCAGCTGATATCAGCTGGAGCGTAGATGAAAGCACAGTGATCGGGGCAAATACAGATCTGTATGGCACGGCAGTGCCAAATGCTGAGGTATTGGAAGCTTATGGCCTTGGATATGAAGATATAGTTTATGCCGAGGGAGTATCAAATACAGTAACTGCACACGTTTATGTATGCGCAGCAGGTGAAGTACCATCACCTCATCTTGGAGCAGCAGACCCGCAGCCTGGAACTTATAATCTTGACCAGCAGATTACCTTAAATGCGGCAGATCCTGGCAGCCAGAAGGTTTACTACTATAGAGAGATGGTAACTGGAGAGACAGCAACAACTGCTGAAGCAGAAATCACACCTCAGTTTATAAAAGAAAATGGAACAGCATACACTGAGCCTGTTTATATTGACGGTGAAGATAAAAATGTTATTGCAACAACCATCTGGGCTGTATCTGAGGCAGCATATGACTATGATGGTGAAGACGGACCAATAACTGAAGGACAGTTAAGCCAGGCAGTATCATTTAACTATGTTATAGATAAGAGTGCGGCTGTTTCCTACACGGTTACAGTTGTAAATGGTAATGGCAGCGGCAGCTATAAAGCTGGCGATGTGGTTACTGTTGCGGCATTTGATGAACAGACAAATACGACCTATACAGGCTTTACAGCGGAGTCACTTTATGACGTAAGCTTTGAAAATGCAGCGGCTAAGCTGACAACATTTGTGATGCCATCTTGCAATGTTACAGTTACTGCAAATTATACGGTTGACAAGATCGAGCTTACGATCGCAGAACCGAAGGGCGGCGAAGAGCTTCCGGCTTATGCTACATTGACTTCGAACAATGCAGCAGCGCTTGATCAGATGGCCACGATGCAGGTACCGGCTATCTACTATAATGAAAATAGCGAGGCTTGCACCGGAACAGCCGCTTACGATACTGTATATTACACATATCTCGATCTATCTATGAACAATGCACCGGGATATACCTTTACGGAAAACATCAAGATCGTAGTTGATGGAACGGCTGTGGATACAGGTTATAATGCGCATGCGGCATGGACAATCTATGAAAATGCCAAGACAGATCCAGAGCCGACACCTGAACCAACAGAGACGCCAACGCCGACACCGACAGAGACACCGACGCCGACGGAGACACCGACACCGACAGAGACACCGACGCCAACGGAGACGCCGACGGAGACACCGACGGAGACGCCGACGGAGACACCGACAGTGACACCAACTGATACACCGACCGGTACAGCTACGGTAACTCCAAGTGCTACGCCAACAAGTTCTGGCAGCTCTGGCAGTTCAGGAAGCTCATCTGGCGGCTCATCAGGCAGCAGTTCAAGCTCCGGCAAGGCAAACACAGGCGATAACAACAGCGTTATGATGTACCTGCTCATGATGATCATCTGCGGAACGGCCATCGTTATGATCTTCAGAAGGAAAAGAACCGAAGAAGATTAATAAAAATTGATTATCAATATAAGCTAAGATCCAGGATCTGCCCCTACTGAAATTAGAGGGGCAGATCTTCTTATAATCATCGAAAATTATCACAAATTTTCACAATGATAGGAAACCAGGCGGTCTTCGTCGCCCGCCCGGCTGGGCGAAAAGCATCTAAAATTAGCAAGATAAGAAATTAGGCGGTCTGCGCCAGCCGGCCAGACGATGAAAAATCATCTAAAAAAAGCAAGATAGGAAACCAGGCGGTCTTTGTTGGCCGCCCGGTCGGGCGAAAAGCATCTAAAATAAGCAAGATAGGAAACCAGGCGGTCTTTGTCGGCCGTCCGGTCGGGCGAAAAGCATCTAAAATAAGCAAGATAGGAAACCAGGCGGTCTTCGTCGCCCGGGCGGCGGATGGAAAAACATCCAAAATAAGCAAGAAAAGAAATTAGGCGGTCTTCGTCGAGCAGATCTCGACGAAGACCGCCTGGGTTTGTGCAGGAAAGGCATCCGGGCGATAGAAAAACCCCCGGCTGTTTTCAGCCGGGGGCAAACCATGCAATCTTTCGCAGCCTGCAAGGTATGGTCTTTCAAATGATTGCTTTGTGCAATCAAGCTTCCTCAGAATAGTTTTTGTATGCATCGAATTCTTTCAGGACATCCTCATCGGGCTCCTTGGTGATCAAACTTACGATCACGATGCAGGCGATGCTGACAACAAAGCCGACCAACAGGGAATACAGACCTGTTACGGAACCGATCGTGGAGCCGTTCATCAGGGGCAGGTAGTCCCAGATGATAACAGTAGCAGCACCGGAGATCAGACCGGCAAGTGCGCCGGCGAAGTTGGTGCGTTTCCAGAAAAGACTCATGACGATCAGCGGGCCGAAGGCGGCGCCGAGACCTGCCCAGGCATCGGATACCAGGTTCATAACAGAACTGTCCGGATTCCATGCGATAAAGATCGCTGCAACAGCTACCGCAACCGTTACCACACGGCCGATGTTGAGGACGACCTTATCGCTGGCATCTTTTTTGATCAGTCCCTTGTAGATATCCTGGGATACCGAAGAAGAACACATCAGCAGCTGAGAATCTGCTGTAGACATGATCGCTGCCAGGATGCCGCAGAGGAAGAGGCCGCCGATAAAGGCAAGGGGCAGATAATCGCAGAAAACTTTCTTGATCATCTCAATAAATACGGACTCAGATGATGCAGCACCTTCTGTTACACCAAGTACGGTCGGTGCGAGGAAGGCACGTCCGACAAGGGCAACAACAACTGTCATAGCGCTGGCGATCACATCCCAGGTGATGGCGATCGCGGCAGATTTCTTTACTTCTTTTTCGCTGCGGATCGCGAAGAAACGGATGATGATATGCGGCATACCGCAGTAGCCAAGTCCCCATGCCAGGTTGGAGATGACAGTCACGGCCTTGATCGGCTCATCACCATCGTAAAACAGACTCAGATAATGGGAGCTGTTTACACCGGTGGACTCCATAAGAGATGAGAAATCTCCGGAGATAAAAGCGTAAGCAACAAGCGGAACCACAAGCAGGCCGACCAGCATCAGCATACCCTGGATAAAGTCTGTTGTGCAGACTGCGCGGAAGCCGCCCATCAGGGTGTATGCCAGGATAACGGCAGCGCCGATCAGCAGAGATACATGATAATCCCAGCCAAGTACGGAATTGAAAAGCTTACCGCCGGCTGCAAGTGCAGATGCGGTATAAACCAGGAAGAAGATCATGATGACGATCGCAGCGATCGTTTTCAGGATCTTCTTTTTGTCGTGGAAACGGTTTGTCAGGAATTCCGGCAGGGTCAGAGAATTGTTGGCAACGATCGTATAGGCACGGAGCGGCTTGGCAATGACAAGCCAGTTGATGATCGTGCCGATCAGCAGACCAATGGCGATCCATACCTGTCCGGTACCCAGTGCATAGATCGAACCCGGCAGACCCATGAGCAGCCATCCTGACATATCGGATGCCTGTGCAGAGAGTGCTGCGATCGGACCGGGCAGCTGACGTCCGCCCAGAAAGTAGTCATCTGAACCTTTTGTGTTTTTACCGGTTACAATGCCGACGATGATCATCATAGCCAGATAACAGACAAAGGCCAGAATAATAGCGATTGTGTTATTCATAAAAACCTCCTCATTTGCCCCCGATGGGGCAGAAAATCAACATACTTCGACATTTTATCATATTAAAGTAGAAATTCATAGACTCTTTTTTCTAAAATTAGTCCGGTTTTTCCTGAAAAACAGGCATCAAAGGGGAAAATGATGTGGAAAAAATGGATGCCCGCCATTTTCTTCTCCTTGCATATATTTTTTGTTTGGGTTACCATGGATATCATCTCAGTCAGTTGCATTCGGAGATCGCTTCCGCTACCGGAACGCAGCTAAGCATTCCTTGCCGCTGCGGTATTGGTACAAGGTCTGGGGTACAGGGAGAAAATTTGCATTATGAAGATACAATTATCGGATCATTTTACATACAGAAGATTGATGCGCTTTGTCCTTCCATCGATTGCCATGATGCTGCTGACATCGGTTTACAGTGTGGTCGACGGACTTTTCGTATCCAATCTGGTGGGGTCTAAGGCTTTCGCTGCAGTAAACCTCATCTGGCCCTATCTGAATATCTTCTGCACGGCAGGATTCATGTTTGGAACAGGCGGCAGCGCCCTGGTATCCAAATTGCTGGGAGAGGGAAAAAAAGAGAAGGCCAAAGAAGTGTTTTCCCTTATTATATACGCCGAGATCATTCTTGGGATAGTCCTGACCATAGTGGCAGCCTTCACCATTCGGCCTGTGTCGGTCCTGCTCGGCGCGGAAGGGGAACTGCTGGAAAACTGTGTTTTGTACGGCCGCTGCCTGATCTTTTCACTGATCACCATGACATTGCAGATCAGTTTCCAGAGTTTTCTGGTGGCAGCAGAGCGGCCTATGCTGGGACTGACCATCACAGCTGCATCCGGCATCAGCAACATCGCACTGGATGCCCTTTTTGTGGCTGTGTTCCACTGGGGACTTCTGGGTGCCGGGATCGCCACTAGCATTTCCCAGGCGGCAGGAGGTCTGGTCGGCATCCTCTTCTTTATCCGCAACAGGAAAAATCCGCTGCATCTGGGAAAGACGCGGTTTATGAAAAAAGAACTCCTGAAAACCTGTACCAACGGAATTTCAGAGTTCCTGACAGAAATCTGCTTTTCAGTAGTTGGCATTGTTTATAATTATCAGCTGATGCAGTATATCGGAGAGGATGGCGTGACGGCTTACGGCATCATCATGTACGCTTCCTTTATTTTTGCGGCGATCTTTTATGGCTATTGCCTGGGCTCTGCGCCGATCATCAGCTTTCATTATGGGGCAGGAAACCACGACGAACTGCAGAATCTGTTCCGCAAAAGTCTTGTGATCATCCTGATCTCTTCCGCCCTTGGTGTGGCCGCAGCCGAATTGCTGGCCGGCGCAGTCGCATCTATTTTTGTAAGCTACGATCCGGAACTGCTGGAGATGACCAAGGCGGCTTTCCGGATCTACAGTTCCAGTTTCCTGATCGGCGGGATCAATACCTTTGCATCCTCCCTGTTCACGTCGCTGAACAATGGATTGGTCTCCGGGCTGATGGCATTTTTGCGGACCTTCCTCTTTCAGGTGGTGGCCGTTCTGGTCCTGCCGGTTCTCTTTGGGATCGATGGCATCTGGTTCGCGGTCATTGTGGCGGAAGTGCTGGCTCTGGTGGTATCGCTCACCTGCATGGTAAAATACAAAGGCGTTTACCATTACGCATAAAACATTGCAGGGTTGCTAATCATCGGTCTTGCCACCCTCCGCTAAATGCCTGATGAGGGACGGCATATCCGGATTTCCTGAGCGCATCAAGATTTCGGACAAACAGGATGTGAATGTAATAATGCAGAATCATGAACATGCGAGGGGCATCTTGCACTTGCCGGATTTGCGTGATACATTAGACATGATATTGGAAAGAAGATGGAAGGCGGGGAAGTTTTACATGGATCACAAATATAGAAAAAGAAGAAAAAACAGACCCTGGTATCGGAATCCCTATATCCGTTTTGGAATTCTGGCGGCTCTGCTGGTGGTTGTGCTGATCATTGGCATTTCCACGATTACCGGAAAGCTGTCCAAGAGCGATGCTTCCACGCAGAGTGCGAGCTCCGCGACCGATGAGGCACTTAGCGCACAGGACGGTTCCGAAAGCGGAGACGGATCTTTTTCCCAGGATGCGGCAGGCGGCGATGTGGCTGCGCAGGCAGAGGCAGATGCGGCAGGCGCAGCGGCCGATGGCAGCACAGGTGCAGCGGTTACTACAGCCGGCTATCTGGAGGATGGGACCGGCAGCGCAACAACAGCTGAGGCACCGGCCCTTCTTGCAGAAGCTTCTGTAACACCCGGCTGGCATTTTAACGATTACGGCATCTGGTATGTGCCCACGGCAGGGCTTGTTTATTATAATGGCTGGCAGGATATCGACGGCCAGACCTATCATTTTAATACAAATGGTTACGCAGACCGCGGATGGGTGCTTGTCGGCGGAGCCGGCTGCTATTTTGATGATAACGGTGTTTACCAGCCCGGCGCGGACAACAGCAAACTGCTTGCCTTTACTTTCGACGACGGTCCGAGCCAGGGTATGGACGAGATCCTTTCCCTCTGCGATGAAACCGGTGCCCGTGTTACCTTTTTCATGATCGGGAAACAGGTTGAGACCGGCGGAGCCGTCATCCCCTACATCAACAGATATCGATGCGAAGTCGGAAATCACTCTTATACCCACTCCAATAATGATGGCAGGGCGCCGGAAGAGACGGCAGCGGATTTTGCCACCGGAGATGAGATGATCGCCTCCTACAACAACGGCATCGGTTCTACAGTGGTCCGTTTCCCCTACGGAAACTATACCAGCGAACAGACTGCGGCAGTCGGCAAGGGCAATATTTTCTGGAATATTGATACACTGGACTGGGAGTCTTTGAATGCGCAGTCTGTTATCGATATCGTGACCAGCAATATCACAGAAGGCGATATCATCCTGATGCACGACCGGCACGAGTCTACCGTAGAGGCCTGCCGCGTCCTCTTTCCGCAGCTGATCGCAGAAGGCTACCAGCTGGTAACGGTCAGCGAACTGGCGGCAGCCAAAGGTTACGCGATTGAGCCGGGTGTTACATACTTCAGCTTCAACAACGAAGAGATCGCGGCCGGAAAAGCATTTTCCAGATAATCTGATTTATTTGATATTTGTCTTTCCGCTGATTTCTTCCACCGTCAGGCAATACACGCAGGTACGCGGTATTGCGGCGGGGTTGAAGGGAACCTGATCGGTCCCGGGGTAGTAGTGGGCCATCAGCATTTCGAGGGCAGCGACTTTTTCCTCCTCTGAAAGGATGTGGATGCGGCCCCGGCCTTCCACACTTGCATAGTACATGGTGCAGCGGCACCTGTCGGCATCATATTTCAATTCATGGCGGCAATCCATCTCAAAGGCAGCGCGGGGATCGCGCCCGATCAGATCGAGCTTCTTCCCTTCGGCTGCGCTGTGGAAATAAAGCCGGATCGTGCCATCTTCGCATGTTTCCATCCCAAAATTCAGGGGAACGATATAGGGTATTCCGTCGGTATCGTTCAGGGCAATGCGGCAGACGTCGCAAGCATGCATGACTGCCAGGATTTCCTCTCTGTCAGTGATCTCTCTGTCTTTTCTTCTCATGATCAGTCTGTACTCCTTCTTGTATTTATTTGCTGCACAGCCAAAGTGCCGGGCACGGAACTGTGCGTATCTTATAAAATGTGGTGCAAATGATTTTGCATGTGTTTGTTTTACAGGAGAAATTTATGTCGAATCAATCTTACGACCCCAATGAAGATATTATAGAACGGATGCTTCACCGGCCGCAGAAGTTTTTTATCAATTATGCGATCATCCTTGCAAATATCGCCATGTTTATCATCACCTCTGTGACAGGAAGCGCAGGAGATTCGAACCATCTGCTGGCGCTCGGCGCCTCCTACGCGCCGGCGATCCGGGCAGGAGAGTACTGGAGACTCTTTACTTCCATGTTTCTGCATGTCAGCCTGATCCATCTGTTCCGCAACATGATCCTCTTGCTTTTTATCGGGGATTATGTGGAACGCTGCCTTGGAAAGGTGCGATATTTGCTGGTCTATCTGGGCGGCGGTCTGGTAGGCAGCCTGCTCTCCTATGCGATGGACCTGAGAGATGGGTCGGCTGTCGTCTCGGTGGGTGCCTCCGGAGCTGTATTCGCCATCATCGGTGCCATGGTCGTACTGGTGATCCTCTACCGCGGCCGCTTCGAGGACCTTACGCTTCCGCGGGTGCTGGTCATGGCCGCACTGAGCCTTTGGGTCGGATTCCAGACCAGCGGGGTGGATGCCTATGCCCATCTTGGCGGTTTCCTTGGCGGAATGCTTTTTACGTTTGTGCTGTATGCACCGGGGATGCGAAAGCGCGGCTCCATATAGGCGGAGCCGTACTGAAACAGTCTTATTCTGTTCCCTTATTCCGTCTCCGTTACCGCCTGCGCTCCGTATGGGATTTCAGAAGGTACAGAGTATGTGCTTGCATTTCCACTGTAACCACAGCTGTTGCTGTGGATGCCATGCCGTGTGCGGGGATGATCACTTGTCCAGGTAGGCCTGCAGAATGGCTTCCTGGTTGGGATGAAAAGATTCGTAGATCTCCACAAAGGGTTGTTCGAGCAGAGCTGCCGCATCGCTGAAGTTTTGCGGGAAGCTTGCATACCCGTCGGCGGAAATGGTCTCTCCGCCATCTGTGGTGATGTACAGGGAAAAACTGTCCCCGTCGAGGACGTCCTGGTTCGTTTGGTCAAAACCATTCCAGGCTGCTGCGCCGCTTTCGTTTACTGCCTCTGTGAGTCGGTCCAGAAATTCCGGATCGGCTGTGAAAGTGTAGGGATCAGGATCGCCGTCGCGATAGATGGTGATCGATACGGTTCCATCTTCTAAGGTCGCGCTGTAGCTGTTGCCGGAATAGGCATAATCGCCCTGTGTATAAGAAAAAGAAAAGTCCAGGATACCTGAGATCTCCGTCCCCTCTGAATCGCCCGTGCCGGTGCTGCCTGCACTGCCGTCCGAGGTTTCCTCGCCCTGGCTGTTTTCCGGCGCATTCTGGCAGGCAGACAGGGATATGGCTGCGGACAGGAGCAATATTGCGGGGATCAGTTGTTTTCTCATGGGCGGTCCCTCCCGGGAATTGCGGACATTCGCTGTGTCACTTGATCATGTACAGCAGGGCATTTCTTCTGGTTTTGGGGTTAGCTTTGGGGTTACAGGATCCGTTACAGGATCCGGGTCTGGTGGAAGCGGTACATGGCCGTTGCCAGCTGCCGGAGTTCTTCGGAAGAGGTATCGCTGCTGAGTACTTTGGCCACGTAGGACCATGCGGCGATATCCATACTGCCGAGGCAGGTCTCTCCGTTGTATATAGCCAGATTCTGCAGAGCCGAAGGATCTGCATTCATCTCGTAAAGATCAATGTCGGCATAGCATAGCAGTCCCTTAGTGCCGACTGTTTGGATTGAATCTCCATAGTTGATGCTGCAGGTCAGGCTCGCACAATCGATCTCTCTGCTATAGAAATAGGTGCGCAGCACAAGGCCATTGGTAAAGAGCAGGCTGCAGCCGGCCATTTCAAGCGGGGAATCCTCCCCAAAGCCGGAGATGGCATAGGACGCGGTCAGCTGGTCGATCTCTTCTGTATTCAGCGCCTCGATCTGACGGTCCGCATCGCTTAAACAGGCATTAGCCGGCGTTTCGGTCTCGTAGCCGAAGAAGGTCTGGCAGGCAGAGCCGTAGTTTAGAAGTCCCTGAACGATCGAAGTATAGTCTGTTTCCGTCGAGGCATCGGCCCCCTCGGCTGCCTTTTCGGCCAGATAAGCATTGGCATAATCCACTATGGATCCGGAACAGGATTGCAGGTCTGTGCGGATGCCATCCTCCACCAGATAGACGTTTAAGCTTACGGAATCGTTTATGCGGGCAGCGTTTACGAAATAGGGCAGCTTGTACTGCAGATATGCATTCCCACTTTCATCCGTGACAGAAGTGCCTTCGAGCTGAGAGAGGGCGTAGGTGGTTAAGCTGGCATCATCCAGGAAAACATCGGCATATACGGAATCTGCCGATAAGGATGCCGGAACCCATACATAATAGTTCAGGCCGACCCTGCTGCTGGTGTCGATGGTCAGATCCCTGCCGTAAATTTTGACATCCTCGTATGTCGGAATCACCGGCTCCGGCGTGGGTTCCACCGGCTCGGGCGTGGGAACGACCATCTCGGAGAGCTGGGTGTCGAGGGTATAGATGGTTGTCCCGTAGGCGTCACTGGGTTTAGTGAGCAGGACGTATTCAATATTCAGCCCGCTTCTGCGGATCCCGCAGATATAGCCGGATGTGGTATCTACAGTCTCGAATGCAGAGAGTGCACCGGTAGAGGGATCGTACATCATAACACTAGAGCGGGTGTTAAAGTAGAGAATGCCATCGTATGCAAAAAGACCGGAATATTTCCCTGTCCAATAGCTGCTTGTACTGCCCCAGAGATACCATTTATCTATTTGATCGATCGTTGTGATGGTTCCTGTGGATAAGTCGTAGGATTCCAGACCATTGGGATCTATGAAATATTCCGTCGCTCCATCGAAGATGACAGGGGAATTGATTTTTCTTTCATACCAGTAAGCTTCGTCGTAGAGGGTGCTGGAGCAGCTTTCTTTTTCTTGCCAGGCAAGATGTGCGCTGCCGCTGCTTGACCGGGCATCGCCCATGTGTGCATCGCTTACCAGAAAATAATTGTGCTGAACCTGACCGAACTTGTCGTTTGTCGGATCGTCCCAGGTGACATCTACATGATAAAATTCTCCATCTATTTTGACCAGATTCCAGCCGTGGTCGTAATTCGAGACATCCTTGGTAGCACCCGAGATGAAAGTAGCATCGATGCCAAGCGAATTCAGCAGGTACATATAGAGGTAGGCATATGCCTGGCAGACACCATAGCCGTTCATAAGGGCACAGTTGGAGTAATAGGTGGTGGTTCCGTTGTTGATATATGTGCAGCGCACTGCGATCTCATCGTGCAGGCGGAGGGCAATGTCCAGATCTGACATGCTGGAGCGGTCCGCCAGGCTGAGATAAGAGTCGATGGCAGCATCCACCTGATCTACATAAGCAGATGTTTCTTCGGATGACATGGTATTGTATATGTATAGATATGCATATTGCCCAGTGTTTGGATTATAGTAGCAGCCGGAGAGTGTAACCTTTTCGCCATCCACATAAGGGCAAAAATCTGGGACGTTGGCGAGCATGGCATAGTCTGTTGTATTGTATGCGGAAAGAAACACCTGAGACGTGCCGCTTAATAGGGCGTCGCGGATCGCGTCGGAGACCGTCATCATAGCCTGGTATTCGGTTTCTGTCGAGGCCAGATAGGCTTCCGCATCCTCCGGTACCTCATCGAGCGGAATGAGTTCGCCGTTGCGCAATCCCCCGGTGGGGTAAGTGAGGCTATCCTGCAGATCGATCGCTTCGAGAGGCTGCTCGATCTCTTCGGCCATAACAGCTGATGGCAAGATCCCTGCGGAAAGCGCCGCAGCCGCAGCAACACTGATGATCGTCCTGGTCAATCTTCTCTTC
>R11__coassemble_816_pt1 | contig 19068 bp, 12 predicted proteins | sample R11__metabat2_high_PE_057 | metagenome-assembled genome bin R11 | reverse complement strand
GTGTAACAATAGAGATACAGGCAGCCAGGAAAATATGCCCAGGTGCCAGGGTGACCAACGAGTCGAAACAGGTGAACCCATTTTTGGAGAACAGACCGCGCACCAGTCCGCCGAAATTTTTGTAGAGCACCTGATAGAAGCCCTTTACCCATCTCAGTCTCTGGTACAGGGAGGCTTTCAGTGTCGTGGGCTGCTCATCATAAAAAACAGCAGATTCACAGTAGCCGATCCGCTCCCCCTTCAGAATGCTGTCTACAGAAAATTCCACATCCTCTGTCATCAGGAAAAACTTCCAGCCGCCGTTTGCCTTGATGATATCTTTATGCACAACATAACCGGTTCCGGAAACCATACAGCTTACCTTCAAGAGCATTCTGGCATGATTCAGATGCCTGGCCTCCCGGAGAAACCAGATCCCCAGACCTGCCGTAACCCAGTTCACACCATAATTCTTGGAATTTCTGTAGGAAGTACAGATTTTGAAACCATTGGAGAAAACCTTGTTGATCTCTGTGATATAATCCGGCGCCAGGAGATTGTCCGCATCGAAGATCATATAACCGTCAAAGGCATCATATCCGTAATCCTGATCGATCCGGTTCAGGATATATTGCAGCGCATATCCTTTGCCCTGTTGTTTGTCATTAAAACGCTCATAGACTTTTGCACCTGCAGCAGAAGCGACAGCCGCCGTATGGTCCGTGCAATTGTCTGCCACCACAAAAACATGAACCAGTTCCTTGGGATAATCCTGGGCAAGAATACTCTTTACCAGATTGCCGATCACCTGCTCCTCATTGCGGGCAGCGATCAGGATGGCATAATTGTGGTATGCCTTTGCCTGAAATACAGGTGTTTTTTTTATGAGTGCAATGATGATATAAACCATCTGATAGGCAAAGAGTGCGCCGCAGATGGTCTCGATCACACTGATTGCAACGGAAAATGCGTCCATATATTTCTACCTTTCGGCCGGATCCGCTCCGGTCTTTTTTTCATTTGCTTCTTTTCCTGCAGAAGGATCCGCAGATAAGAGCATCTGTACATTTACGATAGCTCTCTTGCGTGCGGTCTCCACATCCAGCCTGCCGCTTTTCAATGCATGCAGCAAGGCCCGCTTCTGCAGGATATTGCCCGGCATATGCAAGGTGACACCTGCTTCTATGGCACGCTCTGCTTCCAGCCCGGGATGAGAGCTGTCCCAATCCGTAACGATAAACCCGCGGAAACCACACTCATCTTTGATATATTTCTGCAGAATGTCTTCCTTTACCGCACCCCAGACACCGTTGATCCTGTTGTAACAGGTCATAAGTGCCCTGCAATCAGCCTCTTTGATCACAAGGCCAAAGCCCTTCAAATAGATATCACGGAGAGCACGTTCGGATACATTGGCGGAAGTAGTCTTGCGATGATCCTCCTGATTGTTGCAGCAGAGATGCTTGATCGTCGCGTATTTTCCGGGATGCGCCTGTACCCCTCTTACCAATGCAGCAGCTGTTTTGCCGCTGATGATCGGATCCTCGGAATAATACTCATAGTTCCGTCCGCACAGGGGATTTCGATGAATATTCATGCCCGGTGCAAGCCATACCGTTACACCATACTCATCCATTTCAGAACCGATAGCATCTCCCATTTCCGTGATCAGCTTTTCGTTCCAGGTCTGGGCAAGCGCTGTTCCGGTCGGAAAAGCAGTGGCAAACATATACAGCGGTGTCCCCTCAGAGATCCTGCCATTTCCAAGCCGTCTTATGATGCCCGGCATATATCGCATCATCTCCAGAGAAGGTTCGACATATCTGACTCTCGCTTCCCCCTTTCGGATCACAGAAGTCCTGCAAAAGCGCAGTCCGGCGGGACCATCACAAAAAACTGCCTGCGGCAGCTCTTTCACGGACGGAACGCTGTTTAAGTATCCTACCACACCCGGCACAACGATCCTGTGCTTCATGGGAATTGCGATATCGATAATGCCATCACCGACCAGAAGGGAGACAAGGTCCTTGTATTTGAGTTGTTCTACAATCGTTCTGGCCTCGGTCTCTTTATCATCCATGGGATGATGCGGAAAAACGATCTGCTCCGGCCGGATCTCTGCCGGATCGATCTTAAGAAACTGCTTTCCGGTCAGTCCTTCCGACAGTTTTTCATCCGCCTTCTTAGAATCGGGGCTCAGCAGATCCATTTTTTCGAAAGTCCCGCCAACAGACTCCCGGAATGAAAGCAATATCGGTTCTTGCAGGCGGAAAGCCGCGATCGGTGTTCTGGAGCAGATATCCTCTCCAAGATAGAATGCATACTGACCTTCCTCCATGATATCCGCACTGTTTGCTTCATCGAAAGAGGACATGTAATAATAGGGAATTTTGATCACAAGGGTTTCTTTCTCCCCCGGCCGCAGGGTACCGGTCTTTCCATAGCCAACCAGGATGGCCTGCGGCTGTTTCAGCCTGTTTTCCGGAGCAGACATATAGATCTGTGGGACACATTTCCCGGATCTGGCGCCGGTATTTTCTATAGTTACGGATATTTCCAGACCGTTCGCCCTTTGCAGTCCCATATCCATATCCCGTTTCTGATGCACCTCTGCCGTCATCCGGAAATCCGTGTAAGACAGTCCCCGTCCAAAGCAAAAACGGGGTTTTACCGAAAATCGTTCGTAGTATCGGTATCCGACGAAAATATCTTCTTTGTAATTGCCCGTATCCGGATCTCTTCCGGGACCGGCATATTCTCCCCCGAAGGGAATGTCCGCATATCGCATGGGCCAGGTGTCCGTCAGATGGCCCGATGGCGAAACCTTTCCGGAGATCACATCTGCAAAGGCATTTCCACCCTCTTCTCCCGGCATGCCAAGGTTCAGGATCGCAGCAAACCGGATATCCTCCACAGAAGAGAGATCCACCGGTCCTCCGGTATTGAAAACAAGAATGACATTTTTATAGTTTTCCGCACACCAATGAAGATTACTGCTTTCCCTGTCAGTAAGGTAGTAATCTCCCTTTTCCAGTCTCCTGTCGGCACCTTCGCCGGACATCCTGGCAATGATATAGATACAGGTGTCCGTATCTGTTCGGTCTGCATCGCCAAGCCCAAAGAAATCCAATTCCCGGAATCCCTGTTCCAAATCGGACATATTGATGAATCTGGTCCCGATCATGCCGGCTTCTTTCCGGCGGCGTGTATGATATTCTTTTCTGTATTGTCTTGCAGCGCTGGCGTATCTGTGCAGCTGGGCATCGTTTGCAAATTGAAAACCTGCTTTTTTCATGCCCTCATAAATACTGACCGTCTTGCGGTTGTTGACCTCACCGGAGCCCGAACCACCTTTGATGGTGTTGGTCGAACCTACACCGTAGAGTGCGATACTGCCCCTGCGGGGATCCAAAGGAAGTACCCCATTGTTCTCGAGCATCACAATGGACTCCGCCGCGATCCTTCTTGCCAACTTCCGATTACGGCGTTCCAGTTCGTCCGGAAAACAGTCAAGATGTGCATATGTAACCAGCTTTTCTACGTTTTTTCTCATATCAACACATTGTACCTTATAAAAGGCCTGCTTGCAACGACAAAGTCCTTTAAGATGGTGTTTTAAACCGTGTCTTTCGGCAGCAGAGCCCTTTGTATAAAGGAGATAAATCTCCCGGCAAGCTCGGTCAGAGGCTCTCCCTTCCGTTTTACATAACCATATGCCGCCTTTCCGTTCTCATCATTTAAAGGAACTTCCGCAGCCGGATCCCGGATAAAGGGGTCCGGATCCGGATGGGGCGCTCCGCTGATGTTGCCCAGCTGGCTCCCTTTTAAGAAAGCCTGCATGATATAGTCGCTGTTTGTGATGACCGCGACATCCGCATTATTCAGATTTCTGGATGCATCGTTCTGGAAAGTCCAATCTTTTTGCCTGGTATATTCGTTTTCATACATCTGTACCAACCGCAATTCAGACAGTTCTTTTTCGGTCAGTCTTCCCCGCCCGTAACCCGGATGATCCCTGCCAAGATAAAGGGTTCCGCCAAAAGCCGCCATCTGTATAAATTCCAGATGATGACGTTCCAGATTGTATTGAAATGTCTTCTCCTGCTGGGGAAAAACATAAAGGAATCCCAATTCGTCCTTGTAATCTCTTACTCTTTTTAAAACTTCACTGGTACCTGCATTCCGAATCTGAAAATGCAGATCTTCCTCGTAATGAAGATTATAAAATTCAACAAACCGGCGGGAAAACCAGGAACTCGGATTGCCCGAGATATTCAACCAGTCCGATCCGGCATGGGTGCTGATCCGTTCCATCTCCTCCATTTCATCGAGGATACGAGTGGCATAGCGATACATATTTTCTCCCTGACTGGTCAATGTAAGGCCACGGGAATCTCTTACAAAAAGAGAAACGCCGAGACTGTTTTCCAGAGAAGCGATCGACTTGCTGATATTGGACTGGGTCGTGAACAGGATACGCGCTGCCTGTGAGAAAGATTTTGCGTCAGCGCTAACCACAAAATACTGAAGAGCTCTGGTATCGATCATTTTCTTCCTCCTTTCTCATCATCATAATCGTTCATTCGTCAAATCGCAAGCGAATATTCCTCCTGACGATATAGGTATGAATAAGAGTGATGGCCAATGTGTTCCTGATGGGTTGCATTTTTTGAAATTTTATGAAAAAATAGGACAAGATCAATCAAAAAATTTTAAAGCAAAGGATGTTTTGAAATGAAAATGAAGAGGAACAACAAAAGCAGAAACAATGGCCTTGTTTCTGTTTTGTCAATCATAATGTCTACAATCTTATCTGCCGGCCTTTTATCCGGATGCGGAACAGCTGTAAATGCTGCGGATCGCACTTCAGATACAGCTGCCTCCGAAGCAACTGCGAAGGATACAAACGCGCGGACGCTTACGATCGGTTCCGGTCAGGGCTGCGATACATTGGATCCACTGAACGCTTACGACAGCTGGTATTCCGTGCGTTACGGCATCTGCCAGACCCTGACAAAAATGAATGACGATATGACGATCTCCGGCTGGCTGGCAGATTCCTATACCGTTTCAGATGATAATACCGTCTGGACGTTTGAAATCAATGATACCGCTGTCTTTTCAAACGGAAACAAACTGACAGCCAAAAGTGTTAAGGCATCTCTGGAAAATGTATTTGCAAACTGCACCCGGGCAGAGGAATATTTCACTCCTCTTTCCATCGAAGCAGATGGACAGACACTCACAATCACCACAGAGGGGGCAGAACCGATCCTGCCCAATAAACTGGCAGATCCCCTGTTCTGCATCATCGACACATCTGTCGATATGACGAATATAGCCGATGAAGGCCCAGTAGGAACAGGCCCCTTTGTGGTCACCTCCTTCGATTCGATTTCCAAGGAATGCATCGTTTCGGCCAATTTAAATTATTGGAACGGAGATGTGCTTTTGGACAGTGTGGATTTTATATATACAGAAGATCAGAGTGCTCTCTCCTGGGGCTTACAAGCTGGAGATTACGACGCTGTATATAACATCGGAATGACATCGATCGCGGATTTTGAGAACAACAGCGACTATACCATTTCCCGGACAGCCAGCGGACGTACCGCACATGGTTTTATGAATCAGAACGGAGTGCTCAAAGATAAGGCCCTGCGCGAAGCGATCCTCTGTATGCTCGACAAAGAAACCTATTGCAGTGTGCTCCTGAACGGGCAGTATACAGCAGGAAAAACACTTGTGACTTCAGCCGCACCGGCCTATGGATATGATGAACTTTCAGACCCCAATTCTTATGATCCGGACCGGGCAGCTCAGCTTTTAGATGATGCAGGCTACATAGATATCGATGATGATGGCTGGCGTGAGACACCGGAAGGCGAAAAGCTGGACCTGAAATATGTTTATTACACCGGCAGACCGGAACAGGAGCTTCTTGTTTCCGCAACTGCTCAGGAGCTGGCAGTCATCGGCATTAAGATAAGCGCAAACGTCCAGGAGACCCAGACTGTCATCGATATGCTGCACGCCGGAGAATACGATATGCTCTGCATGAGCATCAACGTACTCAACTGTGCAGATCCGGAAAACCACATGAGAACCTATTTTGCAAGCGATGGCGAATACAATGCCTACGGCTGGTCTGATGAAGCTTTTGATGCCCTGCTTGCCAAACTGAGTACCGAATCCGATCCGGAGGAGCGCGTCTCTCTTGTAAAAGACGCAGAACAGATCCTTCTGGATGATGCCGTCTGTATCTTCTATTGTTATCCGATCATGAACTTTGTCATGAAAACAGGTATAACCGGTTTGGAATCTAGCACAGCAGACTATTACTGGATCTCTGAAAATACTGCAAAAACCAATGTAGATTAAAAATCTAAAGCCCGCAAAAGTTTTACCCATAAATGACAGGCAAAACTTTTGCGGGCTTAAATCTTTGCAGGCGCCGGATCTCGTACGCATTCCCGCTAAGATCCCGGATCCTTCATTTACTTGTTATCTGCTTCCACTTCTTTGCGAATCTCCTTCGTGCGGATCTCCTCACAGATCTGATCAATAAATGTCTGAAGCGGTTTGCTGCCCTCATCACCCGCATAACGGCTGCGGACAGATACCGTACCTTCTTCCTCTTCTTTTGCACCGACGATCAGCATATACGGCACTTTTTTGAGCCGTGCCTCCCGGATCTTAAATCCGATCTTCTCGGAACGTTTGTCAACGGTTACATCCACATCCGCTGCGGCAAGTGCTTTACGTACCTGCTCTGCATACGCCTCATACTTTTCGGAGATAGGCAGGACACGCACCTGCTCCGGGCAGAGCCAGGTCGGGAACTTACCTGCATATTTCTCGATCAGCCACGCAAGGGTACGCTCATAGCAGCCGATGCTGGTCCTATGGATGATATAGGGACGAATCTTGTCTCCGTTCTGATCGATATAGTACATATCGAACTGTTCCGCCAGAAGCGCATCCCACTGGATCGTGATCATGGTATCTTCCTTGCCGTAAACATTCTTGGCATTGATATCTACCTTTGGCCCGTAGAAGGCTGCTTCGCCGACATCCTCAACAAAGGGGATCTCCAGTTCTGTCAGAACCTCGCGGATATGCTGCTCTGTCTCGTTCCAGACTTCCGGCTCTCCGATGTATTTTGCGGAATTCTCCGGGTCCCATTTAGAAAGATGATAAGTCACATCATCGTTTAATCCAAGGGTGGTCAGGCAATATTTTGCCAGTGCCAGGCATCCTTTAAACTCCTCTACCATCTGGTCGGGACGAACGATCAGGTGACCTTCGGAAATCGTAAACTGACGGACACGGGTCAGACCATGCATCTCGCCGGAATCCTCGGCACGGAAGAGTGTGGAAGTCTCACCATAACGGAGCGGCAGATCTCTGTAAGAGTGCTGTGTGTTCTTGTATACATAATACTGGAAAGGACATGTCATGGGACGGAGTGCAAATACCTCTTTATCCACTTCCTCATCGCCGAGCACGAACATACCGTCTTTATAGTGATCCCAGTGACCGGAGATCTTATAAAGATCGCTCTTGGCCATCAGCGGCGTCTTTGTGCGGACATAGCCCCACTCTTTATCCTCAAGATCTTCGATCCAGCGCTGTAGTTTCATGACCATTTTCGTGCCGTTTGGCAACAGGAGGGGCAGACCCTGACCGATCACGTCTACCGTTGTAAAGAGTTCCATCTCTCTTCCGAGACGATTATGATCGCGCATCTTAATATCCTCCAGGTGATCCAGATAAGCCTGAAGTTCCTCTTTATTGGCAAAGGCAGTTGCATAAATCCTCTGCAGTCTGGCCTTATGCTCATCGCCTCTCCAGTACGCCATAGAAGAAGAGATCAGTTTATAAGCCTTAATATTTTTTGTGCTGGCCATATGCGGTCCGGCACAGAGATCTACGAATTCACCCTGCTCATAGAAAGAAATAACGGAATCTTCCGGAAGGTCCTGGATCAATTCTACTTTGTAAGGCTCGCCGCGTTTTTCCATAAAATCGATGGCTTCTGCTCTCGGCAAAGTAAATTTGTTCAACTTGTTTCCTTTTTTGATGATCTTCTTCATCTCTTTCTCGATGGCATCCAGATCTTCTCTTGAGAAAGGTGCGTCCACCTCGAAATCATAATAAAAGCCTTCATCGATCGCCGGTCCGATCGCCAGTTTTGCATTGGGGAAAAGGTTCTGAACCGCCTCTGCCATAACATGAGAACAAGTATGGCGGACAACGCGCAGACCTTCCGGATCTGCCGCCGTAAGAAGGCTGAGCTCGCAATCCGCCTCAAGGGGGGTGCGTATATCGACAACTTTTCCATCCACTTTTCCTGCAACAGTTGCCCTTGCAAGGCCTTCGCTGATATCTTTTGCCACGTCAATGACACTTGTTCCGGCTGCGTATTCTTTTACAGAGCCGTCTTTTAATGTGATCTTCATAGAAATCTCCCTTCTTTGGTTGTTTATGCAGTTCAGGTTCTATCTGTTTTGCGCATATAATAAGGCCCATCCCCGCAGTTTTCTCCTGCAGGGACGAGCCTGTTGCCCGTGGTTCCACCCTGTTTGCCGGCAAATGCCGACCACTCTTTTCGACGATAACGGCGTCACCGGACCGGATTAGGATCACTCAGAGGTGGTTTTCAGATCGCTCATACCGCAAGGCAATTTCAGCACATATGCCTCTCTCTGTCCGGAGACCGGTCCTACTCTTCTCTTCAACGTTTTATTCTTCGTCATTATAAACATCCGGCAGATATTTGTCAATTCCGGAATTTTCAAGCGAATCGCTCCTATGCCAGAAATCCCGGACCCGTTCCCCGACTTCGGAGAGTGATGTGCGTTCCGCATCCTCCCATTCTCTCGGAAAAAGATCCGCATACTCTCTTAAAAGAAACCGATCATCCATCAGGATAATGACACCTCGATCCCGGTCAGTCCGGATCACCCGGCCTGCCGCCTGCAGGACCTTATTCATACCGGGATAGCGATATGCATAATCGAATCCGTCTTTTCCCTTTCCCTCAAAATAAGAACGAAGCAGCTCCCTTTCATCATCGACCTGAGGAAGTCCGGTACCTGCCACAAGCACCCCGATCAGGGATTCCCCGACCAGATCAATGCCTTCCCCGAAAATACCTCCCATAATACAGAACCCAATCTTTGTTTCACTGCCCGTCTCCCGGAATATTCTTAGGAACTCCTCTCTTTGCTGCTCTGTCATAGAAGGATTCTGACAGATACAAAGATCCGCCAGCTCAGGAGCTTCCTCACAGAAGGCTGCATAAACATCTTCCATCATACGATAGGAGGGGAAGAAGGTCATATAGTTTCCTGCTTTTGCACTGATCACCCCTCGGATATAGCCTGCCATACGACGGAACTCTTCTTCTGTTCTTCGGGTATATTTACTGCTGGTATCCCGGCTGATCAGAATGCTGCGGTTTTCCTTCGGGAAGGGTGACGGAACATATACGGCATAGTCATCGCTGCGCCCGCTCAGCATCTCTCTGTAATATTTCACAGGAAGCAGCGTGGCAGAATAGAACACCGTACTGCGGCCCTTATCCAGCATGGTCTGCAGATTAACAGACGGATTCACACAGGCAAGGCGCACCTGGAAATTGCCTCCCGGCAGATAATTGGCATAAATAATATAGTTCTCATCTACCAGGTCATGGATCTCCATGAAACTGCGGACTTTAAAATAAAATTCCAGCAGATTCCTGCGGACTTCTTCCGGCAGTGGCAGGGCATTTCTGTTCCCGGCATCCGTATCCGCTGCCGATGCTTTTTGAAAAAGGCTTCCCTGCCCCTTTTCTCCATTCTCCCCAAGGGCATCCTCGATTGCGCCGGAGAGATTCATCAGCTGCAGTATAAGTGCCCCGACATTCTCCATTTTCCGAATGGGTTCTTCGCAAGCTCTTTTGTAAGAGAGCATCTGACGGTTGCAGCGGCTCAGCGCAAGCTCAATCTTTTTATGATAGGGCGCGATCTGTTTACGGATCTCCAGAAAATCTTCTTTGACCAGGCTCGCACTGAACATGTCCCTGCCGCGTTCCACAAGATTGTGGGCTTCGTCGATCAGGAAAACATAGTCCCCCTGCCTGCTTCCCTCACCAAAATAATGTTTCAGGCGAACCCTTGGATTCATAACATAATTATAATCGCAGATGATAGTATCCATAAAATCAGTCAGATCCATCTGCAGCTCATAGGGACATACCCGGAATCTTTCTGCCTGGAGAAGGATCGCCTCTCTGTCGAAAATGGGTGCATGTATAAGCATATCATACAGGGCCTCATTCACTCTGTCGAAATGTCCTTCTGCACGGGGGCAGCGGTCAGGATCGCATTCCGGATCCTCCTGAATACACATTTTATCTTTCGCGGTAATCGTAAGTGTATTGCAGCAGAGGCCTCCCTTTCGTAAATGGGCAAAGGCTTCCTGGGCAACAGTTCTGGTGATGGTCTTTGCCGTCAGATAAAATATCTTCTCACATAAACCCTCCCCCATAGCACAGACGGAAGGATAAACAGCAGATATGGTTTTTCCTACGCCGGTCGGGGCCTGCACGAAAAGCTGTTTTTTTCGCAGGATCGTACGGTAGATATCCACAACCAGCTGCTTCTGGCCCGACCGATATGCGAAAGGAAATGCCATACCCTTGATCGACTGCGTTCGCTTTTTTTCCCAGGCAACGCGATAGGCAGCCCAGGGATAATATTCATCCAAAAGGGAGCCGAACCAGAGGTCCAGCTCTTCAAAAGAATAGTCCGAAACGAAACGCCGGATTTCTTCTGACTCCATCTGGCAATATGTCATCTGCACGCGGATATCCGAAAGCCCATGCTGAAAGGCGTAGACCCATGCATAACACTTTGCCTGTGCTAAATGGACCGGAACCGGCTCATCCATGCTCCGCAGTGATGCGTAGATCCCCTTAATCTCGTCGATCACGGTGATCCCATCCTTTTTTTCCTCAAAGATCCCGTCTGCGCGCCCTTCGAGGACCAATATGAAATCCTCATATTCTTTTTCAAATTTCAGTGACACTTCAGATCGATAGCCGATGCCCATGCTCTTCTGGATCTTTCTGTGAATGCGGCTTCCCTTTTGCATTGCCTCTTTATCGGCAAAACCGCCCCGGCTTCCACGAAGGTCACCGGAGCGGAGCAAAAACTCTACAAGTGTCCGGACCGAAACCCGTATGGTCTTTTTCCCGGTCGTACATTTTTTGAGCTTACGATCTTCTGATTTATTATTTTCTGATAAAATTTTTTCAGATTTTTCCATAGATTTCCCTGGGCACATACGCCGTGATCTTTGTGCCTTCCGGCAAAAATTCTTCTGAAAGAAGCTGACCATGCTGACGGATCAGCGCGATCTTTGCACTTTCACTGTAGGGATAGATCCTCTCAATATAGATCTGCGAAGAGAGCAGGATCTTTTCGATCGTATCCTTGAGCTCATCCAGTCCGGAATTGAACTTGACTGATGTTTTCAGCGAATAATCGGCATTGCGGTCAAGGCAAAGTTTTTCCTCCTGCACCCTGTCCTGCTTATTAAACAATGTGATGATCGGCTTCTTCTCCGTTCCCAGCTCCCGCAAAGTCTCATAGACCACCTGCATCTGCTGCTCCATACGGGGACTGGAAGCATCCACCACATGAATGATCATATCCGCATAGACTGCTTCCTCCAATGTACTTTTGAAGGCCTCTATCAAGTGATGCGGCAGCTTGCGGATAAAGCCGACCGTATCTGTCAGCAGGATCTGGCTTCCTCCCGGCAGTTCAAGAAGTCTTGTCGTAGGATCCAGGGTTGCGAAGAGTGCATCCTCCTCCAGGACATCCGCATCTGTCAATGTATTCAAAAGTGTCGATTTCCCGACATTTGTATAGCCCACGATCGCCGCATTTTTCAAACTGGAGCGTTTTCTTCCCTCACGAATCAGTTCACGATGGGAGCGCACATCCTCCAAATCTTTTTTCAAAGCCGAAATCCGTTCTGCGATCAGTCTCCGGTCCATTTCCAGTTTTTTCTCACCGGGGCCTCTGGTACCGATTCCGCCTCCGAGTCGGGACAGAGAACTTCTCAACCCGACCAGCCGGGCCTGCCTGTAACGCAGTTGGGCCAGTTCAACCTGTATTTTGCCTTCGCTGCTCCTTGCACGGGCCGCAAAGATATCCAGGATCAGCAGCGTCCTGTCCATCACCTTACAGTTCAATGCCTCCTGCAGATTGCTCATCTGTGCCGGCGAAAGCTCATCATCACAGATAATGCCGTTGGCATCGAGCATGATCAGTGCTTCGCGTACTTCTTCTATTTTTCCTTTGCCGATATAAGTCCCGGGATGGATCCCCTCACGGTTCTGGATCATGTGTGCGGCAACATCGGCACCCGCTGTTCTTGCAAGATCTTCCAGCTCCCGTAAGGAAGCTTCCATCTCTTCTTCGCCTTCCAGCGCTGCACCGACCAGAATAACCCGCTCCCGGTATTCTTTTGTCTCATACATATTGTTTCCCCCGCGCGGGTTGATCCCGCATTCATCAACGCGTCGACAGGAATTTATTCTCTCTTACCGCCTGCTGGTTCATGGGATACTGTGTCAGGAATTCTGCCATCTTCTGCTTGGCAGTGGCAAAATCGCGCATATATTCATAGACCAGGATCTCGTTATATAGCAGGACTTCCCGTTGATCATCGTTTGCTGACTCCAGCCCTGTTGCGATCTCAGAGAGTGCAGCATCGTAATTTCCTTCTGTCATGTCACAAAGTGCCAGACCGTTGTATCCTTCCGCCTGATTGCCGGCTTCTACCTGACCCTGAAAGAGATTTCTTGCCCCGGAAATATCTCCCGTTTCCAGACACACACTTCCAAGCAGCAGGGATGCATTCTGATCTCCCAGCTCGATCGACTGGTTCAACGCAATCTTGGCATTTTCGTAATCCTGCAGATAATAATAGATCTTACCCAGGGCATAATAATCCGACGCTTCTGTCGGTGTCAACTCCAGTGCTTCTTCCAGATACCTGGCTCCGTCGCCTTCCATATTGGCATCTTTGAAGGACTCGTAGATCTCTATATAGCTGTTAAAATCCGGTGAGAGGGAAAGAGCCTGTGAAAAATTTTCCACCGCCTGGTCAGTATCTCCCTGCAGCATATAAAGTTCTCCAAGCTTCAAATAAGCCTTGGCCGGATTTTGCCCTTCCAGAAGTTCCCGATAGATCTGATCTGCCTGGTCGGTATCTCCCGCTTTATAGCAGGATTCTGCCTCATAGTAAAGAACATCTTCACTAAATTCTTCGTTTTTATATTTCATGGCATCCAGAGACATAGCGAACAGCTTTTCGGCGCTCGTATAATCCCCTTTTTCCAGATAAACAATGCCCTCACCGCGATATGCTTCTGCCTCTCTGTCATCCTCCTCAGCTGCAAGCTGAAACTGTTCGATGGCCGTATCATAATCCCGGTTTTCCAAAGCTTCCATTCCTTTATCATATGCACCGGAATCGATCCCCCTGCACCCGGAAAGCAAAAGAAGTGCCACCAGGGCTGCAGATGGAATGATCATTTTCCTCTTCACGATACTTACTCCTTTAGGTTTGCCAGTTTTGCTGCCTGATCCGCGGCGATCAGACTGTCTATAATCTCATCCAGATCACCGTTCAGGATACTGTCGATCCTGTGAAGGGTCAGCTTGATCCTGTGGTCGGTCACGCGCCCCTGTGGAAAGTTATAGGTCCGGATCTTTTCAGAACGGTCACCGGTCCCCACCTGGCTCCTGCGCTCTTCCGCTTCCGCGTCGTGCTGTTTCTCCAGTTCCATTTCGTAAAGGCGGGCACGCAATACTTTCAGTGCCTTATCTTTGTTTTTTAACTGCGATTTTTCGTCCTGGCATGAAATAACAATTCCTGTCGGAATATGCGTCAGACGGACCGCGGAATCTGTTGTATTGACGCACTGTCCGCCGTTTCCGGATGCGCGGAACACATCGAATCTGCAGTCGTTCATATCCAGATGAAAATCGATCTCCTCAGCTTCCGGCATGATGGCAACTGTGATCGTGGATGTGTGGATCCTGCCGCCGCTCTCCGTTTCCGGCACCCTCTGCACCCTATGTACACCGCTCTCGTATTTCAGGCGGGAATAGGCACCTGTGCCGCTGATCATAAATGTTGCTTCCTTGAAGCCGCCCAGCCCATTCTCGTTGACACTGATCAGCTCTGTTCTCCAGCCTCTGATATCTGCATATTTGTTGTACATACGATAGATCTCGGCAGCAAACAGGGCAGCTTCATCCCCGCCGGCACCCGAACGGATCTCTACGATAACATTTTTATTGTCATTCGGATCTTTGGGCAGCAGCAAAACCTTCAGCCGGCGCTCCAAATCCTCCAGATTTTTCTTGGATGAAGAAAGCTCTTCTTTCAGCATTTCCCGCATTTCTTCATCGTTCTCTCCCTCCAGGAGTTCCTCCGCCTCGGCGATCGTCTGCCTGCTGTCTTTATATGCTTTGTATGCATCCGCGATCGGCTGCAATTCCGCCTGCTCCTTCATCAGTTTCTGAAAAGCAGCAGGGTCACCGGCTACGCCGGGTTCGTTCAATTGCCGGAGAATCTCCTCCAGCCGGATCAGTATGTCTTCCAGTTTGTCGAACATCCGGACCTCCTGATTCTATCTTAATCGTATCTTAACTCTGTTTAGAAGTTTTTACTGAAGCAATTCCAGCTGTCCTGTCACAACCCGGTCCAGTCCGGAAAGATCTTTTGTCACTCTGACATTGGTAAAACCGTGGCGTTCCATCATTGCAGAGACATCCGGACCCTGATTATATCCGACCTCCAAAAGCAAATAACCTCCGTCCGTCAGATAGCTTCCGGCACCTGCAATGATCCGTCTGTAAAATTCCAGACCGTCCGCATCACCATCCAGGGCCATTCGCGGTTCATGATCCTTGACTTCAGCATCCAGCATCTCGATATCTTTCGTCGGAATGTAGGGCGGATTCGAAACGATCATCTGAAATCTGCCGCCCACATGTTCAAACAGATCGCTGCAGATCCAGTTGGCGTTCACATGGAGCAGTTTACGGTTCAGTTCGGCCACAACAAGGGCCTCAGGAGACAGGTCTGTGCCGACACCGGTAACTTTTGCTTTTTTGATCAGCGTCAGCAGAATGCAGCCGCTCCCCGTGCAGAGATCCAGTATATGATCCCCCGGATTCAGCAGCTTCAGGGCTTCCTCCACCAGGATCTCCGTGTCCTGACGCGGGATCAGTACATGGGAATTTACCCGAAAGGGGTACCCGTAAAACCAGGCCTCGCCTGTCAGATACTGAACCGGTATGTGTTCTCCCCTGCGTTCCAGCAGAATATAATAATCCTCTGCATCGCCGGCATCCATGGGAGAATGCATATTCATATAGTAATAATTCTTGTCAATATTCGCCGCGTATTCCATGAGGAGCCACGCGTCTGTCTTTGCATCTGCAACATTTCTGGACTCCAGATAACCGATGCCGAAATCCATCCATTCCTTCATAGAGCGCACTGCGCCCCTTGCACTAAACATGTGCTTCGGAATCCCCCGCTTCCGATCTTGTCCCCTTCTCTTCCGGGGAAATGCCAAAATTTTCGCGCAGATATTCTCTCCAGTCAAAGACCGCTTCTACTGCTGCGATCGCAACTTCTGCCTGAGAAGCATCCGGTTCTCTGGTCGTCAGTTTCTGAAGGGCCAGTCCCGGCTTGCTCAAAAGATTGACAAAGGCACTGTCGCTGCGTCCCGCCAAACGGATGATCTCATAAGAAATGCCGGCTATGACAGGGATTAGGCAAAGCCTGATGACGATCCGCATCACATGAGATTCTGCATGTACAAACATGAGGACAACTGCACTGACAATGACAACAAAGAACAAAAAGCTTGTGCCGCACCGCTTATGGAGTCTGGAACTTTTCAGAACATTTTCCACATTCAATTCCAGACCATGCTCCACGCAGTTGATGCATTTATGCTCTGCACCGTGATACATAAAGGTCCGCTGGATATCCTTCATACGCGAGATGATGATCAGATAAACCAGAAAGATCAGAACGCGCATGATCGACTCAGAGAGCGCAATGATCCATTCCTGCTCGGTCACTTTCCGCAGAAAATTGGTCACAAAATAGGGCAGTACCATAAAAACGGCAACTGCTATGACCAGCGAAAACAAGAGTGTTCCCGCCATAAGCATATTTTCTTCTTTCTTTTCTTTCCGTTCCGCCTCCGCAAGCTGTTCCGGCGTCATGGATGCCTTTTCGTCTTCCCGCTTTTTCAGATCCTCTTCGTCTTCGAAAAATGTTGCGGAATACATAAGCGTACGGATCCCGATCACCAGAGAATCCAGAAAGCTCAAAAAGCCTCTGATAATGGGGATCTTCATGAGTACCGGCACATTGATGACCGGCTTATAAGGCTCCACTTTTACTTCTATCCGTTCATCCGGTTTACGGACCGCGACCGAATAGATCTTGTCGTGACGCATCATGATTCCTTCCATGACAGCCTGACCGCCGATATTGGATGATTTCATTCGTCTCTCCTACTTTCTGTCAGATCGCTGAATATCAATGCATTAAGAAGTACACTAAAAAAAAATCCATACTTAACATACGGTTAAGTATGGACATTTTTTTTAGATTACAGACCGTACTTCTTGTTGAACTTCTCAATACGTCCACGAGCAGTTGCTGTCTTCTGCTGACCTGTATAGAACGGATGGCACTTGGAACAGATCTCCACGTGGATATCTTTCTTAGTAGAACCGGTAGTAAACGTATTGCCGCAGTTGCAGGTTACGGTTGCCTGATAATACTCAGGATGAATTCCTTCTCTCATAATTTCACCTCTTCTGTCAATTTCTTTTTCATCTATAATATTGCCTTTTGTTGGCTACATGTTCTCTCAAACTACCCAACAGCTTTGCAATTATATCATACAGGATATGTAATTGCAAGACCCAATCCTTGCCCTCTCAGACAATTTTCTGTTTTTTCAGCACCTGTACCAGTTCGGCATTCGACCGTGTACGGTTGAACATATTCAGGATATTTTCTGCCGCCTCGTCTGCCTTCATGCCATTCAGTGCACGGCGCATGTGGTTGACCGCTTCCTGTTCTTCGTCGCTAAGGAGCAGATCTTCCCGTCTGGTGCCGGATTTGACAATATCGATCGCCGGGAACACACGGCGTTCCTGGAGTTTGCGGTCCAGAACCAGTTCCATGTTACCGGTACCCTTAAACTCTTCGTATACAACATCATCCATTTTGGAACCGGTATCGACCAATGCGGTCGCAAGAATGGTTAGGCTTCCGCCCTCCCTCATATTTCTGGCTGCGCCGAAGAACCGTTTGGGCATATGGAGTGCTGCCGGGTCGAGACCGCCGGATAAGGTTCTGCCGCTCGGCGGAACGACCTGATTGTAAGCTCTGGCAAGACGGGTGATGCTGTCGATAAAAATCACGACATCCTTTTTTGTCTCGACAAGACGCTTTGCACGTTCTATCACCATTTCTGAAACACGTTTATGATGTTCCGGAAGTTCGTCGAATGTAGAGTAGATCACTTCTACGTTTTTTCCCTGGACCGTCTCTTTGATATCGGTAACCTCTTCAGGACGCTCATCGATCAGCAGGATGATCAGGTGCATCTCGGGATTGTTGCGAAGAATAGATTTTGCCGTATCTTTCAAAAGAGTAGTCTTACCGGCTTTGGGGGGCGATACGATCATACCACGCTGCCCTTTTCCGATCGGACTGATCAGGTCCACGATACGCATTGCAAGACTGCCGCCCGGGCGCTCCAAATAAATGCGTTCATTGGGGAAGATCGGTGTCATATCCTCGAAATTAAAGCGTTTTGCAGACTCTGACGGCGATACCCCGTTGATGCTTTTTACATACAGCAGAGCAGAAAATTTTTCGTTCTGGGATTTCACACGGGTATTACCGCGCAGCACATCTCCTGTCTTGAGGCCGAATTTCCGGATCTGGGAAGGTGATACATAAACATCGTTCTCACCCGGCAGGAAATTGTCGGAGCGGATAAAACCATATCCATCTGCCAGCACTTCCAGGATACCCTTTACTTCCTGACCGCTGTCCAGCGCCTGAAAATCGTTTCTCGCCTTTTCTCCCGCCTCCTGCGTTTCCGCAGTTTCCTTGGTCTTTAAGACCTTATCCTTCTCGTCCTCATCCAGCATACGCTGAACGAGCGCATCTTTTCTGAGCGCGGAAATATTTTTCAGGCCACGCGCCTTTGCCACTTCTCTCAACTCTGTTAAAGGAAGAGATTCATATCGTTCTTTCATCATAAAACAAGACTGCCTCCGCTGCTTCGCACTTTCGCATCGCTGCAAAAATTCGCATTCCGCGGCATGCCGCTTCATGCTCATTTTTGTTACGGTCTTGAGGTCCTGCGACAGGGCTTGCATAAATGCGCCCAGATCTCGGACTTCAATCCCGATTATCATAAAAAATGGGGATTTCTACTGAATTGATTTTCCCGAACGGGAATGGACTCGTATGCGACATCCTCTGATAAAGAATGAAGCATCGGGGATTCGAACCCCGGACAACTTGATTAAAAGTCAAGTGCTCTACCGACTGAGCTAATGCTCCTTAAACTGGGCTAGCTGGATTCGAACCAGCGTATGCAGCAGTCAAAGTGCTGTGCCTTACCGCTTGGCGATAGCCCAATGTTTCGCCATACGGCAGGGTGGATAAAGGGATTCGAACCCTTGGCCTCCAGAGCCACAATCTGGCGCGCTAACCAACTGCGCTATACCCACCATAACCCTCCGCCAAAGCTGACCGCTTTCCGAAACGATACGGCTCTGCGATGACGAAAAACGTGCTTGAAGGGATTCGAACCCCCGACCCACGGCTTAGAAGGCCGTTGCTCTATCCAGCTGAGCTACAAGCACGTATTCCACTTGGATAAGTGTGGAAAAATGCCTTATACAAGGCAAAAGCAGGTGATGGGAATCGAACCCACGTGTCCAGCTTGGAAGGCTGGTGTTC
>R11__coassemble_792_pt1 | contig 19473 bp, 13 predicted proteins | sample R11__metabat2_high_PE_057 | metagenome-assembled genome bin R11 | reverse complement strand
GAGGCAGCATCCGTTCCCTTAATTGATAATCTTCCTTCTGCCATAGTCTTTCACACTCCAAAATTGATATTGCAAAAGGGATATTCCGTACTGAAGATCCCTCTCCGGCGGCAACTGCCTCATCCTCTGGTCAGCTTGCGAATATCTGCGATACTTCCCAATACAAGCAGACGTTCCGAATTGTTAAAGATATAGGACGGATCGATATTCGGCTTCATATCCTCCCCGTTTACCGAGGCGAGAATATTGACATTATGCCGTCTGCGGACATCGACATCCACGATCGTGCGGCCGATCCAGGAAGCCGGCGTCGCGATCTCGTAAATGCCGTACGCATCGTTCAGTTTTACGAAATCAAATATCTTTTTATCACCCAAGGTGATGGCCAACCGCTCGGCAACATCTTTCTCGGCGTAGACCACATAGTCCGCCCCGTTGCGGAGCAGCAGCTTCTTATGTACATCCCTGCGTGCGCGTGCCACGATATATTTTGCGCCGTAGTCCTTCAGAAGGACCGTGGTGACCAGTGCTGTCTCAAAATCATCACCAATCGCAACCACACAAATATCAAAATTATCCACACCAAGGGAGGCGATCACACCTTCCTTAGTGGCATCTGCGATCTGAATATTGGGGATCAGATTCACACAGTTGTTTGCCCGCTCCTCAGAAATATCGATCGCCAGAACTTTATTGCCTTCCTCGATCAGTTTTGCTGCCATGTGGCGGCCAAACCGTCCGAGTCCTATCAGTAAAACAGTTTCCATACAACCTCCTGCCATACTTTCAGATTTCACTAAAGCGGACGTTCGCATTCCGCCTCACTATATGCCCATGAAGGCATTTTGCTATCCTGTTCTGCAGACTGCTGTCCGGATGCAGATCAGCCCACCGTGACCTCTTCCACAGGATAACGTGTGTTCACATTTTTGGCCTGTCCCGCAAAAGCCATGAGCACGGTGACAGATCCGGCGCGCCCGAAGATCATGAGCAGGATCAGGATCACTTTTGAGACCATTCCCACGCCGGAGGTAATGCCCAGCGTACAGCCCACCGTGGCCACAGCCGAGCAGGTTTCAAATAAAGCGGTCAGCATGGGGATCGACTCCAGTTTTGCGATCACCATGGCGGTTCCTACAGCCAGCGTAATATACATAGTCGCTATGCAGGCAGAAGCCCGCGCGACGCTGTTATCGATCGTTCTGTGTGAGACCTCGATCGCATTCCTTCTCCGGAAAACACTGTGGACGCTCAGAAACTGCACTGCAATGGTGGTCGTTTTCATGCCACCAGCCGTAGAGCCCGGTGAACCGCCGACCATCATCAGAAAGATCATCATCAGGATACCGGACTGGGTCATTTTCGAAAGATCCAGCGAATTAAAGCCCGCCGTTCGGGCAGTCACCGACTGGAACAGGCTTGTCAGAACCTGCGTATTCAAAGGCAGAGAAGCAAATTCTCCGCTGCCGCTCTCACACAGAAAAATAACAAAAGCGCCTCCGAAGATCAGAACCAGCGAAGTGACGATCACGATCTTGGACTGCAGACGCAGCTTCAGAAAATGAAACTTTTTTTCCAGCAGATCCCGCCAGACCAGAAAACCCAGGCCGCCCAGAACGATCAGAGCCATGAGGACGATATGCACATACCAGTTCTCCTTGATCGTTGTCAGGGAGGACGATGGCGACATCCGGCCGAACAGGTCGAAACCTGCGTTGCAAAAAGCCGATATAGAATGGAAAACGCTATACCAGATCCCCCGTCCGGGCCCCAGGATCGGAACAAAATAAAAACTTAAGAGGATGGCACCGATCCCTTCTACGATAGCGGTTCCTTTGACGATAAATCCGGTCGTCCGGACCATGCCGCCGACCGTCGGCGCAGAGATAGAATTCTGCATCAGGATCCGGGACCCCAGACCGACTTTTTTTCTGGCCGCCACGATCGCGCTGATGGCGATGGTCATAAAGCCGACACCGCCGATCTGGATCAGCAAAAGGATGACGATCTGCCCAAACAAGGTCCAGCAGGTATAGGTATCATAGCGGACGAGACCGGTCACACAGGTCGCTGAGGTGGCCGTAAATAAGGCATCGGAAAAGGGAACCGAGCCGGCTGCCCTGGATGCGATCGGAAGAGACAGGAGCAGCGCCCCTGCAAGAATGATAAAGAGATATCCCACCAGGATGACCCTGACCGGCGTGACAATGCGCATCTTCCGCAGCATCTTGTTCAGTAGCCGGGTATCGTTGTTCTCTTTCTGCTGTTTGATCGGTTCATTACCGAATGAAGTTTGTTGCATATTCCGTCTCCGATTCCGGTCGGTTCAGTCCGGCTTTCTTACCGGCCTCAATGCTCTTGATCAGCCATGCCATATTTCTTGCCAGATTCCGCATGCACTGCATGCCCTCCAGATCCTGTCTGACCTCATCCGGCGTCATGCCGTGAACATTGTTCCAATAGGTTGAACCCACAGTGATCATCTGGGTATTGCCGAAATGTTTGGTGATGGCATCCATCGTTGCAGTCGTGCCTCCGCGCCTTGCGGAAACGACCGCTGCCGCCGGTTTGAACATAAAAGGCTCATAGACCTTGCCGTCCCAGCGGCTAAAAAACAACCGGTCCATAAAAGCCAGCATGCGTCCGGTCGGATGTCCGTAATAAACCGGACTCCCGAAAACAAATCCATCCGCCTCGTATGCAGCCTCGGCAAATCTGTTTACGATATCATCGTTGAAGACGCAGCCTTTCCCGTTATTCTTTTCGCTCTTGCAGCCGTTGCAGCTGATGCATTCCTGCACGGGTTTATTGCCGATCTGGAAGATCTCATAGTCGATCCCTTCCTGATTCAGCGTCTTTCCGACTTCCTCAAGGGCTGTAAAGGTACAGCCTGCTTCGTGGGCACTTCCGTTTACCATTAGAACCTTCATACATCATCCTCCTTTGAGACAAAAGAAACGTCCCTGCTTCAAACCTATTTGATCCAGCGGATCCAGAGCTCCGGATTTCCAGTCTTCTTCCCCGCCGCTTTGATCACATCGATCACAGTCATTTTTTCTTTTCCTACTGTTGCCATCAAAGTTTCTGCAACCGCAACATAGATCGCCGCGAAGCGCTCCATGCTGGACTTTCTGTAACGGCTGGATGCATAGTCGAGCATGAGGCCCAGACCCTCCTTGCCGTCCAGGATCTGAATATCCAGTATGTTTTCAGATGCGGCTTTGTTCTGACGGATATCGATGGATTCGATCCCCATCTCTTCCATACCGTCGCCGCTGCCGCCGTCCCGGATATCTTCCTGATAAAGGAAGCAGACGTTATCATCGGAAACCGCATTCTGATCAATAAATGTATAAGGATAAGCGCTGTGCTCAATGCCTCCGGCAACCTGCTTCTGAATATCCTTAAAAAGATCTGTGATCAGCTGACTCTTCTGCAGACGGAGTGCCAGAGGCAGGTCGCAGAGCAGGAGGCCGACACTGTTAACCTTCTGCAGGTCATCGCGCCCATTATAGGTCCAGGAGATCTGAATGTTCGGCTGTCTGTTGTATACAGCGATCGAAAGCATTGCTGCCAGAGAGAAGAAGGCGTTGCGGCTGATGCCGTATTTCTCCTCCACTTTCTCCATTGCCTCCTCGTTGGAAGCCATACCGCAGAAATAGTGGTCCAGATCGTTCTCCCGGCTCTCAAAATCCGGTTTGGGGAAGAAGCAGAAATCGTCCCCGTCATAAAGATTTTCAAAATATGCTTTGTCCGCAAGATAGCGTTCCGTCTTCTGAAGATCCTCTTTATCGAGCAGCATCTTATAGTAATAATCGTGCTCCTGCGGCATATCATAGTAAGCCTTCACAATATCCTGGATGAGCACCTGGAAGGATGTGCCGTCAAATACGGTATGATGCACATCAAAGAAGATATACCCGTTCTTCTCCGTCTCGAAGAGACGCAGGCGGTAAAGACGTCCGTTGATGATCTTGAAGGGCCGCACCAGCGCATCCTTGATGATATCCATCTCGATCTCTTCGCATTTTTCGATCTGGATGGGTTCGGCCAGCTCCGGTTTGTATTCCTGAACGATCTCGCCGTCCTCGCTGAAATGGAAGACGCTGAGCAGAGCCGGATGATTCTTTACCGTTGCCAGCAATGCATCCGCCACCTTGTTGATATCCAGATTCTTCTTATCGAACTTCAGCATGATAAAAAGATTCAGCATGGTAGAGATCGGTGTATAAAGCTGATAATCGATCATGTAACTCTGATATGCGCTTAAGGGATGGACCTGTTTTCTGGAACGCTCGTCGCGCTCATCATCCGTCTCCGTTACGCCATCCGGATGCTTCTCATGGTAGATCTCAAGGATCTTCTCCGGTGTATGTCCTGCGAAAATATCCGCCGTGGAAAGCCCCTTGATCCCGCTCTCAACCAGCACATCCATAGCGCCAAGGGAATCTCCCCCCAGCTGATAAAAATCGTCTTTCATGCCGACTTTATTCACATGAAGAACCTTCTCAAAAGCCTCGCAGAGGGCGGTCTCCATCTCACCTTCCGGTGCCACATACTCGCTGCGGAAATCGTCGATAACCGGCTCCGGCAGGGCCTTTCTGTCCATCTTTCCGGTAGCACGCAAAGGAACGGAATCGATATGGATAAAGTAAGAGGGCAGCATGTAATAGGGCAGATATTTGGCCATTGCCTCCCGCGTCTTCTCGAAATCCACCTTCAGTTTCTTGTCCAGATAATAAACGCAGATATAGACCTGACGTCCATCGTCGATGATGCGGGCCGCCGCCCAGTCGATCCCCAGAACCTTCTTTGCAACCCCTTCGATCTCGCCGGGTTCCACACGGTTTCCGTTGATCTTGACCATATCGTTCAGGCGGCCGCAGATGACCAGTTCCCCGTCTTCGCGGCGGAATGCCAGGTCCCCGGAGTGATAGATGCCATTTTGAAATACCTTTTCGGTCTCCTCCGGCAGGTTGATATAACCACGGACATAGCGATTTTCAAAGCATACCTCGCCCTCTGTACCCTCCGGAACGGGATTGCCCTGCTCATCTAAGAGCAGGATCTCGTGATCAAAATCCGGTTTGCCGACCGGTGTCTGCTCGTAGGGCTTGTCGATGATAAAGTGCGCCAGGGCAAAGCCGGATTCACTCATCAGATAGAAATTGTGGATCTTAAGGCCTTCGAGATATACATCGTTCGCCGGCTCGCTGCCGATGATGCAGAATTTCAGAGAAGCCGGTTTTGCCTTCATCCTGCGGATATAAGAAGGCGTCAGGAAAGTTCCCGTGATCCTGTTCTTCATGATAAAGAGACCGATCGAGAGTGGATTTTTGACCACCGAATAGGCAACAACATAATTTCTGACACACCAGTAGATCCCGTAGATATAGATCAGCAGAGACGCCACAAAGTTGAGCGGTGCCACCAGGGCAAAACGGTCTTCCGGATCTGCCAGGCTGCTTTTGTTGTCCCTGCAGGTCGAGTCCACCATACGCTCGATATTGCCATACTCATGCAGCACACCCTTGGGATTTCCGGTGGTTCCCGATGTGTAAACAGCAAAGGCTGCATCATGTTCATCCGACTTTTCTCTGCCGGTCTTGGACGTGTAATTCTGGATCTGCTCCCAGACATCGGAATTGATAACCAGCTTGCAGCCGCAGTCTTTTCTGATAAATTCAATACGTTCCGGCGCATAGGTATCTTCGACCAGCACAAAAGCGGAACCGTTTTTCCAGACACCGAGAATGGCGATCAGCGGCTGGATGCCTCTGGGCAGACAAAGCATGACAAAATCTTCCCTGCCGATCCCCTGATCCTGCAGATATGCATAGACCCTGCCGGAAAGCATGTCCAGTTGTTTCGTGGTAATGCCCTTTGGCGTGGAATTGTCCACAAGAATGATCTTGTCCGGATAATTTTTTACGTTTTCTTCAAATTTTTCTAAAAATGGTAGCATAATAAGCCTCCCCTTTAAAAGCATACATAAAGATATTTAAACCATGTTTCAGATATACATACTCCATAAAATTATCGCATTCACTTTTAACAATGTCAACTCTAAACAAGGCCGGAGATTGTTTATCTGCTTCAAAATTTCACTTCGAAAGGATTGAAAGAATTCCCCGTTTTCGTTACAATAAAAATCAGTGTTATTTTATCCGGAGGCATTCTATTGAAAGATTCGAAGGATTCAAAAGATTCATTAACCATCAGAACAAAACCAATACAGCATGTAAGCTTCCTGCCGGTCCTGATCATCGGTGCTCTGGCCATGGCCATACCGCGCTTCTTCCCTGAAGTCGGGGCCATTTATTCGGTCGCTCCCTGGGTCTATCTGGTATGTTTTCTTTTCTTCCTGAGGAAAAATCATACACGCAGGGGTTTCCTGATCTTCATGATTGCCTACCTTCTGACCATGCAGGTCCGCTATGCGTGCATCATAGGCGACCAGTACCTTCTGGTATCCATACCGATCGTTTTTATCGCATCATTCTTGTTTCTGGTGCCTTATTTTCTCTATGTCCTGTTCCAGAAACAGATCCACGGCTTCCTGCTTACCTTTGTTTTTCCGGTCTTTGAAGTCTGTGTGGAGCTTTTCATGTACACGATCCGCCTGGGCCAGCAGAACAATATTTCCCTGACCCAGTTCGGCAACAAATGGCTGCTCCAAAGGGCTGCCATCGTCGGCGAATACGGAATCACCTTTATCGTGTGCTGGAGTGCAGCCATGATCGTCTATCTTATGACAGCTGCCAGGTACCGGGTATGGAACGGCAAAGTCGTCTCCCGGACCCGCCGGCTTTTGCCGCCTGCGATCGCCCTGGTCGTAATAGCCGGCATCATGATCCAGGGATCTTCGCGCTACTATTCCTACCGGCCCACGGACAACATCGTCCGGATGGCTGCCGCTACAGGTCTGAATACAGATGACGAAAACATACCGGACCTGGAAGAGAACATGGCATCTCTGGAATCCGGTGCCAAAAGGGCAGCAGAAGGCGGCGCAGAACTCCTCGCCTTTGCTGAGGAAGCCTACTTTGTTTCCAATCTGGAAGTAGATAAGCTGGTTCAGTGTGCACAGGATTGTGCCGCAGAATATAACATGTATATTCTTCTTCCCCTTGAAGTATGGGACGAGGACGGTTCCGAGGACGGACTGGAGCGGAACGAAGCATTTTTTATTGATAAGACCGGTGAAGTCATGACTGTCTACAACAAACGTCACCTGGTGCCCTTTATCGAAACGTCTTACACGGTCGAATCCACAGATCCGATCCCCTGTGTCGCATGTGATTTTTCCTGCGGAACTTTTCAGGTTTCTTTCACGATCTGCTACGACGGAGACTTTTCGGTATTTGTAAGAACAATGAACCCCAAAACCGATCTGTACATCGACCCATCCTGGGACTGGGAAGCCATCCATTCCATGCATTACCGGCAGATCGGCATGCGTGCGGTCGAGAATGGCGTGACCGTTTTCAAACCGACCCGGGACGGCTGGACGACCGTCACCCTGGCCAACGGGGACCTGGCCTCCAAACAGCTCTCCGAGCAGAGCGAGACTGACAAAGTCATGTTTGCGGATGTGGCATTGCAGAGCCGGTATACGATCTACCACTGGCTTGGCGGTTTCTTTAATTATATTTACATCGGTGCGGCAGTTTTCCTCACCCTGCTCATGGTGATCCTCACGATCCATAGCAGACGCGCAGCAGCCGGATCCGATCACGGGAAGAAAATGTCTGAAAGCGAAAAAAGGCCATAAGAAGCCAAAACATAAAGTGAAAACAAGAGATGAAATATAAAATCCAAAAGAAGTAAACTACCGATCAAACGAAGGAGGATCTGTTATGAAGATCACAAAAAATACCCGGACGCCGAATGTGGTCGAGCTGCAGCTGGAAGGTCGTCTGGACACCGGCACCTCACCTATGCTCCGAGAAGCCGTTCAGAATATCACCCCGGAAGAAGGGAAAAATCTTGTTCTGGATTGCAGCGATCTTGCATATGTCTCTTCCGCGGGACTGCGCGAGCTTTTGATCTGCAGGAAACGCTACGGTGCAGAAGGTTTCCGCATCACCAATGTTTCTGACGATGTGGAGGAGATCCTGCAGGTGACCGGCTTTGCGGAAATGCTGACCTATACCAAAAAGGGCGAGAGCGAGTCACAGGGATATGAATCCATGTCCTTTAAAGAACTCTTCGAGACCATGGCAGTAAAAGGCGGATCCAAACCCGCCCTGATCGATCCTACGGTTTCCTATACCTGGGATGAGCTGGCAAAAGCCAGCCAGATCGTAGCCGCAGATCTGGCGGCAATGGGAGTCAAAAAGGGAACACATGTCGGCCTTTGCGGCGCCAACTCCCCGAACTGGGTCATCACTTTCTTCGCGATCCAGAAATTAGGGGCGATCTCTGTCCTCATCAACTACAACTTAAAAGCACCGGAACTGGTTGCTCTGTCCAAATTGTCCGATGTCACCCATCTCTGCTTTGGCGAAATGCCCGTACTGAAAGACGGTGCCGAAGCTTTTCTCGGTGCTATCATGAGCGGCGATTCTCCCATCCGTCAGGTCTACAACATCACACGGGGCGTCAACTTCAAAAACCGTCTCTCTGAATACGATAAGGCAGCAGGCAGATTTACAGCGCAGGTAGCCGCCGATGATGCAGCTGTCATGATCTTCACCTCCGGTTCCACAGGACTGCCCAAGGCTGCTCTTTTGTCCGCCTACAATATGCTGATCGCCACAGGCTACTGCAAAAGCTTTTCCGGCAGCAACAGCAGCGATGTCAGCTGCCTGGTACTGCCCCTCTTCCATATTTTCGGCATGATCGCAGGCCTTCTGACATCCGTCATCTCAGAAAGCTCTATTGTCTTTCCGACAGTGTTCAAACCAGGCGCACTGCTCGATCTGATCCAGGAATACCACTGTACCTTCCTGCATGCGGTTCCGACGATCATGCTGGCGCTGGCAAACGCACCGGAGTTCTCACCGGAAAAGGTGAAAAGCGTCCGCTGCTCGATCCTGGCCGGTGCACCCTGTACGGAAACGCAGTTCCGCTTCCTGCGGTCGAAATTCCCGGATACCCGGTTCTTCTCCTGCTATGGAATGAGCGAGATGGCACCGATCACAGTTACCCTGCCCGGCGATACGCCGGAACATATCGTTACGACCGTCGGCAAACCGCTGCCCGGTTTCCAGGTGAAGATCGCCGAAAACGGTGAGATCATGGTACAAGGCAACACCCTGATGTGCTGTTATTATAAGCTGGATGCCGACAAGCAGGCTATCGATGAGGATGGCTGGCTGCACACCGGCGATATGGGCGTCTTCGACGAGGAAGGCTACCTGCATATCACAGGCCGGATCAAGGATCTGATCATCCGCGGCGGCGAAAATATCTCCCCGGGCGAAGTCGCAGACGCGATCTCCCAGTCTCCGGACATCGCGGACGTCAAAGTACTCGGTATCCCCGATCCTCTGCTCGGCGAAGCAGTTGTCGCAGCCCTGATCATGAAACCCGGCTGTACCTTCAACGAAAAAGAGATGCGCGCGGATCTCGCCGGCAGACTTGCCAAATTCAAGATCCCGGCATGTTTTCTTGTATACGATGCCTTTCCGCTTCTTGCAAACGGCAAGATCGATGGGCTCACTTTAAAACAGGACGTCACACAGCGTGTGATCGAACTGGTCGTCAAGGCAAACTAAAGCAGGAGGAACCTCAAAATGATCTTTTCAAAAACGGAGGTCAATACCGGCAGGCAGCGCGAACTGGACATCGTAAAAGCGTTGAGCATCATCATCATGATCCTGGTCCATATTTACGAAAATCTCTGTGTCGGCCTGGATACCGGTGTCGGTGCCACCTTCATAAAATACCTGGGATTTCCTTTCGGACCGACTACTTTTATGTTCTGCATGGGCATGGGACTTTCCTATTCCAGGCATAACAGCACCGGAAGCTATGTGCTCCGCGGTGTGATGCTGCTTACCTTCGGGCAGGTGCTGATCCTCCTGCGCGAGATCCTGCCAAACTGTGTCGGCCTCCTGACCGGTCTGGGCGGCTCCAACGATTTTGCAAGACTTTGCCTGATCCTTTCTGTGGATATCATGCAGTTTGCGGGTATGGCCTTTTTAACAATGGCACTTCTGAAAGTGCTGCACTGCAATACCCTTGGCATGATCACCATCTCCATGGTCATGAGTGTAGCCGGCATGTTCCTTGCAGGATTCTCCACCGGAAACTATATGGCAGACCAGCTGCTTGGTTTTCTTTTCAGAACTGACACCGAAAGTTACTTTCCTCTGTTCAGCTGGTTTATCTTCGTTGCCTTCGGCAAAGCTTTCGGAGATCTCTACCGACGCCTGAACGACAAAAAGCAGCTCTTCCGGATCATCATTCCGGTCGGCGCTGCCTTTACGGCTATTTACTATATACTGGCTGTCGGCGTGGACCAGCCTGTGTTCCGCATCTTCCGGAACTACTCGGATTTCACCGGCATCGGGCTGCCGGATGCGCTGGCCTGCCTGGTACTGATCCTATTTGAGATCAGTATTCTGGCTCTCATCGGCAATCTCCTGTCAGAAAAGGCCTTGCGGCCGATCTACTATATTTCAGGAAATATCAATAAATTTTACTGTGTATCCTGGTTTATCATCCTCTTTTTTGACGCTCTGCTGGTCTATGTTCTGGGCATTTCCATGGATTCCGACTGGAAGGCCTTCCTCTCCTGGATCGTGATCGCTTTCCTGACGGCCGGTGTCATCGTCTTTTATCAGCGTTTTCTGGAAAAAGGGATGAAGAAATTTTTCGGAAAATGCCCCCTGTTCTGGATCATTTTGATCTGGGTGGTTTCCTTTGCCATCGCTTTCTATGTATTTCCGCGGGTCAGCGTATATCCGAACTATATGAACAATTATCTTGAGGGGCTGTAAACAGCCCCTCATTTATCTGTCAAGACCCGCTTGCGGCACTTAGATGCTAAGGCATCTATTCACATTCCGCCGGCGCTGCCTGCTCATGGACGCAGGCAGTCATAACGTACCAGTTTTCCCGTAATGGAATAAGATGGCTTTACGCCGCCAAGTTCCGGTCCTTTTAAGGGCCGTTTTATAATGATCTTTCCCGGCTGCAGACCCATGGCCGCCTGCAGCAGTTCCTGCTCGTCCGTACAGGGCAGTTCTAACTTCTGGATCATCTGAAGCTTTTTTCTGGAACGCGCGTTTCCTGTTTTTGCGGGGAACATGGGATCCAGCAATATGACATCCGGATGCCGGAACTCATGCAGGATCTGTAAGATCCGTGCGTCTTCGGAATCCCCTGCAGATACGTCTTCCTTCTCAGATTCGTCTTCCCTCTCAGATTCGCCTGCCCTTTCAGATCCATCTTTTCCCTCAGATCCGTTTTCGCACCCATCCTCTGCCATTTTACGCATCCACAGGATACTGTCACCCCGGCAGAAATGCATTCTTCCGGCGATTTCTGCAAGGGAAGAATCTTCTAAAGAAACCGCCGCACGGCTTATCGCATCCTGCAAAAGAGCGGCAACCAGATCGTTTTTTTCAAACAGGAGCACACGGTAACCGGCAGCCGCCAGCAAAAAAGAATCCTCTCCGAGACCCGCTGTAGCATCAATTGCGATAAGAAAAGGACGTTCCTCGCGCTGTGCTTCCTGTTTCCTGGGTTTTGCAGCCTTTACAAGCAATTCACTGCCCAGCCCGGTCTTCCGGATGCGGGCCATCATTCTGGTAAAATCCCCCTGCATCGTCATATTGCCATCTGTCAGCAGGACCCCCCTGTCATCTTTGATCAAAGTCAGTTCCGCATCTTTTCTCTCACGCATATCCCGATCCACTCGCTTCCGTTTCCATGTTTCCATGTTCCCATGTTTCCATCTCACAGTATCACATACCAGTATAACAGTTTACCATTTCAATCACAAATCCCGGCGTAAAATTTGACATGTCTTAAGGTGTCAGAATATAATGAAGCAGGCAGTGGAAAACCGTCTAAAATCTACACATTGATCTACAATTGGGGAAGGCTGAAAGAGAAAATGGAATCCATATATATTGTAATGCCGGCATACAATGAAGAAGAGAATATTGAAGAAGTGGTTAGAGGCTGGTACCCGAAGCTGGATGGCAAATCGTCTGCTTCCCGTCTGGTCGTCGCTGACAGCGGCAGCAGCGACAGGACCCACGAAATACTGGAAAATCTTCGTCTGGAATTTCCCCGGCTGGAGCTCCTGGGAAACTGTGACCGCCAGCACGGGCCAAAAGTGATCGCCCTTTATCGTTATGCGATCGATGCCGGTGCGGACTATGTTTTCCAGACCGATTCGGACGGACAGACCCTGCCGGAAGAATTTGATGCCTTCTGGGAACTCCGACACAACCATGATGCCATCCTTGGCTGGCGCAAAGTGCGGGGCGACGGCCGTTTCCGCGCTTTTTCAGAAAAAATCGTATGCCGCATGGTCCGGCACTATTTTGACACGAAAGTACCGGATGCCAATGCACCCTTCCGCCTGATCAAATGCAGCATGCTGGCCCGATACATCGATCGACTGCCCGCAGATTACGATATTCCGAACATTGTACTCACTGCGTGGTTCGCATCCTGCGATGAAAACATCGCCTTCCGCACGATCACCTTCCGCGAAAGAGACAAGGGGGCGGGCTCTGTCAATCTCAAAAAGCTGGTCAAAACCGGACGCAGGGCAATGTCTGATTTCCGGGCATTTTCTGAAATCTCGCCCTGAATCATCCTGCAGATCATACACCGCTGCTGTTTGCACTCTCTGCATCCAATGCATACAGTTTCTGGAAAAGGTCTGCCATAATGCAGCCGAGCGTCTCAAAATGAACATAATCGCCTACGCATGCATCCACATAAATCTGTGTCTGCGCCGGAAAATCCTCGTCCGCATCCCAGAAGATCAGCTGCAGCTGAATCTGCGGAAAGGCTTCGAATCGGTAAGCGAGATCACCTTTTAAATCCAGTTCCATTCCGCCTAACCTTCTGCAGGCCTCCCGCAGGGCCGGCACCCGTCCGGAAAATGTTTTTGAAAAAGGTGCGAGTAGCGGATCCGGTCCCGTACGTCTGCGGGAAACCACTCCATCCAGGCAGTCAAACATAACCCATTCTCCCGAGATCCTGGGGCAGTCCTTTACATAGGTCAAGAGGTGATAAACCGACATACATTCATTGAAATACAAGTCCCATACCCATTCTCCCCGCACCTCTTTCTGCAAAAATCCCATGGCAAGAGACAGGCGGAACTTTTCGCCGTAATAATCGATATACAGAAACTGATCGTCGTATTTCAAATGCAGGATCTCTGCCACTCTCGCCGGATCGTATCCGGAAAAAGCCGTCTCCCACTGTTCTGAGATCGCCTCGTAGTCCTTAAAACGATAATTGATATTCTGATATGCATGATAGGTTACGCTCATATCTTTGGATCTCCCTTCATCACCCTTTGGTTGCCGAATACACAGCTCCCGGTACCGGTATACACAAAGAAATCGTAATTTTATGTGGCCTAAAAAAGCAAAAAAGCCATATATGCCGGAACAGTGAGCTTGTTTCCATCAAAACCGATATTGCTTTCTCCACATTTAATGCAAAGCTTAATCCCGTATTGATCTCTGTTCTTTAAGATCGTAGAAGCAGATTTCGTATTTCCATTCCTTGCCTTCGCTTCCACCAGAACTGCTTCGCCCTCATATATCGTGACAAAGTCGATCTCCAGACCACTTTCTTTATGATAATAATATAGATTTTTTCCATGCTTAGCAAAACAGTCGGCAAGCATATTCTCGTATACGGCGCCTTTGTACATTCCAAGCTCACCGGACAGAATTTTTCCCGCAGTACCGACTTCCAGCATGGCAATAAAGAGTCCTGTATCCTGCATATAGATTTTAAAAATATTATCGATCTTATTGCCTTCCAACGGCAGACTGATATTGGATAGGTTGTAGCAGAGACTAATGATGCCTGCATCCTGCAGCCACTGAATCGCCGCCTGATATTTTTCGGAGCGTCCTTTTTTTTCCAACATAGAATATACAAACTTTTTGTTTTCTTTTGCCAGCTGGGCGGGGATAGAATCAAAAACGCGATTGATACGGGCCAGCAATATCAGATCGATTTCTTCATTTTCATTTTCATCGAGATGCTTTCCGAAATCATCCCGGTACTCTTCCAGAATGTCTAACTGTTCCTGTCTTACCACATTCATGTCATTTGTGGCAAGAAAGCGATCTACAACATAGGGCAACCCGCCAACGCAAATATATTCACGGTAATACCGGAGCATAGCCCGGTGAATGGCATCGCTCACCTGGCTGCGTTCCCGCAGACATCGCCTCAGCTCATTGATCACATCTTCTCCAATTCCCTTTGCCCAGAGGAACTCCTCAAAATCCATAGGCTTCATATACACGATATGCTCAAAGCCAGTAGGGATACCCTTGCCTTTCTTTCGATTGTAACCCTTGATGCCAAGCAGCGAACCGGTACAGATGATATCATACCGGCCGTCTGTCATAAAAGCCTTTATGCTTGCTCTGGCACCTGAGCATTCCTGGACCTCATCAAAAATAAGAACTGTCTTACCGGGTACAAAATGAACCCCCGGCATCAGCGCGGAAATATCCAGTGTTATACGGTCCACAACAAAATCTCCTTCAAAAACCGCACGGAGGGAATCACGGTCCTTAAAATTAATATAGACAACATTTTCAAAATTTTCTTCTGCAAAAGCGCGAACAGAACAAGTCTTTCCAATCTGCCTGAGTCCTTTGATAACAAGCGCCTTTTTTTTGCCTGTGTTTTTTTTCCATGCAATCATCTCATCCGTGATCTTTCGTCTGAACATATGTCGTACCTCCGATTCATTTCCGATCATATTTTACACTTTTCCAAGCGACTTTTCAATCTATTCATTCACTTTTCAGAACGAGATGCACTTTTTCGAGCGAGTTTTTGTTCTCTCGCTGCACTTTTCCATATGCTTCACTGTCTGCGTCTTCACGCCGGCATTCTCATGCAGCCGACAGATTACAGTACATTAAAAGAGCCCGTTCGATTCATCCGTTCGAACGGGCTCAATAATGAATATTCAGTAATTTCATCTTATACACCTTCGCTTTCTTAGATTATGAGGATAAGATTATGTTTTTTTCGGACCGTACCTCCTTGTTTTAGAATTCTATATAAAATTTTCTATGCCATTGGACTGTACCTCTTTCTTTTGTCTTTTGATGAGTCTATAATATCTCTCATCTTCTAAAATGTCAACCCCTTTTCTGATATTTTTTTATTTTATTTTTTATTTTCAGAATATTTTATCGTACGCAAACAATTTGCATCAACAAAATGTATTTTAAACCTGGCGGGATACGTATTATGCCCGGCTTAGGAAAAGCAGATGTTTTTTCCGGCTTTCCATGGTATTCTATCTAGTATAGCCGGATAAGCATCCTTCGGCCGTAAGGAGCAGACAAAATGAAAGAGACATCAAACGAAACCTCAGAATATAAATTTGAAAACAGATCAGAAAACGCCTTTTCGAATTCTTCCGGCACACGGCTTGAAACTGCCGTTTACGGAAAAGGCGGCATCGGAAAATCCACAGTCAGTGCCGCACTGGCTGCCGCTTTGGCCATAGAAGGAACACGGGTCCTGCAGATCGGCTGCGATCCCAAACACGACTCCACCCGACTATTGATGCACGGCGAAACCATCCCCACCATACTGGATGTTCTCCGGGAAAAAGGGAAAGATGCCGCACAGCTCGAAGATGTTCTGCGGAAAGGCTTCCGCGAGATCGGCTGTATCGAAGCAGGCGGTCCCCGGCCTGGCGTCGGATGTGCCGGACGGGGCATTATCTCAGCTCTGGAATTTCTTGACAAATATCATGTAAAAGAAAACTACGATATGGTCCTGTATGATGTTCTCGGCGACGTGGTCTGCGGCGGTTTTGCCGTACCGGTCCGCCGAGAATATGCCGATGCCATATTTCTGGTGGTCAGCGGCGAATACATGGCACTCTATGCGGCAAACAATATCCTCCGGGGCATTCGGAATTACGACGGGGATACGCACTGCCGCGTTGCCGGCATTATCTATAACGAAAGAAAGCTTCCGGATGAAGCGGAAAGGATCCGACGTTTTTCGGAAACCGTCCGCCTGCCTGTTGTAGCGAAAGTTCCCCGCAGCGACGATTTTGCACGGGCAGAGGCGGCAAAATGCACGGTCATGGAACTGGAAGGCGCCGATCCGGATGTGCAGGGCGTTTTTCTGCATCTTGCGCGATACCTTCTCTCCGGCCCGAAGCTATACCCGGCAAAACCGGTAAGCGATGAAGCACTCGAAGCTGCGATCCTGCGAAATGTAGCTGCTGTTTCCAAAAACGAAACTGCTTACGATTCCGATTCTGCTTCCAAAACTGCTTATGATTCTGTCTCCGGCACGAAAAACGAATTATACAAAAGAGTGAAGGAGGAAACGCAAATAGCCGAAAAAGCAGAGCCTGAACCTGAGTCTGCGCTGGAGCATCTGCGCCGGCAGGCGCTTCCCAAAAGAGCACCCTTGTATGGCTGTGCCTTCAACGGGGCGGCCTCTGCAGCTGTGCATTTACAAGATGCTTTCGTGATTGCTCATGGACCAAAAGCCTGCGCGTTTTATACCTGGCAGAATATCACCTCGCCGGTCCGCAAAAATCTTTACAACCGCGGCATTCTCATGCCTTCTGCCCTGACACCGAATTTCGGAAGCTCCGATATGGAGCATTCGGAGGCCGTTTTCGGCGGCATGGACCGGCTGCGTACCTGCCTGGAAAAAGTTGCAGAAAAGAAGCCTTCCGCAATCATTATCATCAGTACCTGTGTGAGCGGGATCATCGGGGACGATATCGCTGCGCTCGAAGAGCTTTCCACTGCGGAAATGCCCATCATCACCATCGCAGCAGACGGTGATATCGCCGGAGATTATATGCAGGGGATCCGTATGGCTATGCATAAAATCGCCCTTTCCCTGGTAGATCCGGACTGCATGGCGGATCGAAAGACCCGTCTTGTGAATCTGATCGGAGAAACCGGAATCTCTTACAACAATGATGTCAATTTTGAGATCATGAAGCGAATGCTCTCCCCGATGGACATCCGGATCAACTGTCGGTATCTTGGAAATGCCACTGTCGATGAGGTGCGTGGTCTTTTAAAAGCGCCACTCAATATCCTCTCCTCCGACAGTGCCGATGCACTGGAACTCAAAGCTTTTATGACAGAAAATTTCGACTGTGCTTTTCTGGATGAATCTCTGCCCGTCGGATATGAAGCATCTACTGCATGGATTCGTAAACTGGGGAACTTTTTCCATTGCCCGAAAGAGGCTGAAAAGGCGATCGAAGGGGAGAAAAAGCGTTATGAACAGGCGCTGAGCGAGCTGCGTTTGCAACTTACGGGCAAAAAGATCTTCATGACCACCATCAACAGCAATATAGACTGGCTTTTGGATGCAGCGACAGATGCCGGCATGACCTTTGTATATATCGGTGTGATGAATTATCTGCATACACCGGTAAGCATCACAAAATATCCGGAACGCTATCCGGGTCTGGATCCGGATTTTGACTGGTCAAAGATGCAGGAAAAGATCCGGGAATGCCAGCCGGATATCATCCTGGCAAACTACACGCCTTCCACGGATTACGAAAATGCCGTGACGGATTCCCTGTCCATGATTCCGCTGATCGGGTTCGATTCCGGATTGGATGTGCTGGCCCGGTGGGCAGATCTGCTGAAAATGAAGGAGAAGGAGGTGGGGACAGATCATGGATCATGGAAAGATGACAGAACCTTATTCGAAAAATATTACACCTGATGGCCTTACGGGGATGCTGTTTGCTCTGGAAGGGATCCGGCATATCGTCGTCCTCCTGAACGGTCCCATGGGATGCAAATTCTATCACAGCACGACCTCGCATTTTCTGGAAATACGGCCCTCACTCTATCTTCCGGTGCGGGAAAACGGCGAGAAAGTGCCGGTAGACTATAACTATATGAACGACTGGTTTTTCCGCCAGGCCCGTATCCCCTGTACCTATCTGGACGGATATGATTATGTATACGGCACAGCCGGAAAAGTAACGGAAGCGCTCGCCTATATCAGAGATCATCTGGAATTTGAACTGATCGCCGTGGTCAATTCGCCCGGTGCCAGCCTGATCGGTGATAATTTAAAAGAGCTCTCCATGCTTGCCATACCGGATGTTCCCTGTATCGTCCTGGAATCGCCCGGTTTTTCTACGGATTTCGCGACCGGCTATTCCGCTGCCGTCTGCGGTTTATGCAGGCAGCTTGGTCCGCTCATGTGGCAGAAAGCTTCCCCGATGATGCAGTCGGGCCGGCGGTCCGAACTGCCCTGTCAGCCTTCGGTAAATATCCTGGGGCTCAGCATCTGGCAGAAATATGCGGAAGGTGACCGTCTTGAGATCCGCAGGATGTTTGAACTCTGTGGGATCCGCATCAATACCTTCCTTTGCTCAGACAGCACGCTGGCAGAATTCCGCAATCTTCCGGATGCGGATCTGAATGTGGTTTTCTATCCTGAATATGGAAAAGAATGTGCTGAATATCTGGAGGAAAAGCTGCAAATGCCCTGCCTGATCTTCGATGCGCCGCCTGTCGGCTTCGCCGCGAGCGAGGACATCATGAAAAAAATCTGCCGGACGCTCTCTTCTCTGCCGGGGAAACATTCTGCAGAACATGAGGCGGATCCCGGTCCGCTGCTTCTGGATAGTGAAAAAGCCCGCGCACGGGCTTACTATAAGATCAATGATATCTATGAGATCAGCGGCCGGCCGGGCGGAACCCTCTTTGCCATAGACGGGCTCCCTTCTGAAGTGAAGGCTTATCGAACCTTTTTTGAGGATTATCTGCACATGATCTGTGATGCGGGAGAGATCCTGAATACAGAAGCAGAGCTTGTATTTTCGGATGCCAATACGATCGCCGCCCTGAAATCGCAGGGCAGGCGTTTCTGCGGGATTGAGATCGCAAACCCCGGCATGGGGTACGTCGATGTCGTCCCCAAAACATGTCTTGGAATCCGCGGCGGACTTTTCCTGATCGAGCAGGTTCTGAATGGAATCATGAACAAACTCTGATCCAATCCACACCCGGATCTACACCCGGAAGAAAGAAAAGCTTGCATTTTCCACAGAAAACATGCTAATATAACGACCGAAACGAGTAGCTTATTCAACAGCGTAAATCCAGTTGTTGAAAAGCTGCTCATTTTTTTATGATTATTGCCGCAAAGCGGCCGAAAATTGGGCGCACGAAGTACGCACACATTTTCGGACATTTGGCGGCTAAACAAAAATCGAGACGGAGGGACGCGACCAGCGGACCGGGAGTCGAGATTTTTGTAGCGATGCGAAAG
>R11__coassemble_745_pt1 | contig 20153 bp, 15 predicted proteins | sample R11__metabat2_high_PE_057 | metagenome-assembled genome bin R11 | reverse complement strand
GGATCGCATCATCATTGCCCGGGATCACATAATCCAGCTCTTCCGGATCGCAGTTTGTATCGCAGATACCGATCAGCGGAATTCCCAGTACATGTGCTTCCTGAACACAGATACGCTCTTTCTTCGGATCTACAACGAAAATAGCATCCGGGATCTTTTTCATTTCTTTGATACCGCCAAGGTTCTTGGTCAGTTTTTCAAGCTCTTTCTTCAGAGCAATAACCTCTTTCTTGGGCAGAACATCGAATGTTCCGTCTTCCTGCATGGTCTCGATCGCTTTCAGTCTTGCGATACGGCTCTGGATGGTCTTGAAGTTTGTCAGCATACCGCCAAGCCATCTCTCATTTACATAGAACATACCACAACGCTCAGCCTCAGCCTGGATCGCATCCTGTGCCTGTTTTTTGGTTCCTACGAAAAGAATATTGCCGCCGTCTGCTACAATATCTGCAACTGCACGATATGCATCGTCTACCATGCCAACAGATTTCTGCAGGTCGATGATGTAGATGCCATTACGCTCTGTGTAGATGTAGGGAGCCATCTTGGGGTTCCATCTTCTGGTCTGATGTCCGAAATGTACACCGGCTTCAAGTAACTGTTTCATTGAAATTACGCTCATGTTGTTTCTCTCCTTTGGTTTTTCTTCCGCATTCTTCTGCTTTCGGGGAACCCTACAAAGGCACCGTCCCGAAAATCCGCATGCGTGATTTTTACACAACATTGGAATGATACCATAAAAGCACCTTAAAAACAAGGGTTTTATGGGATTTTGTTATAGATTTATTGCCGTCTTTCTGGTTCGGATCAGGAAGAGTGCGAGAATAAGAACTGCCGCTGCCTGAACCGCCAAAAATATATGATAAGCCATCACATGTGTATCAAAATATGCTGCAAACAGATCGACAATGACCGCCCAGAGATTGGCTGCTGAATGGGCCGCAATACAGGTAATCAGGGATCTGCTCCTCTCGTACAGCAGAACAAACAAAAGTCCCATCAGGGAAGCATATATAAACTGAACCATATTGGCATGGTAGGCACCGAATATCAGGGATGATACGATCATTGCGGCCGGGATGCCCAGATAATTGCGCATTCTTCGGTACATCATACCGCGAAAGATCATCTCCTCTGCGATCGGTCCGACGATCACTGTGGAAAAGATTAACAAAATAGGATTTTGCCCTTGAAAAGCCGCCAGCGCATTTTCGACATAACCCGGAAAAAGCTCACTGATCCCTGACAGAAAGATCAAAGCACTGATCAGATAACCTGCTGCCATAGCCAGGAGGCATGCCAGGAAGATCCTGGAAGGAGCCCATTTTCTGATAAAAGGAACAAAACGGATCTGGTCCGTCTTGTAATTCTTGCGTTGCAGCAGAATCGTGATTGAATAATAACATGCACTGACAGTCAGCGATAAAAACGGGAATGCGTTAAGCATGGAATCGTAATCGTAGACACCGGTTATGACCGCCGTGACCATAAGCACAACCATTGTTACAACGAGTATACAGAGAAAAAGAAAAACGATCGGGAACAGCATGTCCCAAAGCTTTCTTCCTCTGCTAAGGTCCCGGCCGTAAACCCGGATCGTTTCATCTTGTTTCATAAATTCTTCCTCATATGAAGCTTACATTCTCTCAGGTGCTTCAAAACCGAGCAGATCTATACACTGCTCCAGAACGCTTTTAACCAGAGACAACAGGCTGATCCAAGCTGCTTTCTGCTCTGCATTCTCCTCTGAGAGGATCTTTGTTTCATGATAAAAACGGTTAAAATCATTGGACAGCTCATAGATATAAGAACAGATCTTGTGCGGTGCTTTCTCAGCAAAGGCATTTTCAATGACACCATTAAAACGCGAGCAGGAAAGCATCAGCGTCTTTTCGCTTTCTCCGGCTGCCGGGCGCATTACAGATCTCTGTGCTTTGCCGCCCTCTTCTCCATATCGGTTCAGGATCGATTTGATCCTTACGATCGTATAAAGAATATAGGGACCTGTGTTGCCTTCAAAAGAAGTAAAGCGATCCACATCAAATACATAATCCTTAGAAGCCTGATTAGAAAGATCTCCGTATTTAATGGCAGAAAGTCCAACGATCTCAGCTGTTTTCTGTGCATCCTTATCCTTTACGCTGCGGTTTTCCACGATCTTATTGAACATCTCGCTGTTGATATCGGCGATCAGATTTTCAAGACGCATGACTCCGCCTTCCCTGGTTTTGAATGGCTTTCCGTCCTTACCGTTCATGGTACCGAACCCAAGGAATGTCAGCTGCGTCTCAGGACGGACGATACCGGTCTTTCTCGCGCAACGGAACACTTGAACAAAGTGCATATCCTGACGTTTGTCCACTACATAAATGATCTCATCCGGAGAAAAAAGCTTTTCTCTTTCTACGAGCGTTGCCAGATCGGTCGTTGTATACAAAGAAGCGCCGTCGGATTTCAGCAGCATACAGGGCGGAACTTCCTTGGTATCTGTCTCTTCTTTGATATCTACAACAAGGGCACCCTGATCCTCAAAGGCATACCCCTTAGCCTTCATATCTGCGATCATATCGGGAATATAGGGCTGGGCATCCGACTCTTTTTTCCAAAGATCAAAGGTCACATTCAGCTTCTCGTAGTTTCTTTTCAGATCGCTTACGGAAACGTTCATGATATGGTTCCAGAGTGCCATATAACCCGGCTTGCCTTCCTGAAGCTCGTGGGTCGCCGCAAGCGCTTTTTCTTTATATGCTTCATCTGTTTTCGATCTTGCACTGGCCGCAGGATAGATCTCCTCCAGCTGACCTATGGTGAAAGGTGCCTCTTTCGGATATTCTCCCGTAAAATTCTCGTCAAAATAAGGAAGTTCAGGAGAGCGCTCTTTCAGTTCTGTGATGATCAGACCCATCTGCAACCCCCAGTCTCCGAGATGCACATCTCCAATCATCTTGTGCCCCATAAAACGCCCCATCCGTTTGATGCTCTCACCGATGATGGCGGAGCGGAGATGTCCGACATGCAGCGGCTTTGCCACATTGGGACCGCCGTAATCAATAACGATGGTTTTGGGGCTGTCTGTTTTCTCAACAGACAGATTCTCATCCTCAGCCATCCTGTTCAGATAATCCGCAAGAAAACTTTCTTTCAGCTTCAGATTGATAAATCCCGGCTTTACAGCAGAAACCTCAGAAAATACCGAAGAGTCCTGGATCTTCTCTACGATCTCCTCCGCAATGACAAGAGGCGCCTTGCCATATTGCTTTTTTGCAGCCATTGCACCGTTGCACTGATACTCACAGAGATCGGGACGGTTGGAAACCGTTACCCTGGCAAAAGATGCATCATAACCTGCAGCAGCAAATGCTTTTGCCATTTCCTCCGTGATCAGCTCAATGATTTTTTTCATAATGATCTTCTCCCTGTCCGGTCAGCCTTCTGAATCCGGGATCTTTGCCCCGCTGGCCTTCACAAAATGTTCGATAATATCTTTTCTGCGGATGATGCCGATAAAAACATCATTATCGTCCACAACCGGCACAAAATTCTGCCGAAGAGACAAAGCAACCAGATCCTCAATATTGGCATTAACATTGACCGGCTCCATTTTCCAGCGGCGCTGGATCTTATAGATCGGCATATTCTCTGCCTCATGCAGATTCAGGTCATAATTGTTCTTTATGGCACGAAGCAGATCCCCCTCAGTGATCGTGCCGATATAAATCCCCTGATAATTCAACATAGGTATCGCTGTGTAGCGGTGAAATTCCATTTTCTCAATGGTCTGACGCAGGGAAAAATTATCATAAACAAAGGCGACTTCGCTCTTTGGTGTCAGAAAAAACATAATGTTCATAATTTACCTCGTACTTACCCAATTCTCCAAACTTAATTTCAGATCGATCCGTCCCGGTGGAAAAACTTATTCTCCGGCGCCTGCTTCAGATCCATCCTCACAGACCGCTGCGATCTGCAGCTCTTCCAGCTGCCTGGAATCTACCGGTGCGGGCGCATCCGTCATCAGACAAGAAGCATCTTTCACCTTGGGGAATGCGATCACATCGCGAATGGAATCCTCGCCGGCCATGATCATGACCAGACGGTCGAGACCGTAAGCCAGTCCAGCATGAGGCGGAACACCATATTTAAAGGCACTGAGCAGGAAACTGAACTGTTCCCATGCCTGCTCTTTTGTAAAACCGAGCACTTCAAACATCTTTTCCTGGATATCATTCTGGTGGATTCTGACGGACCCGCCGCCGATCTCTGTACCATTCAGGACGATATCGTACGCTTTCGCCCTGACTGAACCCGGATCGGAATCGATCCGTTCCCAGTCTTCTTCCATAGGCATGGTGAAAGGATGATGCATTGCCATAAAACGATTTTCTTCATCGGACCACTCAAGGAGCGGGAACTCCGTGATCCATACAAAGCGGAAATCATTCTTATCCAGCATTCCAAGGCTCTCAGCGATATTGATACGCAGTGCGCCAAGAACATTCCATACGATCTTGTTGCGATCTGCCGCAAAGAGGAGAAGGTCTCCCGCTTGTCCATCCATAGCGGCGATCAATGCGCTCATCTCTTCGTCTTTCATAAATTTCGCAAAAGAAGATTTCACGCTTCCGTCTTCTGTGATCGCAATATAGGCCAGACCTTTCGCACCGTAGCCTTTTGCAAACTCGACCAGTTTGTCGATCTTCTTTCTGGGCATAGCGCCTTGTCCCTTTGCATTGATGCCGCGGACAGAACCGTCTTTCAATGCAAGTGCATTTTGAAATACAGCAAATTCAGAATCTTTTACGACATCAGAAACATTTTTCAATTCCATTCCGAATCTGAGATCCGGTTTGTCCGAACCAAAACGATCCATGGCCTCCTGCCAGGTCATACGCTGAATAGGCAGCGGAACTTCGACCCCGATCGCCTCCTTAAACAGATAAGCAAGAAGTCTCTCGTTTACATCGATCACATCGTCCACATCCACAAAGGAAAGCTCCATGTCGATCTGTGTAAATTCCGGCTGACGATCCGCACGCAGGTCCTCATCTCGGAAACAGCGGGCAATCTGAATATACCGGTCATAACCGGAGCACATAAGGAGCTGTTTAAAGAGCTGCGGCGACTGCGGCAGCGCATAAAAACTTCCGGGATGCACACGGCTTGGAACCAGATAATCCCTTGCCCCTTCCGGTGTACTCTTGCCAAGCATGGGCGTTTCGATCTCCAGAAATCCCTCTTCTGCCATAAAACTTCTTGTCAGCATACATACTTTTGAGCGAAGCATCAGATTTCTCTGAATATCCGGACGACGAAGATCCAAATATCTGTATTTGAGACGGAGTTCTTCCTTTGTCTTACTGTTCTCCTCTACCGGGAATGGCGGTGTTTCAGCCTCCGCAAGCACGCGAAGATAAGAAACCCGGACTTCCATGGTACCGGTCTTCAGATTGGTATTCACGGCACCGGATCTTTTTTCTACAATACCTTTTACCGCAATCACGAATTCGCTGCGCAGATGTCCCGCTTTTTCAAAACCGGCCTCGTCGATGCTGCCATTTTCAAAAATCAGCTGCATGATGCCTGAGCGGTCTCTCAGATCCACGAAAACGATACCGCCCTTATTCCTGCTCTTCTGTACCCATCCCATAAGGGTGACTTCCGAACCGATCTCACGCTCCGTAACTTCCGCACAGCGGCAGGTGCGGTGCATGCCTTTCATTGATTCTGCCATAATTATCTGCCTCCTGATCTGCGAACGGTTTAGAACCGATCCGCATAAATTTCTTCTATATCTGTATAGCCTTCTGCCTCAAGCTGTTCCTTCTGGAACTTTTTGTTTTTCTTCATCACATTGATCTGAACGATCCTGCCCTCTGCACGTTCCTGCATAGCTTTGGCGATCACTTTTTTCATGACCTCCTCAGGCAGTTTCTTTTCCAGCAGGTATGCCTTCCTGACCGGTGTGTCCGGGATTTGATAATCGCGTTCCAGAAGGAGCATGACGATCCGCTCAAAACCGATGGAGAATCCGCAGGCCGGAACATTCTGTCCTGTAAATTTACCGATCATTTCGTCGTAACGGCCGCCGCCGCCTACTGATCCCCCAAACTCATCCATGGAGATCTCAAAGATCGAACCGGTATAATAGGACATTCCGCGCACCAGGGTCGGGTCAAATGCGATCTTAAAGTCTGCCTGTTTCACTTCGTCCACATTGTTCATGATAGAGGTGAGTTCGTTTGCATATTTCGGATCCAGGAACCCTTCCAGCATTGCAGCTGCTTTTTGAACCCCTGCGGCGTCCGGTGTGATAACCCGGAACAGTTCCAGATATTTTTCGATAGATTCTTTCGAAAATCCTTCTTTTTCAAGTTCTTCCGCAACACCATCGAGACCGATCTTATCCATCTTATCCAGAATGATAAATACCGTATCGTAGGCTTCTTCCGGGAAACCGGAATATGCAGCCATCGCCTTCAGGATGCGGCGGTCATTGATGCGAATGGTGAAGTTATGGAAATCCAGCTTACCTAGCAGTGTTGTGGTTGCAAGGATCAGCTCTGTTTCAGCCAGGGTCGTTCCTTCGCCGAGAATGTCAATATCGCACTGCATAAACTGACGGTACCTTCCTCTCTGCGGGCGGTCTGCACGCCATACATTCCCCATCTGCAAAGCTTTGAATGGGGACGGAAGATCGTTTGCATTATTGGAATAATAACGGCAAAGTGGTACAGTCAGATCGTAGCGAAGTCCGCCATCAACCAGGTCCGCCTCTGTCTGTGCTTCCGCAAGTTTTAATTTCTCACCGCGCTTTAAGATCTTAAAGATCAGTTTCTCATTCTCTCCACCCTGTTTGCTGTTCAGATTTTCAATATGCTCTACGCAGGGAGTTTCCATCGAAAGAAAGCCAAAACTGCGATAGGTTTCCTTGATCAGGCCGATCACATAATCCCGGATGGCCATTTCCTTAGGAAGGATATCCTTCATACCGGTGACCGGTTTTTTCTTTAATGTCATAACTTCAGCAATTCTCCTCTCACATCAATACATGTTTCCGGAAGTTTAACGGTCCTCTCGGGGTTATCATGCAGCACATACTGCAGTGCCAGAAAAACTTCCACATTGTAGTTTTTGATCTCCTGTATCATCATTCTGATTGCGCTGTCCGGTGCAAAAGCCGCCCTGTAAGGTCTGTCATCCGTCAGAGCGCAGAATACATCACATACACGCAGGATGCACGCGCCGACAGGAATATCGTATTCCCGCAAATTAAAGGGATATCCGGAACCATCCCAATTTTCATGATGATACAAGACGCTTTCGCAGATATAATCATCAAAATGGTGACGTTTCAGGATCTCATAGCCTTTTGTCGGATGTTGACGGATATATTTCATCTCCTCAACGATCATGGGGTTTTCATGCCCGATTTCATCCTTCAGAACGGTCTTTCCGATGTCGTGCAGCAAACCGGCAACTGCCAGATCGTAGCACTCGTCTTCGGGAAGTCCCATTTTTTTTGCGATCATATATGCCATATTACTGACTTTCTGCCCATGGTGGAGCTGGTCAGTCATGGTATAATCTAATAAATGTTCTGCCATCTGGATTCTCCTGTCAACAAGGTCCTGCGGAATCCGCTTAAAGCGATCCCGATTGTGCCATTACGACCGCAGATACCGGTCGATCCCGGCTTTTTTCCGTGCCATCATCTCGTCGATCCGTTCCATATAATTCTTCAGATCCTTCACATTTTCCGCACGTTCGATCCGCTCACCATGTTCAAAAACAAACTTGGTGGATGCGCCGGAACCCGCAGCCATGATGGTCTGCTTTTCTTCCATGATAAGTATATTGTAAATACCGTAATGCCCTTCTGTGGCATAGCCGACATTTTCAAAATTCCCGGCAATATTCTTCTGCCGGTAAAGATAATAGGGACCCATACCCATCTCTGATGCAGCAAGTTCACACATGCGCATGATCTCAGCCGAATTATGAAATGAGATCTGCGCATAACTGTCCTTAAAAAGATTCAGTCTCGTCGCCCTCTTTAATGCCAGCGAATGTACAGTCAGGCTGTCCGGATCCAGCATTTTTACCGCATTCAGCGTCTGTTCCACTTCACGTATTCCTTCTCCCGGAAGGCCAACGATCAGATCCATGTTGATATTTTCAAAGCCCAGCTTTCTCGCAAGACGAAAAGCTTCCTCTGTCTGCACTACCGTATGTGCCCTGCCGATCAGATCCAGCGTCTGCTGGTTCATGGTCTGGGGGTTGATGGAAATGCGATCCACCGGATAAGATTTCATGACTGACAGGATTTCTTCCGTAATGGTATCCGGACGCCCTGCTTCCACAGTAAATTCCAGAAGATGTGAAAGATCAAACAGTCTGCAGATCTCAGAGAGCAATCTCCCCATCTGATCCGGTGTCAGTGTTGTCGGCGTACCGCCACCGATATAGATTGTATGCAGCGTCCGATCCCGCATTTGGTCAGCAATAAATGCAAGCTCTTGAAACAATGTTGCAAGGTACGGCTCCACCATCTTCCGAAAACGATCCAGCGGATGGGAACCGAAGGAACAGTACAGACAGATAGAAGGGCAGAAAGGGATTCCCACGTAAAGGCTGTATCCATTTTCCACATCGATATCCTGAAGGATCGCTTTTTCTCTGTTGACCGTAGCGATAGCAAGTGCTGTTTTTTCCGGGCTTGTAAGGTAAGTCTCCCGCATATATCGGGCGATCTCTGTGTTTTTCCACCCTTTTTCGGACAGTTGCATGGCAATTTTGGTAGGCCGGATCCCAGTCAGGTTTCCCCACGGAAGATCCTTACCAAGTTCCTCTCTCAGACAGGTATATACCAGATGTTTTAAGGCATTTTTCCGTTCCATGCGCGGCGCATCCGCTGCAATCTGAACGGAATCTTCCCGTCTTTCTTCTCCCTTTCCCCATACAAAACCGATCGAATCCTGCTTATAGCAGACTTCGTAAGAGATCCCACACTCCTCCGGAAGCGAATCTCCAGAATACAGGATCTTTACATCCTGCCCGGGGTAAAATGCACGGATCAGGGAATAAATATCGTATTCGAAATCTTTTTGATTAAAAGAAAGCGAAATATCAGGCAAGGGGGTTATACCTCTTTTCATCTTCAATCGTAGTTTCCGATTCATGACCCGGCAAAACCAGCGTCTTGTCCGGAAGTTCTTTTAAAAGCCTTTTTACGCTGGCTGACATATCCGAAGCCGATGATGTTGGAAAATCCACTCTCCCGTAAGAACAGCAGAACAATGTATCTCCAGAAAACAGTACATTTTCTTCTTCCAGGTAATAACAGCAGCCGCCCTGCGTATGTCCCGGTGTAAAGATCACGCGGAAACGAAAGCCGGCAAGTTCCAGAATATCTCCTTCTTTTACCAGTCGATCTGCCTTCATGCTATAGGATCTGGCCCACATGCCGGAAAGGTTTTTCATGGGATCTTCCAGCACTGCCTCGTCCAGTTCATGGATGTATACAGGGATCTCGTACTTTTTTCTTAAGTCATCTGCCGCCATAATGTGGTCGAAATGTCCGTGTGTCAAAAGGACAGCCACCGGTTTCGTGCCGGCCTGCTCAATATGCTGCTCAACGCGTTCCGCCTGATCCGCAGGATCTACAATGACAGTTTCGTTTGTTTCGGTGTTTCTGACAATATAGCAGTTTGTGCCCAGCCCCCCAAGCATCAGTCTGCGGAGTTCCAGTTTTTCCATATGATCACCCCTTTGACCGTTCTATGTCGATGATACTTTCGATCTGACGGAGTTTATCCATGATCGAATTCAGTTCTTCTTTTGTATTTACTTCAAACGTGAGTTCAATCGTTGCGGTTCCCTGCTTACTGAGTCTGGAATTCATACCCAGCAGATCGATCCGTCTTTCCATAAAAGTGCGGGAAACATCTACCAGGAGTCCAGTCCGATTGTTCGCATAAATACTGATCTCAACTGTATACTTCTGACCGTCGTCCAGTCCTTTCTGCCACTCTGCGTCGATCAGTCTTTCTCTCTCACTGTCCGGCAGATTGATCACATTGACACAATCCGTTCTGTGGATCGTGATCCCGCGTCCTCTTGTGACAAATCCAACGATCTCATCCCCGGGAATCGGACCGCAACATTTTGAAAAACGCACGGCCACATCGTGAATGCCCCTTACGACAATTCCGCCTCTGCTGCCATGCGGAGAACGGATCATCTTGCTTTCTGATACGACCTTTTCGAGCACTTCCTCATCCGTGATATTCTGGACATGCTCCTTGTCATAGGACTCCATCAGCTTATTCAGCACCTGGCCTTCTTTAAGACCGCCATGTCCGACCGCAGCCATGACAGAATCCCAGTCCCGGAATCCGTATTTATTCATGACAGCTTCCATATACTGGGGTTTCGTATAATCGCTTAAATTTCTGCTCTTTGCCTTCGCATAAGACGCGAGCATCTCTTTCCCCTTCAGGATATTGTCTTCTTTTAATTCATTGCGGAACCACTGGTTGATCCTGTTCTTAGCCTGTGTGCTCTTGACCACCTTAAGCCAGTCACGGCTGGGACCCTTGGAATTCTGACTTGTGACGATCTCGACACGGTCGCCGTTATGGAGTTCCGTCTCGATCGGCACCAGCTTACCGTTTACTCTGGCACCGACCATCCTGTTTCCAACCGCGGAATGGACTGCATAAGCGAAGTCGATCGCGCAAGAACCTGCCGGAAGTGTTTTTACATCACCGGCCGGTGAGAAACAATATACACTGTCGTTAAAGAGGTTCAGATCGCTTTTCAGAAGATTCAGAAATTCTTTATTATCCGACATTTCCTGCTGCCACTCCAGAATCTGACGCAGCCAGTTGAGTTTTTCCTCTTCCTGTTCAGGACCGGATTTTTTTCCATCCGATGCTTCTTTATATTTCCAGTGCGCAGCAATACCATACTCCGCGATCCTGTGCATTTCAAATGTACGGATCTGGATCTCAAAAGGCTGACCGTTCGGACCGATCAAGGTAGTATGGAGAGACTGATACATATTTGCCTTTGGCATAGCGATATAATCTTTAAAACGGCCCGGGATCGGCGTGTACATCTCATGAATGGCACCCAGTGCCGCATAGCAGTCCTTGACACTTTCCACAATGATACGGACAGCAAAGAGATCGTAAATCTGGTCCAGCGTCTTTTCCTGATTTACCATTTTCTTGTAAATGCTGAAAAAATGTTTGATCCTGCCGCTTACCTGAGCCTCTATTCCGGTCTCTTCGATATGGCCGCGGACTTTCTCTACAACCAGATCGATAAAGCGCTGTCTGTCATCTTTCCGCTGGTTGATCTGCCTTGCCAGATCATAATATGCTTCCGGCTCCAGATATTTAAGTGCCAGGTCATCCAGTTCAATCTTAACTTTGGATATACCGAGTCTCTGTGCCAGAGGTGCATAAATATCCATAGTCTCCCTGGCTTTTTCCTTTTGTTTTTCCGGCTTCATATATTTCAGTGTTCGCATATTATGAAGACGGTCGGCAAGCTTGATCAGGATAACACGGATATCTCTGGACATGGCGAGGAACATTTTTCTGAGATTCTCCGCCTGCTCTTCCAGTTTATCTGCCGAATAGTGCAGCTGTCCCAGTTTAGTAACACCATCTACGATGATCTCCACTTCCTCACCGAACTGCTCCCGGATCTCTTCCCTGGTCATGATCGTATCTTCTACAACATCGTGCAAAAGACCGGCTGTTATACTTTCTTTATCCAATTCCAGATCCGCCAGGATGATACCGACGCAGAGCGGATGGATGATATAGGGCTCGCCGGATTTTCTTTTCTGGTCCTTGTGAGCATCATAAGCGATACGGTAAGCCCGCTCGATCATGGAAATATCCCCTGTAGGATAATATTTCCGGACGCTTTTGATCAGTTCCTGAAACAGATCCTCCGGGGCGGTAAAATCCTCCATGGATTTGACACTGGCATCAACCTGCTCTATTTCTTTTTTCAGTTCTTCATTGTGATTTGCATCCATTTATTCACCTGAGATTTCATCCATCCAATGATGGTTGCCTGAAATAATAGTAACCTGGTTCAATGCCTCTTCTTATTTGCCTTCGTAAATGATGGCCGACTCTATATCGTATTTGGCAAGACGTTCACGACCCTTCAGTCCTGCCAGTTCCATAACAAAAAGAATTTTTACCACTTCTCCGCCAAGAGATTCAACAAGCTTTGCGGCTGCTTCCACCGTACCGCCGGTCGCGATCAGATCGTCCACCAGAACAACCTTGTCTCCCGGTTTGATGGAATCTTTGTGCATCTCGATCGTAGCACTTCCGTATTCCAGATCGTAGGTCATCTCTACTGTCTCACAGGGCAGTTTTCCTTTCTTTCTCACAAGAACAAACGGTTTGTGCAGATTATAGGCCAGCGGCGCGCCAAAAATAAATCCTCTGGATTCTGCGCCGACAATCATATCAAACTCTACATCTTTCAGCATATTCTGAAGAGAATCGATGGCAAGCGCGAGCCCGTCCGCATCCTGCAGAATACTGGTAACATCTCTGAACATGATCCCCGGCTCCGGAAAATCAGGAATTGTACGTACATAATCTTCTAATTTTTTCATAATGGAACTCCTCTCTTCGCACTGATCATACCATGCATATCTCTAAATCTCGTCAAAGAGCATATGCACCCAATCTTCGTAAGTATAACATCAAAAACCTGCCCTTGCAACTTTCTTAGCAATATGGCCGTTTATGATCCGAACGTGATCTTCTTAACTTAGCAGTACGACCCGATCGTGATCTGCAGGGTCTCGCGGTTCATATAGTGATCGATCGACGGAAAATATGTGACAGACACCTGATCGTGTCTGTTCACAAAGTCTGCAAAAGCATCCCCATCCCCAAAGTAAACGCCGTCGAGCGTATAGCCATTTGCATTCGTCACACGCATTTTCACCACATTCCGATTTTTCCCCAGAACCCGCATACCGGATATCTTTATATTTTTTTCGGCAAACACCGGCTTCTCATTGCCTTTGCCAAAAGGCTGGAGCAGATCGATCTGATCTACCAGCTTATGAGTCACATATCCGATCGGCATAGGAACATCGATATGAATCACTTTCCGAAGCTCTTCTTCTGTCAATGTGCATTTTTCATTCATCTGTTTCCGAAAGACCGCTACATTCTTCTCTTCCATAGAAAGTCCGGCTGCCATAGGATGTCCGCCGAATTTTGTAAGCAGATCCCTGCATTTTACAAGTTCATCATACATGGAATAGCTTTCAATGGAACGACCGGAACCCTTCACACCTTTTTCTGTGCGGGTCAGCACAAATACCGGTTTCTGATAACGTTCCCGCAGCCTTCCGGCAATGATACCCGCAAGACTCTCGTGGATCTCCGGCAGGTATACGACCAGGACCTTGTCTTTTTTCAGGGAACTTTCCTCCACCATTTCCACTGCTTCATGGAATCCGATCTCTGTCATACGTTTCCTGCTTTCGTTGAGCGCGATCAGATCTCCGGCCAGTCTGGCCGCATCTTTGACATTGTCTGCGCACAAAAGATCCAGCGCCCGGGAAGCATGGTCAAGTCTTCCGCTGGCATTCAGACAGGGACCGATCACAAAGCCGATATGATATACGCTCAGTGTCCTGATATCCAGATTGTTCTGACGGACCAGTTCCCGTATTCCGATATTTTTCGTGTCAGCGATCCTTCTCAGGCCTTCTTTCACAAGAATCCTGTTCTCGTCCTTCAGATCCATAACATCACCGATCGTAGCGATCGCAGCAAAAGGCAGCAGCGCTTCTTTTTCGGATGCAGGGATTTCAAGGGACTCACAAAGGTCATACATACAGCAGATCAATTTAAATGCCACAGCAGCACCGCATAATCCTTTAAAAGGATAAGAGCAGTCTTCCTGTTTGGGATCTACAACTGCATCCGCCTGCGGAATGATAAAGTTTCGCCTGCCCTCTTCATCTTCTGTATAAGGCACTTCATGATGATCTGTAACGACCACACAAAGCCCTGCCTCTTTCGCCATACAGATAGCTTCCGCAGACGCGATCCCGTTATCGCAGGTCAGGATCGTGTCGACACCGTCTTCTATCGCCTCTTTTACAAGGCGGTTCCCAAGTCCGTATCCGTCTCTGATCCTATCCGGGATTCTGACGTCTATGCGCCCACCAAGACGCGCAAGACCTGTTTTCAAAATATAAGAAGCGGTAATGCCGTCGATATCGTAGTCACCTATGATCCTGATACGGGCACCGCTCCTGATCTTAAAAAGCATTAGTTCCGCCGCTTTTCTCAGATCTTTCATGGTCTCCGGCGGGTAGAGATCCTTCAGATCTCCGTACAGATATCTGCGGATCTCATCATTACCCGTTACGTCTCTGTTTCGAATCAGCCTGGCAATGACCGGATCGATTGAAAAATCCTTTGCGATCTGATTAAAATCGGCCTTTTTAGCCGCTACCATCCATTTTTCAGACATAACATTCTCCTGACAAAAGGAAAACGCCGCCGCACTCTTACAATGCGGCGGCCTTAACCCTTTTATCTTCTCTTATTTTTCTTAGGTTTCGTACTGGAAAGCTCAGATCGATCCTTCTTTACATGTTTATTCTTTCCGGTTCCGGGCCCAGCTTGTACAGAAGCTGTTTTTGAAGCCGTTTTCACACTTTTCTTGGCAGGATCACCTGAAATCGGGCCTGCTGCGACAGCAGCATCGCCATTTTCCGGCTTTTCAATCTCTACAATACGGTTTCTGCCGATCTTTGTCTTCATGACATACCAGAGCGCACCGGCAAGGCATACGGATGAATAAGCACCGCTGATAATACCTACAATGATCGGAAGCGAGAACTCCTTAATGGACGGTACGCCCACCAGGAAGAGCACAAACACCGTAATAAACGTTGTCAATGAAGAATAAATACTTCTTGTCAGCGTCTGTGTGATCGATGTATTTACGATCAGTTTAAGGCTTTCCCCTCGCATAGCCACCTGATTTTCGCGGATACGGTCGAAAATAACGATCGTAGCGTTGATCGAGTAACCGAGGATCGTCAGCATAACCGCAATAAAAGTGCTGCCGACCGAGAACCTGGACCACACATAAAATACCAGAACGATCAGAATATCGTGTACAAGCGCAAGCACCGAACTGGAAGCAAAGCGCAGATCGCGGAAACGGATCCAGATATAAAGCAGCATACAGATCACGGCAATGATAACCGCTTTAATCGCATTGGATCTCATCTCTCCGCTGATCGTGGATGAAATATTCTCTGCAGTAATATCTGCTGCAACAACACCATCAAAATTTTCTTCCAGAGAAGTATCAAGTGCTTCACGTTCATCAACAGAGAGCTCTCTGGTCTTAATGATGACCTGATCGGATCCTGTGATCTGCTGGAACTGAACATTGGTATCTTCCGTGATCTCTTCGACAACCGGCTTGACTTCCTCATCCAGCTGTGTCAGGCTCATGGCCTCACCAAAATCAACCGTTGTAGCGGTACCGCCAATGAAATCCAGACTATAGTTCAAAGCTTTTCCAGAAGAAGAATTGTAAACGAGCATACCGATCGGGATCGTAACGATCAGAATCAGGGAGATCAGGAAGAAGATCACCTTCTTGCCAAGGAAATTGATCGCTTTTCTGGGCTTAATGGTACCATAAAGTTTTTCACTGCGGATACCGATCCCATAGAAAGCATAGCTGATCAGTCTGGAAATGACCAGTGCTGAGAACATGGATAAAACGATACCGATCGCCAGTGTTGTCGCGAATCCGCGGATGGATCCGGTTCCAAGGACATAGAGAACAGCAGCCGCGATCAGAGTCGTGATATTTCCATCAAAAATGGCTGAAAAAGCCTTTTTAAAGCCCGTCTGGATCGCACCGCGAAGCGGTCTGCCTGCCGCAAGTTCCTCTCGCATACGGGCATAAATAATGACATTGGCATCGACAGCCATACCGATCGTAAGGATAACACCGGCAATACCGGTAAGTGTCAGTGTGATATCAAATGCATTCAGGAAGATCAGATCCAGGAATACAAAGATGATCAGGGCCCATCCGGACGCAAGACCGGAGATTCTGTATACAATGATCATGAATGCAAAAATGATCAACAAACCGATCAGACCGGCGATCAAACTCGTAGAAATCGCTTCCTGACCCAGTGAAGCACCGACAACATTGGAATATACCTCTTCCAGTTCAAGAGAAAGGGAACCGATACGGATATAGGAGGCAAGTTCTTTCGCCTCATCGATACCGGACATTCCATCGATCTGAGCACTTCCGCCGGTGATAGCACTCTGAACCGTCGGTGCACTTACGATCTCATCATCGTAAACAATATAAATGACCTTGCCTACATTATTGGTGGTTGCTTCCGCAAACTTTTCAGTACCTTCGTCTGTCATTTCCAGCTGAACGACATATTCTTTCTGTCCTGTGGTACTGTCCGTGTAAGCCACGCCCTGTGCATCCGCAATATCTGTACCTTCCAGAACAGTTTCCCCGTCTTCATCCTGGAAGATCAGGGAACCGGGTTTGCCAAGTTCCGATAGAATCTCATTGGCATCGCTGACACCCGGGATCTCAACACAGATCCTGTTCAGTCCCTGCTGATAAACCTGTGCCTCAGTACTGTACTGTTCAACACGCTGCTGAAGTTTATAGATGGTATCATCCATATCTTCCTGAGACGGCGTACTATCGGTTGCTTCGTAAGTAATGCTGACACCACCGGACAGATCCAGACCGGTATGGATATTCTTAATGGTGCCTGTTCCTGTGGGGCCCCAGCCTACAATAGCTGTATAGCCCAGAAGAACTGTCACCGCAATGAGAATAATCAGCGTTACAATACTTGATTTTTTCTTCATCGTCTTTCCCTCTTTTTATTTCTTATTCATCGGCCAGAGCCGCTTTTATCATCAATGCACACTCGATGCGTTTTCTCTGCATCTTGCATCCGATCTCATATACATCGTTGATAGAGCCTGTAAAATTGTAAGAATTTGCAGCACACCCACCGCTGCAGTAGAACCGGGCAAAGCAGTCCGCGCATTCTTTTTTTGCATAGACATTGCACTGCGCAAAAGATCTGCAGATATCTTTTTTGATGATTCCTTGGTCTACATTTCCGAGCAGGAACTGCTCGTTGCCGACAAATTGATGGCACGGGTACAGATCCCCCCATGGTGTTACTGCCAGATATTCTGTTCCGGAGCCGCAGCCGGAAAGCCTCTTATAAACACAAGGGCCTCCTGTAAGATCCACCATGAAATGGAAGAAATTAAAACCTCTTCCCTCTTTTTGGCGACGGATCATCTCTGCTGCCAGGATATCATATTGTTCCATGATGACAGGAAGATCTTCTTCCCGTATCGCATAATCCTCTTCCGGAGGTGCGACCACCGGCTCAATGGAGATCTGTTGAAATCCCATATCTGCCAGATGCAGGACATCTGCCGCAAAGTCGAGATTATAATGGGTAAAGGTCCCGCGGACATAATATTTATCCTGGTTGCGGCTTTCCGCAAACTTTTTGAATTTCGGAAGGATCAGCTCGTAGCTTGGTTTTCCGTTCCGAAACGGACGCATCTTATTGTGAACCTCCGGACGGCCGTCGATGCTCAGGACTACATTTCCCATCTCCCGATTGCAGAATTCCATCACCTCATCGTTTAGAAGGACGCCATTCGTAGTCAGTGTAAATCTGAAATTCTTATCATGGATCTTCTCCTGCTCCCTTCCGTATGCGACAAGATCCTTAACGACCTGCCAGTTCATAAGAGGTTCCCCGCCAAAAAAATCTACCTCGAGATTTCTTCTGGAACCGGAATTCCGGATCAGAAAATCCAGTGCTTTTTTTCCTGTTTCGAACGACATGAGCGCACGTCTTCCGTGATACTCTCCTTCCTCCGCAAAACAATATCTGCATGCAAGGTTACAGTCGTGTGCGATATGCAGGCACAAAGCCTTCACAACAGTTGGACGGTCTTTAAAGACATCGATCGCATCCCTGTAAATATCTTTGGTAAAGAGCATGCCTTGAGAAGCAAGGTCTCTGCATTCAGAACACGCCTCCCGAATCTCATCCGTCTCATATTTTTCAGTCAGCGCAGCTTCAATCTGTGTATCTGTCGCGCCATCCTGCATCAATTTCAGTATATCGTATACCGTATCGTCCACCACATGGACCGATCCGCTGTTAATATCCAGCACAATGTTATATCCATTTGACTGGTAAAGATGGATCATGGAGATCCCCCGTTTCTTTTTTATTTTCCGATCAATGATCTAATAAATGTTTTTTAACCACAAAAGGGTGTTCCTGCAGCGGTCACCCGGCTACAGGAACACCTTATTTTCTCATCTGATACCTATTTTATTTGGAATGCTCACAGCTCTGATTTCCTACAGTACAGGATGTCTTACATGCTGACTGACAGGAGGTCTGGCACTCTCCGCATCCGCCTTTCTTAACGGTATTCTGAAGATTTTTTGTGTTTAATGTCTTAATATGCTTCATCTCAGACTCCTCCTTGTATTCTCTGAGGTATTATAGCATAGGAGTCTGTAATTTAAAAGAGAAATTTTTTATTAAATACGACAGTTTGCATGGAAGTCTGCCAGTTCCTCGAGATATGTTCTTTTTTTTGCATTTCGAACGCTCTCCAGCTGCAGTTTGATGAACACGAGCATACACCCAAAAGCGGTTGTAAGACTTGCGATATAAACGTATGTTTTATTGAAGTCTCCGGTTGAAACTGCTGTTGCTTTTAAAGCACTTGTACCTGTCGAAGCATTATTTACGCTGACTGTTGATGATACGGTAGAAGCGGTTGAATTGCTTGTCCCGGAGCTTGTATTGCCCGAAGATGTTGTTCCGCTCGTCGAGGTGCCGGATGTATTTGTGCCATTGCCCACAATATTGGTTCCGGGCAAAGACATAAGCGAACTCTGTGATCCGGTGCCATCTGATGATGCAGATGTTTCTGTAACAGAAGTAGCTGTGATCGTACCTGAAGTTGTTGCAAGGACAAGGTCTCCGGCGCCCGTAAGAGAAGACCATACAACGGTCGGTTCCACAACAGCCAGATTCTCAGTTTCCTCAAAACCAGTAAGTTCCATTTCTCCGGTTGTATCTGCAGTTACCTCTTCTGATCCCTCATTCTCGGTCAGTCCTTCAAATAGATACACCTGTGTATCTTCTGCCGGGATTTCTCCGGCTTCGGCATCTGCATCCGTAATATCTGAAGATTCTGTCAGGGAATCCTCTCCTTCTGCGTTTACCTGCGGATCCTCTGCAGTTTCCTGAATCTGTTCTCCAGTCTGTTCATCTGACTCTCCAGTCACATTCTCCTCATCCTCAGATGTTTTATCTGACGATGGCATGACCAGATACGCACCTGCTGACTTCAACGTTGCCTGCTGTGTACTATCCGGAAGAACAGAACCGCAGATGATTACAGTTGCTCTGCCGTCCATCAACTCAAGAGCTTTCGCAACGGATCCCACTGCAGCTGATGCAGATTTTCCGTCTGCACTGTCGGAACCGGCTCCGAGATTCAGATAAATGACCGACCCGGATTCCTTCCCCTCGGATTCCGAATCGTTCTCAGACGTTTTTAAAGATTCACTTTTTGGCATTTCTTCTGCTGTTACAACTGCAGCACTCCCTATCGCAGCTGTAAGAACCAGAGACACACTTAATAATTTTGCAATGTTTCTGTTTCGTTTTTTCATTTGCTCCCCTCGAATGTTTCCCCTTATTTACAGGCCAAAGCCTGCATTTTTTTACCACATGTTTCACCCTTCTCTGTGGTATGCTCGGATTATAACATATATTTAAAGAATAAAAAAGCCTAAATTTTAAGACTTTTATAATAATAATTCTCGTTTTACATGATATAGTGTATTCTTCTTCTAAATTTATACTATATCATGTGAAATATTTTGTAATTTTTTTGTAACTTTTTTTAATTTTTGTTTATATTTAGAAATACTCTTTCATATAAAATGACCATTTCACCTCAGTTTTTGTTACGGTCTTGCTAAGATCATTCACGCCACATTTTATGATT
>R11__coassemble_720_pt1 | contig 20478 bp, 15 predicted proteins | sample R11__metabat2_high_PE_057 | metagenome-assembled genome bin R11 | reverse complement strand
CTTTTTTCCGCGACAGCTTAGTTAGAATAGCACAGCAAAATTTGTTTGTCAACACCCATTTGACGATTTTTTTAAATTTATTTAAAAATGTTGTTCTGCACTATATTATTTGCATCGTGCATATAGGCTAATACTGAACGGATAAATACAGAAGTAATGTGTTGGCACACATCACATGGATGTTTTTTATGATTACGGCCGCAAAGGGGCCTAATCGCAAAAAAAAAGAAACCATAACGAGACAATGGTTTCTCTTTCTGTAAATAAAACGGAGAAGGAGGGATTTGAACCCTCGCGCCGCGCAAACGACCTACACCCTTAGCAGGGGCGCCTCTTCAGCCACTTGAGTACTTCTCCAATGCCTAAATCAAAAAGCATGATTTAATTTCTTCACAGACTCGTGAAGCATTTTTGATTATACAAAACTATTCTTTAAATGTCAACTTTAATGTCACGTTAATTGTCTTTTGTCTTTTTTCTTTCATTATCGTTGATCATCGGTAGTTATCATTACCGCTTGTTATCATTTATATAAATAATTGCCTTCTCTGTCCGCAACAACGATAACAGGAAATTCTTCTACTTTCAGGCGGCGGATTGCTTCTGTTCCAAGGTCATCGTAGGCGATCACCTCGGCTTCAAGGATTCTTTTGGAGAGCAGGGCGCCTGCGCCTCCGACTGCGGCAAAATAAACCGCTCCGTTCCTTATGACCGCATCAAGGACTTCCCGGGTACGTTTGCCCTTTCCGATCATGCCCTTTAAACCAAGGTCCAAAAGTCTGGGAGCATACTTATCCATACGGCTGGCCGTTGTCGGGCCGGCCGATCCGATCGGTCTGCCTTCTCTTGCCGGAGAGGGTCCCATATAATAGATCACATTGTCCTGCATTTCTATAGGCAGAACTTCTCCTGCATCGAGCGCTTCCTGCATTCTTTTATGGGCTGCATCCCTTGCCGTATAGATTGTTCCTGTAATATAGACATAATCGCCTGCCCGAAGATCCTTTATTTCTTCTTCGCGAAGCGGCGCGTGAATATGTTTTTCCATAGCTGGCTCCTTAATCCATCCAATCTATAAATCTATAAACATCGTTTCGTCATTCTGTTTTTAAATGACGCGTACCGCGTGCCTGTTTACATGACAGCACATATTGACCGCTACGGGAAGTCCCGCAATGTGAGTCGCATACGTGTTGATATTCACTTTGAGGGCAGTTATGCGTCCGCCAAGGCCACCCGGTCCGATATCGGACTCATTTATTCTGGACAAGAGTTCCTCTTCCATTTCTTTTACATATGGAATATCAGAATATTCATCCACCGGTCTTGTCAGTGCCTTCTTTGCAAGGATCGCCGCTTTCTCGAAAGTTCCTCCGATCCCGACACCGACAACCACGGGCGGGCAAGCATTCGGACCTGCATCCATCACTGCTGTATAAATGGCATTTTTTACACCTTCTATGCCATCCGCAGGCTTCAACATAAAGACTCGGCTCATATTTTCACTTCCGAACCCCTTAGGTGCCACTGTGATCTTCACCTGATCGCCCGTTACGATCGAATAGTGGATAACAGCCGGGGTATTATCTCCTGTGTTTTTGCGGATCAGGGGATCGCTGACTACGGATTTACGAAGATAACCTTCTGTATAGCCTTTTCTGACACCTTCATTGATCGCATCCTCGAGGCTGCCGCCTTCAAAATGAACTTCCTGTCCGATCTCCATAAATACAACTGCCATGCCGGTATCCTGACAGATGGGAATCATATCCTCGCCTGCGATCTTCAGGTTTTCCTGTAATTGTGTCAGAATCAGCTTTCCTAAGGGTGATGTTTCTGATTCTGCCGCATCTTTCATGGCTTTATCCATATCCGGCGAAAGAAAATGGTTGGCGGATATGCACATTTCTTTGATATTATCTGTGATTTCGCTTACATTGATCGTTCTCAATTTTTATTTTTCATCCTTTTCTTCTTCTTTCACTTTTGCGATGCTTGCAACAACAACATTGTCCCCTACATTCATGAGCTTCACGCCGGAAGAGGCTCTCTTCAAAATAGAAATATCGCAGCAGGGGATACGGATCATGATCCCTTCAGAAGTGATCATGAGCAGTTCATTATCGTCATTTACAGCTTTCACACCAACCAGATTTCCTGTCTTGGACGTGATATTGTATGCCTTGACACCGGATCCTCCTCTGTGCTGAGAGGAGAATTCCTCCACAGGTGTTCTCTTTCCGATACCCTTTTCGGACACAAAGAGGAAAGTATCTCCCTGACAGGTAAGCTGCATGCCGATCACCTCGTCTCCATCTGCAAGACGGATTCCGCGAACGCCCATAGATACTCTTCCTGTACTGCGTACATCCGTATCCTTGAAAAGAATACATTTTCCTTTTTTGGTAACCAGGAAAACTTCTTTGTCGCCATCTGTAAATTTCACTTCGATCAGCTCATCATCTTCCTGAAGCGAAATCGCGATCAGTCCATTCTTTCTGACATTGGCAAATTCAGAAAATCTTGTCTTCTTTACAAGACCCTTCTTTGTTGCCATAAACATGCAGTAATTATCATCGTAAGCACCAACGGAAATAAGAGACGTCACTTTTTCCTCCGGCTGAAGCATGAGGAGGTTAATGACAGCAGTTCCCCTTGCCGTACGGCTTGCCTCCGGAATCTCATAGCATTTCAGACGATATGCACGACCTTTATTGGTAAAGAACAGCAGATAATCGTGTGTGTTAGTCATCATAAGTTCTTCGATATAGTCATCCTGGATGGTCTGCATGCCGCGGATTCCCTTTCCGCCTCTGTTCTGACTGCGGAAATTATCCATGGACATTCTCTTGATATAACCGCCATGTGTCATTGCAATGATCGTATTTTCCTTAGGAATCAAGTCCTCTGTTGTAATATCGAAAACATCGTATCCTATACGGGTTTTTCTTTCGTCGCCATATTTTTCAGCAATCTCATTGATCTCGGATTTTACCAGGCGGAGCAGTTCCTTTCGATCTGAAAGAATTCTCTGATATTCTTCGATCTTTTTCTTAAGTTCATCGTACTCTGCCTGCAGTTTTGCACGTTCCAGACCTGTCAGTGCGCGGAGTCTCATATCCACGATCGCCTGTGCCTGTGCTTCTGAAAAGGCAAATGCCTGAATCAGATTTTCCTTTGCCTCTGCCGTATTTGCAGATGCACGGATGATCCTGATGATCTCATCTATGTGATCCAGTGCTTTTAAAAGTCCTTCCAAAATATGAGCACGTTCTTCCGCCTTGTTCAGATCATATTTTGTACGACGGGTCACAACTTCTTCCTGATGTGCAAGATAATATTGCAGCATTTCAAGAAGATTCATGACTTTCGGCTGATTATCCACCAGTGCAAGCATAATGACGCCAAAGGTATCCTGCAGCTGTGTATGCTTATACAACTGGTTCAGGACAACATTGGCATTGACATCTCTGCGGAGTTCTATGCAGATGCGCATTCCCTCTCGACTGGAATGATCGTTGATTGCTGTGATCCCATCGATCTTTTTATCTCTTACAAGCTCGGCCATCTTTTCGATCAGGCGGGCTTTATTTACCAAAAACGGGATCTCTGTTACGATGATCTGGCTCTTTCCATTCGGAAGTGTTTCGATATCTGTGATAGCACGTACACGGATTTTACCGCGGCCTGTCCGATAAGCCTCTTCGATACCGCGTGTTCCGATGATCTCCGCCCCTGTAGGAAAGTCAGGACCCTTTACGACATTCATCACTTCTTCGATCGTTGTTTCGGAATCTCTATCTACGATATTATCGATGATCGTGGTGACCGCCTGAATCGTCTCACGAAGATTATGGGGAGGTATATTGGTTGCCATGCCGACTGCTATTCCTGATGTTCCGTTTACCAGAAGGTTGGGATATCTGGACGGCAGAACAACCGGTTCTTTCTCGGTATCATCGAAATTGGGTACAAAATCGACTGTATCCTTGTTGATATCAGCCGTCATTTCCATGGAAATCTTACTGAGACGGGCCTCAGTATATCGCATGGCCGCTGCACCGTCTCCATCCACAGATCCGAAGTTTCCATGTCCGTCAACAAGCGGATAACGGGTAGACCAGTCCTGTGCCATATTAACCAGTGCTCCGTAAATAGAGCTGTCACCATGGGGATGATATTTACCCATGGTATCACCGACGATACGGGCACATTTTCTGTGCGGTTTATCCGGACCATTGTTCAGCTCGATCATAGAGTAAAGGATTCTTCTCTGCACCGGTTTCAGACCATCCCTTACATCGGGAAGAGCCCTGGATGCGATTACGCTCATGGCATAGTCGATATAGGAATCCTCCATTTTCTTTTTGAGATCCACGTCCTCGATTTTATCAAAAATATTGTCTTCTAATCCCATTCTGAATTCTCTTTTCTTTTATCTGTCAGATGTCCAGGTTCTTAACATCCTTTGCACGTGATTCAATGAACTCTCTTCTGGGTTCGACTTTATCACCCATCAGGGTTGTAAATGTAAGATCCAGCTCAGATGTATTATCATCATCCATATTGACACGGAGCAGGATTCTCTTTTCCGGATCCATAGTTGTTTCCCACAGCTGGTCTGCATCCATCTCTCCGAGTCCTTTGTAACGCTGGATCTTATTATTATTATCTCGTCCTACCTCGGCGAGAATACGGTCCAGCTCTTCGTCGCTGTATGCATACCAGACTTTCTTATTTTTCTCCAGTTTATACAGAGGTGGTTTTGCCAGATATACATGACCCTGTTTGATCAGTTCCGGCATAAATCTGTATAAGAATGTAAGCATTAAAGTAGCGATATGTGCCCCATCTACGTCGGCATCTGTCATAATGATGATCTTGTCGTAGCGCAGCTTGGAAATATCAAAATCTTCGTGAATACCTGTTCCAAAAGCAGTGATCATAGCCTTGATCTCCGCGTTTCCGTAGATTCGGTCCAATCTTGCCTTCTCAACATTAAGGATTTTTCCTCTTAAGGGAAGGATTGCCTGAGTCGCCCTGCTTCTGGCTGATTTGGCGGAGCCGCCGGCGGAATCTCCCTCAACTATATAAATTTCACAGTTTTTAGGATCTTTATCCGTACAATCTGCCAGCTTTCCCGGAAGAGACATGCCATCCAGTGCGGATTTTCTTCTTGTAAGATCTCTTGCTTTTCTTGCTGCTTCTCTTGCTCTCTGAGATAAAACAGATTTTTCAATGATTGTTTTTGCTACGGCCGGATTTTGCTCCAGATAGATTTCAAGATAATTGCTGAGAATATTATCCACAGCACCTCTCGCCTCGCTGTTGCCAAGTTTCTGTTTTGTCTGTCCTTCAAACTGAGGATCCTCGATCTTAACACTGACGATTGCCGCCAGACCCTCCCGGATATCTTCTCCGCTTAAGTTCGGCTCATTATCTTTCAGAAGCTTATTTTTTCTGCCATATTCATTAAATGTCTTTGTAAGAGCATTTCTGAATCCGACGATATGGGTTCCGCCTTCCGGCGTATTGATATTATTTACAAATCCATAGGTTGTCTCGTTAAAGGAATCATTATGCTGGATTGCAACCTCTACATAGACACCGTTCTGCGTGCCTTCACAATAAATAATATCATCGTAAAGACCTGTTTTACTTTTATTGATATAGGATACAAATTCTTTGATACCGCCTTCGTAATGGAAGGTTTTCTCAACCGGACTTTCTTCTCTTTCGTCCCGAAGAACGATCCGCAACCCTTTTGTAAGAAAAGCAGTTTCCCTGATTCTGGTCTGCAGTATGCTGTAATCGTAAACCGTTTCTTCAAAAATATCCGCATCTGGAAGAAAGGTTACTGTTGTTCCTGTTTTATTCGGATCGCATTCGCCGACAACCGTCAGTTTTTCTGTTGTATGTCCTTTCTCATAACGCTGGCGATAAATCTTTCCATCTTTATAAATTTTAACTTCCAGCCATGTTGAAAGTGCATTTACAACAGAGGCACCTACACCGTGCAGTCCACCGGATACCTTATATCCGCCGCCGCCGAATTTTCCACCGGCATGCAGGATGGTAAAAACGACTTCTACGGCAGGAATCCCGGCTTTATGGTTAATTCCTACAGGAATTCCTCTTCCATCATCCTCTACTTTGATAGAATTATCCTGATTGATGGTAACGATTATATTTTTGCAATAACCGGCCAAAGCTTCGTCGACTGCATTGTCCACGATCTCATAAACCAGATGATGCAATCCCCTCGATGATGTGCTTCCGATGTACATACCCGGTCTTTTTCTGACCGCTTCCAGACCTTCCAGAATCTGGATCTGATCTGCACCGTATTCCTGATTGTTGGGAGTTACTTCTCCGCTCATCCTATTTCCTCCTGTCGGACAACTGAACCCTGAACTACCTGATAAATTTTGCTCACCGGAAAATCTTCAAACATTTCCCGGTCCATACCGGTACATGTCACGAAGGTCTGAATATCGTGTATGCTTTCCATTAAAAATTTTTGTCTGCTGCTGTCCAGTTCAGACAAAACATCATCCAAAAGCAATATCGGATAGTCTTTTACTATATTTTTAACAATTTCTATTTCTGCCAGTTTCATAGACAAAGCAGCTGTTCTCTGCTGTCCCTGTGATCCATATTTTCGGATATCTGTTCCGTTGACTTTTACCATCATATCGTCCCTGTGCGGACCCATGGACGATGTCTTCATGCGGATATCTTTTTCTCTGTTGATAAAAAGACAATCTAAAAATCGTTCGGAATCTGTATCCGGCTCATAGACCAGATCGATTTTCTCTTTTCCGCCTGTCAGAGAACTGTGTTTCTCTTTTATGATCTGATCCAGCTGCCTGATAAATTTTCTTCTCTCCCCTATAATATAGGTCCCGTATTTGACCATCTGCGCGTCCCACACATCCAGTGTTCCTGAAAGACTGTGTGCGGAAGGCGAATAAGAAAGCTCTTTTAAAAGTGCATTTCTCTGTTCGAGTACTTTGTGATACTCTAACAGCTGCTTCATATAAACTTTATTTACCTGACACAGTTCGCTGTCTATAAATTTTCTTCTTTCAGAAGGTCCTCTTTTTATGATGGTCAGGTCTTCCGGAGAAAAAAATATGATATTGACATAACCAAAAAGATCAGATGCTTTTTTTACCGGAATCCCATCGATTGCCACACCTTTTGCCTTACTGTTTCTTAAATGAATATCTATTTTGTGTGGCACATTTTTTTTTCTTATGATCAGTTTGATATGTGCTTCATCACTTTCAAACCTGATCATTTCTTTATCCCGGCTCCCCCTGTGGGAACGTGTTGTGCTGCATACATACAGGGATTCCAGTATATTTGTTTTTCCCTGGGCGTTATCACCGTAAAAAATATTGATCCCGTCTGATAAATCCAGATTCAGTGATTCATAATTTCTGTAATTCTTAAGCGAGAGAGATTCTGCTATCATTTTACGATCCGCGCTTCTTTCCCATCCATTGAGAATCGATCGCCTTCGTACAATTTTCTGCCGCGGCGTTCTTCTGTCTCTCCATTTACCTGCACCTGCCCATTTTGGATCATGAATTTTGCATCCACACCCTGGGATACAAAACCTGCCAGCTTCAGGGCCTGTCCAAGTTTTATAAAATCATCTTTTATCCTGACTTCTGTCATTGCAATCTCTTTTCTTTTCTTTCTATTTATCTTCCTGCATTGATATTGACCGGAAGAATCAGATAAGTATAAGTTTCCTCTTCATTTCTGATAAAACAGGGTGCTTTGGAATTGACCATATAAATATCTACTATCTCTTCGTCGATTACCTTTAAAGCATCTATCAAAAATTTAGGATTAAATCCGATTATAATATCCTTTCCTGTTTTATTGATATCGATATCTTCTTTCATAGAACCCATCGAAGAATCGATACTCAATTCCATAGACTGATCTGCTATGCTGATGATGATAGGTTTTTTATCCCCTTCTTTTACAAGAAGCGTCGCACGGTCAATACAGCTTAAAAATTCTTTTTTATTGATCGTAAGCTTTGTTTCATAATCGCTTGAGAGCATCTGCTCTATTCTGAAATATTCTCCTTCTATCAGCCTGGATACAACTACCGTTTCATCAAATTCAAAAATAATATGATTTTCAGAGAAGAAGATATCTACTGTCTGATCCACTTCTCCCGATAAGATCTTGCTGATCTCATTTAAAGTTTTGCCCGGTACAACAACTTTTTTATCTTTATAGGTCCCGGCAAGTTCCAATTTTCGAATGGCGATCCTGTGGCCGTCCAGAGATACGATCTTCATAACATTGTTTTTTATTTCAAATAACTCGCCTGTCATGAGTTTATTGTTTTCATTGGCTGCAATCGAAAAAATTGTCTGTCTGATCAGCTCTTTTAAAGTGAACTGAGACAAAGATATATGATCTTCTTTTTCCAGCATTGGAAGTCTTGCAAACTCATCCCCATCTTTACCTGGAATCTGGAAATTTGCCTTTTCACATTTGATATATGCAATATTATTGTAATCTGTACTGATCGTTACCTCACTGTCGGGAAGTCTTCTTACGATCTCTGAAAAGATCTTTGCATCCAAAGCGATCATTCCCTTTTCGATCACGCTTCCTGTAACAGCTGTTTCAATACCCAGTTCCATATCGTTTGCCGTGAATTTAATATTGCCGGTTGTGGCATCGATCAGAATGCATTCCAGAATTGGCATTGTTGTTCTTACAGGAACAGCTTTCATAACAATACTTACGCTTTTTAAGAGATCTGCCTTATTGAAAACAACTTTCATGATCTTTGAATTCTCCTTTCAAGTGGATAAATGTCCAGCTATCATATTATCTTTTATTTCATATTCTTCTTCTTAGTGTTTGTGGATATGTGGAAAACCTTTTTTTTTACTGAAAACAAAAGGTTTTATTCCGAGGATAACTATGTGGATAATCTGTTTTTTGGGTGTGAATAAAAACATTGGATTGTGGAAAAATAAGTTATCCACAAAAGATAAACACGTCATCCACAAAGTTTTCCACAAATTTCTTTAATATAATGAAGAAATACCTTTTCTTTCATTATACTGGATACCTAATCAGAAGGATTTAGTTTTTTCTTCAAAAGATCCACATGCGTCTTTGTAATATCGGAATCCGCATAATCGGATTCTATTTTTTTAATTCCGTGAAGAACAGTGGTATGGTCTTTTCCTCCAAGAAGCATTCCGATACTGTCCAGTTTGACAGATGTCATTTCTCTGCAGAGATACATGGCGATCTGTCTGGGATAAGATATTTTGCGGCTACGCTTGTCGCTTTTTAGTTCTTCCGGTGTGATGTCAAAATGCTCAGCTACCGTATTGATGATAAATTCAGGCGTAATGATCTTTTTCTCATTTGGAGAAATGATATCTTTCAGTGCCTTTTTAGCAAGAGAAAGTGATATATCAATATTTTCCAGATTGGCCAAAGCTCTGACTTTATTTAAAGATCCTTCCAGTTCCCTGATATTGGAATTTACATTTTCAGCTATATAATTGATTACATCATCACCGGCATCGTAGCCTTCCATTTCCTGTTTTTTACGGAGAATGGCGATTCTTGTTTCGTAATTTGGACTTTGGATATCTGCCATAAGGCCCCATTCGAAACGGGAACGGATCCGTTCTTCCAGGACATCCATATCCTTCGGAGGACGATCGGAAGACAGGATGATCTGTTTGCCGGCACTGTGAAGTGCATTAAAGGTGTGGAAAAATTCTTCCTGCGTAGATTCTTTGCCGATGATAAACTGAACGTCATCTATAAGAAGTACATCTATGTTTCTGTATTTATCCCTGAATCTGGTCAGAGCAGAATTGTTTCCGTTTCGGATTGCTTCAATCACCTCGTTTGTGAATTGTTCACTTGTTACATAAATGATCTTTTTATCCGGATTCTGATTTATGATAAAGTGTGCGATCGAGTGCATCAGATGCGTTTTTCCAAGTCCTACACCTCCGTAGAGAAAAAGCGGATTGTATATCTGTCCCGGATTTTCGGCTACGGCCAGGGATGCTGCATGCGCAAAGTTATTGTTGCTGCCTACCACAAAGGTATCGAAAGTATATCTGGGATTCAGTCCTGCAAGAGAGTGAACCGCTGAGAAAGAAACAGATTTTATAGATTTATTATTATCCGGAAGAACAAATTCTACTTCACATTCTTCTCCAATCAGTTCAGAAATTGCAACTTTAAAAGGAAACATGAAACGTTTTCTGAAATAATCGATGCCCAGGTTTTCATCCGGGATGAGGATGTATGCCACATGATTTTCGTATTTTTGAAAGACAAGTGGTGAAAGCCATGTTTTAAAAGAAAAATCTGTTAAACTATGTTCAATTCGTATTGTATTGATGATCTCGCTCCAATGGTCTGAAATGTTAATCATAAAAACCCCCATGCGGGCTGCGGCCGCACCGCATCACATGATAATAAGAAATAAATATATCTGTTATAATCCGATAATAATCCGTTTATATCTTATAATAAAAACAGTTTTTTATCAATAGAATTAATTGAATCACATTTTATGATAATAAGTGCTGCTTAGTGCTCCGCACTTTCGCATTGATGCAAAAACTTTGGTTTACAGTAAAACAAAATTGTGGATAATTTTTTTAGATGAAAAATAATGAGAAAATATAGTAAAAACAGGCATAATAAAAATAAAATCCACATGAAAAATGATAATTATCCACATTTTATCCACATTTTGTGGATAATTTTACGTAAACCAAAAAAAATCATGCTTGACGAGTAAAGGTCTTGTGCATATAATTGAAATGGTGTTTTCTCGTAAGAATCATAACAGGTTGTCATAATCTGAAATCAAATAAGGGAGGTGTATACCATGAAAATGACATTTCAGCCGAAAAAGATCTCCAGAGCGAGAGTTCATGGATTCAGAGCAAGAATGAGCACAAAAGGCGGAAGAAAAGTTTTAGCTGCAAGAAGAGCAAAAGGAAGAAAAGTTTTATCAGCATAAAACAGTATGGCAAAGACCGCAGAATCTGTGGTCTTTTGTTAACTCAGGATTCCTTAAGATCATCAGGATCAGTTAAAAATTAAAAGCAATCAGAATCAGTTATGAAATATTCAGAGAGACTTAAGAAGAACAGAGATTTTCAAACAGTTTATAAGCGGGGAACATCACGTGCGGACAAATATCTGGTCATGTACATTTTAGAAAATCATCTAGGTATCAACAGAATCGGTGTATCGGTCAGTAAAAAAGTAGGGAACAGTGTAGTAAGGCACAGGCTCTGCAGACTGATCAGAGAAGGATATCGTCTCCAGGAAGAATTATTTCATAAAGGATACGATGTAGTGATCATCGCCAGGGTAAATGCTAAGGACCGCGCGTATAAAGAGATCGAACGTGCGATTTATCATCTGGGAGATCTGCATCATATTGTGGAGAATCATCATGATGAAAAGATTAATGATTAAAATGATTCGTTTTTATCAAAAGTATTTGTCACCGTTAAAGAGTACGAGATGTCCTTACGTTCCAACGTGCTCTCAATATGGTTTGGAAGCCATAGAAAAATACGGTGCCCTTAAGGGAGGTCTGCTGGCACTTTGGAGAATTCTGCGATGCAACCCGTTTTCACACGGCGGCATTGACCCGGTGCCCTGACCAATGTTTTAAACCCAGGAGGAGACAATTTTGGACTTGTTATTACTCAGCAAATCGTCAATGCCTATTATTAAATATGTTGCGCAGCTGCTTGGCTGGCTGATGAACGGCATCTATGAAGTACTGAATAAAATAGGCATTCCCAATATCGGTCTTGCAATCATCCTTTATACGCTTATTGTATATATTTGCATGACACCGATACAGATCAGTCAGCAGAAATCATCGAAGATGCTGGCTGTCATTAACCCGGAACTCAAGGAAATACAGAAAAAATATCAGGGAAGAAGAGATCAGGCATCTCAGCTGAAGATGCAGGAAGAAACTCAGGAAGTATACCATAAATATGGTTACAATCCTATGGGAAGCTGCCTGCCTCTGCTGATCCAGCTGCCGCTTCTGTTCGCACTGTATCAGGTTATCTATCACATTCCCGGATATATTTCAAAGGTTTATCAGATTTTTGAGGGTCTTGCAGACAAGATCATCGCCACAACCGGATCCTGTGATGTTATCACACAGTTTATTACGGATAACAGTGTCAGAAGTACTGCCATCAAAGGTGCTGAGACCTTTACTACTACTAACGTAGTCGATTTCCTTTATCTTTTAAAACCATCACAGTGGACAAAACTTGCAAATTTATCGGAATTTTCCGGTATCAAATCTGCCATCATGCAGGTTCAGCAGCAGTCAAACGATATCAATTCTTTCCTTGGAATCGATATTTCTCAGACACCATGGGATTGTATTAAAGAGGGAATCACGACAGGTACCTTTATTCTGGTAATACTTGCCATCCTGGTTCCTGTCCTTGCATGGTTTACCCAGTGGCTCAACTATAAGCTGATGCCGCAGCAGGTTGCAGCAGGATCGGATAATATGAATTCCATGCAGTCTGTTAACATGATTATGCCGCTTTTTTCTGCTGTAATGTGTCTTTCTCTTTCTTTTGGTATCGGTATTTACTGGATTTCCGGTGCAACGATCCGATGTATCCAGCAGATCACGATCAACAGAAGGATCATGAAGATGGATGTGCAGGAAATGATCGCGAAAAATGTCGCCAAACAGAAGAAGAAAGAAGATAAAAAGAAAGAAATCTCTACAGGCGGCCTGATCACCCAGCAGGCAAAAACAAATGTCAGAAAATTGAAGAGTTCAGATTCTCCGCTTAAGGGAGAGATCGATTCGGAACAGTTTTATAAAAATGCAGAGAATGCAAGTCCTGACAGCATCACAGCAAGAGCAAACATGGTTCGCCGCTTTGATGAGGCAAATGCACAGAAACTTGCTGAAAAGAGTGCAGCTTCCAAATCTTCTTCCAAAAAGAAAAAGAAGAAGAAATCTCAAAGTTCCGCAAAATCTGCTGCAGAGACTGTGAACAATAAGACAGAAGAAATTTCTGAAGAGAGCAAAAATCTGACAGAGACAGTAGAACAGGCTGAGAATGCAGTAATCACAGCAGAAACAGCAGAGCAGGCTGAAATCGCGATCACAGCAGAGACAGCAGAGCAGGCAGAAGCTGCGATCATGGCAGAAACAGCAGAACAGGCTGAGATTGCGGAAAAAGCGGAAACAGCCGTAACAGCAGAAAATAATGATCATTGATGTTTAAGGGGGCATAATAACAATGGAATTTGTAGAATATTCTGCAAAGACAAAGGAAGATGCAATCACCAAAGCAAGTACAGATCTGGGTGTCCCCAGTTATGAACTTGAGATTCAGGTGATTTCTGAAGGCAGCACAGGCTTCCTTGGATTCGGAAGCAAACCCGCTGTTATAAAAGTTAAAGTAAAAGATCCTGTTGAATCCGAAACAGAAGAGCCTGTAAAATCTACGGAATCTACAGAGACTACAGCAACTGTAAGAAAAGAAACAGTTGAAGAAACAAAAGTTGAAGAAACTGCCCAGGTAAAAGAATTCAAAAAAGAAACACCGAAAAAGCAGGATCGTCCCAGAAGAGAAAATAACAGGAAAGACCGTCCGAGGAAAGAGCAGGCCTTAAAGGATAAAGCTGTTGAAAAAACAGAGGAATATCATGCAAGACCCGAGATCAAAAAAGAGCCTGTTCCGGAGAGAACAGAGGAAGAAATCGCCACAATGAAGGAGACAGCGGAGGAATTTCTGAAAGGCGTATTTGCAGCTATGGAACTTCCTGTTACCATTACTACAGAGTACGATAAAGAAGAAGGTTCTCTGGATATCGATTTTGAAGGCGATGATATGGGTATTCTGATCGGAAAACGCGGTCAGACACTTGATTCTCTTCAGTATCTGGTAAGTCTGGTTGTAAATAAAGGTCAGAAGGACTATGTTCGCGTCAAACTGGATACGGAGAATTATCGCAAGAGAAGAAAAGAAACACTTGAAAATCTTGCCAAAAACATTGCATATAAGGTTCGCAGAACACGTAAGAGTGTTTCCCTTGAACCTATGAATCCTTATGAAAGAAGGATCATTCATTCCGCACTGCAGGGAAATAAATATGTTGAGACCTACAGTGAGGGAAATGAGCCCTATCGTCATATCGTAGTAACACTGAAACGATAAAAAAATATTGCTGTCTGAGGCAGCCCTGTTTCCGGGATGGGAGAATTTCTCCTGTCCCGGAAAATGTATGGGAAGATGTTTCATGGCAGCATCTTGGTATTATGAGTATATTTTCAGAAGATACGATCGCTGCGATCTCTTCCGCAGTTACCCCATCGGGCATCGGTATTGTAAGATTGAGCGGATCTGATGCACTTGCGATCGCGGATAAAGTTTATAAGGGAAAATCCGGAAAAACGCTTTCAGAACAGGCGGCCAATACCATTCATTATGGCTATGTGACAGAGAATGGGGAAACAGTCGATGAAGCTTTATTTATGATCCTTAAAGCGCCGCATTCCTACACGGGGGAGGATACCGTAGAGATCGATTGCCACGGCGGCGTTGTTTCTATGCGTAAAGTGCTGGAGACAGTTATCCACGCAGGTGCAAGACCGGCCGAACCCGGTGAATATACCAAAAGAGCTTTCTTGAACGGAAGGATCGATCTTTCGCAGGCAGAGGCTGTCATGGATCTGATCCGGGCAAAAAATGAATATGCCATGAAAAACTCCCTGCAGCAGTTAAAAGGATCGGTTGGGGAGAAAATCAGGCAGGTCCGTAAGGAGCTGCTCTATGAGATCGCATATATCGAATCGGCACTGGACGATCCGGAACATATCTCGATTGATGGATACGGAGCCCATCTGCTTCCTGTCGTGGAAAACACAGAAAAAGAGATCAGGCATCTTTTAGAAAGTGCTGACCAGGGTAAGATTATTCAAGAGGGAATAAAAACCGTCATTTTAGGTAAACCAAATGCAGGAAAATCATCACTTTTAAATTATCTTTTAAAAGAAGACCGGGCGATCGTGACAGATATTGCCGGCACAACAAGGGATATTCTGGAAGAGACAGTTACCATACACGAGATTACTTTGCATATTCTGGATACAGCTGGAATACATGATGCAGATAATGTTGTAGAACAGATCGGAATCGATCGCGCGCTGGATCAGGCAAAGGATGCAGATCTGATCCTTTATGTTGCGGATTCTTCGGTTCCTTTTGATGAAGGCGACAGGCAGATTTGGGAATTGACAAAAGATAAAAGAGTGATCGTTCTCTTTAATAAATCCGATCTGGCAGCGAAAGCAGATCCTTCTCTTCTGCCTGGTCATTTATCAGATCAGGTTATCTCTATCTCAGCAAAAGATCATACAGGGCTGGAACAGCTCGAAGAACGGATTCGCAGCCTTTTCTTTGAGGGAGAGCTATCATTTAATGATGAGATTTATATTAATAATGCACGTCAGCAGGCAGCCCTGGAAGAGGCAGAAAAAAATCTTCAGTTTGTAAAACAAAGTATTCTGGATGACATGCCGGAAGATTTTTTCTCTATTGATCTGATGGGCGCATATGAATCTCTCGGAAGAATACTCGGTGAATCTTTGGGAGAAGATCTTGTAAATGAGATCTTTTCAAAATTCTGTACAGGAAAATAATTCAGGTGATAAATTATGGCAGTTTGTGAATTTCAGTATGATGTTGTAGTGGTCGGAGCCGGTCATGCCGGATGCGAAGCAGCACTTGCGGCAGCAAGACTGGGACTCGAAACAATCGTTTTTACGGTTAGTGTGGAAAGCATAGCACTTATGCCCTGCAACCCCAATATCGGCGGCACTTCGAAAGGTCATCTTGTGCGTGAAGTGGATGCACTTGGCGGTGAGATGGGGAAAAATATCGATCGCACTTTTATACAGTCGAAAATGCTGAATCGCTCTAAGGGTCCGGCAGTACATTCCCTTCGTGCCCAGGCTGACAAAAGCGAATACAGTCGCAGTATGAGAAAAGTTATGGAGAATACAGATCATCTGACGATTCGACAGATGGAGGTTTCGGAACTTCTTGTAGAGGAAGGAATCTGCAAGGGTGTCAAAACGGTTTCGGGTGCTCTTTATCACAGTAAGGCTGTTGTCCTCTGTACAGGTGTCTATCTGAATGCAAGATGCATTTATGGAGAGGTCAGCATGCAAACGGGACCAAATGGTCTGCAGTCTGCGGTGCATCTGACAGATTCCCTGATTCAAAACGGTGTTCAGATGTATCGTTTTAAAACAGGTACGCCGGCCAGGATCGACGGACGGACCATCGATTATTCTAAAATGGAGGAGCAGAAAGGTGATGAGCGTGTTATCCCGTTTTCTTTCTCCACAGATCCGGAAAGCGTGCAGATCCCGCAGGAATCCTGCTATCTGACCTATACTAATACAGAAACACATAATATCATTCGGGCCAATCTGGACAGATCGCCACTTTACGGGGGAATGATCCATGGAACAGGCCCGCGCTACTGTCCTTCCATAGAGGATAAAGTGGTGCGTTTCGCGGATAAGGACCGTCACCAGGTCTTTCTGGAGCCGGAAGGAAGGTATACACATGAGATGTATGTCGGCGGCATGTCCAGTTCTCTTCCGGAAGATGTCCAGGAGGCAATGTATCATACTGTGCCCGGATTGGAGCATGCGAAGATCGTAAGAAATGCCTATGCGATCGAATATGATTGCATCAATCCCGTACAACTCTCCTCTTCTCTTGAATTTAAGAATATCAAGGGGCTTTTTTCCGGTGGACAATTTAATGGAAGTTCCGGTTATGAAGAAGCGGCAGCCCAGGGTCTTATTGCGGGAATCAACGCTTCTATGAAGGTTCTCAACAAAGACCCACTTATATTAGACAGATCAGAGGCCTATATAGGTGTCCTGATCGATGATCTGGTTACAAAAGAAACACATGAGCCATATAGAATGATGACCAGTCGTGCCGAATACAGACTGCTGCTCCGTCAGGACAATGCAGATCTGCGCCTCCGCGCGCATGGATATAGAGTTGGCCTTGTTTCTGAAGAACAGTATCAGAAAACGCTTGATAAAAAAGCTGCGATCTATGAAGAAACGGAACGTCTGGAGCATACTTACGTCGGATCTTCCGAAACTGTAAAAAAACTTCTGGAAAACCTTGGATCTACTGCACTGACCAGCGGAAGTTCTCTGGCGGAATTGATACGGCGTCCGGAACTGGACTATGAGGCATTGCTGCCAATCGATCCGAATCGCCCATCTCTCCCTGCAGATGTAAGAGAACAGGTGAATATCAACATTAAATATGCAGGCTATATCAAACGTCAGGAAAAACAGGTTGAACAATTTAAAAAAATGGAAAACCGAAAGATTCCTGCTAATTTAGACTACGATACGGTTCCCAGTCTTCGTGTGGAAGGAAGACAGAAATTGAAAGAATATCGTCCTGAAAACTTAGGACAGGCATCCAGAATTTCGGGTGTCTCGCCGGCAGATCTTTCTGTTTTGATGATCTATTTGGAAAATCTGCCCCATAACAGGCAAATAACAAAGTAAAACCTCTATACCGGCTATGATAGAAATGGATATAATTGACCTATGAAAAACCGGGTCAAAGAAAAAGGGTTCAGATGAACCTTGAAAATTTGTGGAGAAAGAAGAAAATGAATTACGATCTGCAGCCATTCAAAACAGGACTGGAACAACTTCATATAGAGCTCTCAGAACTGCAGATCGAGCAGTTTTTGGATTACTATGAGCTTCTGATCGAATGGAATCAGGTAATGAATCTTACTGCGATCATAGAATTTCAGGATGTAATAGAAAAACATTTTCTGGACAGCCTTTCTCTGGTCAAAATAATGGACCTTAGGCGGCCTTTGAAGGTGATAGATGTTGGCACCGGTGCAGGTTTTCCCGGTATTCCGCTTAAAATTGCCTTTCCGCAGCTGAATATTACATTGCTGGATTCGTTAAATAAACGGGTCGGGTTTCTGAATCAGGCAATTGAAAGACTGAAACTTGATTTTGATTATAATATTCAGAATAGTGTGAATATTCTGAAAAATAATGCAATCACAGCAATACACGGTCGGGCTGAGGAGATTGCAAAGAGCCTTAAATATCGTGAACAATACGACCTTTGTGTATCGCGTGCGGTTGCCAATTTATCTACTCTTTCTGAGTATTGTCTGCCTTTTGTAAAAGTCGGAGGGCACTTTATTTCTTATAAATCCGGAAAGATTCAGGAGGAAGCTGCCCAGGCTGAAAAAGCAATTAAAATCCTCGGCGGAAAATCTACAGATATTACTGCTTTTTCACTTAGTCAAAATGGTCCGGAAAGAAGTTTCGTGAAGATCAGCAAGATTAAAACTACGCCTGCTAAATATCCGCGTAAGGCGGGAACTCCTTCGAAACAGCCCTTGTAAATTCGTAAATCCCAAATTACGAGGATAATTTTTAAATCCTAAGCTTGCGTAAAAAAAGGAAGGACTGTTGGTCTGGCAGTCCTTCCTTTTTCATATCAAATGTTATATCATAGTGCGTATTTAACGATACATTGCAAGCTATATCCATATTTTATGATAAATGTACAGCTTCGTGCTTTGCACTGCCGCTATGCTACAATGCAGCCTGCGATCATGGGCAAGCAGCGAAAAAAATATGAATAATAGCTTTACTGGCTTACAATAGCGGTCGATATGGAATTTAATTGATTTTACACGAAGAATAGATACACTGAGATCTGACGCAGAAATCCTTCCGGATTTTCAAATTGCGGCAAATGGCAGGTATTGTCCACTGTGCAAGTCTCTATAGAGAAATTTTCGTTTACATATCCGGCCATGGTGTCTTCTATGTATTCCTGGTATTCCCCTCCGACAATAATTATATCGTTATCAATCTCCTTCAGTGAATTGGATATATTAAAGTAGAGGTAGTTGCCTAATATGCTGGATAATAAATATTTACCTTTGCTGTTACCAAGATGAGCTGACTCATAATATGCGTTTAATGCATTTAAAGGAAGTTCTTTTATATCAAAGAACATTCTCTCTTCAAATTCCCTTTGCAGTGTTTTTTTACTTAACAGCATATTGTAAAGGAGCGTTCCTATAAGTGGAATTTTAAAAAGGGATCTCCTTATTTTACTTCTTGTTGAAGGCGTTCTTGAAAGTTCAGTCAGTGAGGATGGATTAACAAGAATCACTTTTCTGTATTGTTCCGGTTCGTAATTGCATGCGAGGACAGCAAATGATGCGGATAAGCCGGTTGCGATCACTGTTGTAGCATCTCCAATCACATTTTTAACGAAATCATTTAATAATTGAACATAGAAAAGGTTTGTATAAGTGATATCTAGCTTTTCTGAAAGACCGCAGCCGGGTAGATCGATTGCATATACGGTATGTTTCCTTGCCAACGCAGGAATTACCCTGCTCCACTCATAGGAGCTGGAAGATGGAGCTAATTCATGAACTAAGAGCAAAGGTGTTCCTTTACCACTCTTAGAATAATGTATATCCGCAAGCTTCCAATGATATGTTTGCGCGTTTTCTGTTGATGAAGCTAACAACTCATGTGCAGTAGCTAATTTGTTTGTTATTAAATTGATCGCTTCTATCGTTATGCCTGTTCCGACCAGTACCGAACCTGAAGTGATCAGTCTTTTAAAAATTTTCTTCATTTTTAGCCTCTTTATTTGTGCTGTAGTTGCTTTTGTGAATAATTACTTAAACTCCTCCTTATTATATACTTATTTTCTTATATACGCAATATTCAAGACACGCTCGCGAGTCTTGAGGTAAGATATGCATCGTGCATGACACAATATAATTCCTATGTGCGTTTCTGTCATCCTCTCGGAATGTTTGATTTAGTAGAGGAATGGCAATTTCCTCAGTCAAATTTGTTAATGCCCCACCTGTCTAGGCGGGGACTTCCCCATCCCAGTTGAAGTAATCCCGATGAATTACATGATACGTTACTAATAATGTATGTGATTCCGGATATCTCCATCTAAGAGTTTATCGCAAAATGGACTGCAAAAATTTTTATTGCATGTTTCACGTGAAACACTTTTATTGATCAAAAAAACGTCCAAGCAAGTATATTTGCACTGTATTTTATGATAATACGCATTGCTCCGCGCATAAGCGCTCTCGCGCTGCTACAAAAATTCGCATTTCGCGGCATACCTCTCCGTGCTCATTTTTGTTACGGTCTTGAGGTCCTGCGACAGGGCTTACGCCCTAAAGGACTAGGGCTTCGCCCGTCGCAAGCGCGCCCTGATCTCGGACTTCAATCCCGATTATCATAAAATACATCCATGCAAGGTTATTTGCACCACATTTTATGATATACGCACAGCTTCGTGCTTC
>R11__coassemble_672_pt1 | contig 21292 bp, 22 predicted proteins | sample R11__metabat2_high_PE_057 | metagenome-assembled genome bin R11 | reverse complement strand
CTATACTCACTGCTGTTGCGGCTGTCACCCAACACAAAATACTCCGAACTGCCAAGTGTGATCGCTTCCTCGGCAAGACCCGGATTTACGATCATCGGAAAATCGTTGTCTTCCAGATAGATCTCACCATCAATATAAATGCTGCCATCGATGATCTGGATCGTCTCACCAGGGAGACCGATGACCCGCTTGATATGAATACTGGCATCCTCTTCTTCACTGGTGTAAAAAGCAATGATATCTCCTCTTTCAGGACTACCGAAAATATACGTTGCTGTATTGATGAGTACCTTCTCACCCGGTGCAAGTGTCGGCTCCATAGAACTTTCCTGAACAACAACATTCATACAGAAATAATAGGAAAATCCAAAGGCAATAATAAGAACGAGTGCGATCTGCCAGACCCAGTTGAATACCGTACGTATCCTCGTCTGCCAGAAATATTCCCGAACGTATTTCGCTGTAAATTTCATTTACTGTCCCCTTTGTTTCGAGCAGAGAAAACGACAGGGACTACTACGATCCGTATTAGTCCCTGTTGAAAACATTATCTAACTAATTCTTTTACCTTTGCGGCTTTACCTATACGGCCTCTCAGATATGTCAGTTTCGCACGTCTTACTTTACCGCGTCTGACAACTTCAATCTTCTCTACATTGGGAGAATGAAGTGGCCATGTCTTTTCAACACCAACACCATTAGATGTCTTACGGACTGTAAATGTCTCTCTGGTGCTTCCACCCTGTCTCTTCATGACAACGCCTTCAAAGATCTGGATTCTTTCACGGTTTCCCTCTTTGATCTTGCCATGTACTCTTACTGTGTCTCCCACTCTGAAGTCTGCAATTTCGCTCTTCAGCTGTTCTGCTTCGATCTCTTTGATGATCTCGTTCATGTTTATCTCTCCTTATCAATCTATTTCGGATGTTCATATCACCGATAAACGTGACAGCGGACCATCTTCGCAACAAAAGGGATTATACTATATTATCTCTCTGTTGGCAAGCATTTTATCGGTTTTCTTGCGAATTTCCAATGCGATCTTCGACATTTCTTCTTCCTGGCTTATTGTTTGCTCTGTTAATAAATAAGTTCCGGCAAAAAGAAAGCCCTTTTCCAACAACAATATTTCAGAATCCGGAGGCACCCTCCCTGAGAGGAAATACAAAAGTGTCCCCCTGCCTTTCAAATTACGAAAGGCTTCTCTAAAGTCTATGGTCGATGCCGGATCGTCCTGCCCTAAAATAAAAAGAATCACATCGGAAGGTCCGAATGAAAGTCTCGTTTTTTGCAGTTTTCTCCGGTTATAATCCAGAATCTCCCCGTAACGGGTCACCGCTTTGGTGAGCTTTTCCGGAAGTTCTGAAGGAATATCAGTGCCATAAAAGATCGTATGATACCTGACACTGCGCGCCAGAAGATCCGGCCGTCTCTCTTTCGTTCGCTCGAGAGATTTTTCATGCCGCCAGTCCTCTATCTTCTTATGATCACCTGACAGCAAAATTTCCGGAACAGCCATTTCATGCCAGATTTCAGGTCTTGTATAATGCGGATATTCCAACAGGTTATCCTGCATGGATTCAAACCAGGCGGACTCCTGATTATTTAGAACACCGGGTACAAAACGGGATATGGCATCGATCAGCACAGCGGCACCGAGTTCGCCGCCCGTCAGCACATAATCGCCGATTGAGATATAATCTGTAACGGCTTCCTGAAGTACTCTCTCATCTATTCCTTCATAATGCCCGCACAGAAGGATCAGATTTTCCTCCATGGCAAGTTCTTCTACAATTGTCTGGTTCAGTACTCTGCCCTGCGGTGTAAGATAAACAACCCGCGGTTTCGTCTGAAGTTTAGCCTTTACGGACTCCACAGCGCGGTATACAGGTTCTGCTTCCATCACCATACCGGCACCGCCCCCATAGGGATAATCATCTACACGATTGTGTTTATTTGCGGAATAATCTCGTATATTGACCGTTTCCACATTGATCAGCCCATTGGCTTTTGCTCGTCCGAGGATACTTATATCCACTGTACTGCGGATCATTTCAGGAAATAAGGTTAAAACATAATAATTCATTTTAAATTAACTCAGCATATTATAAAGTGAGTAAAGTTCTGTAGAACTGCTGCCTGCCAAAATACCCAATACCACTACCGTGATCACAATATAAAAGAACAGGAAGATGATGCCAAGAACCAGACCCGCGATCGCAAATCCTTTTCCCCGATAACCGTTCTTTGCCTGGACCAGGCCGACTACAGCAAAAATGATTGCAAGAACAGACGGAATGAACAGTAAAAAAGCATCCAGAAAAATTCCGACGATACCCAGGATCATCGAAGTCAATGCAAGGCCACTGAAAGGAGCATCCTGTCGCTGAGGCTGATACTGACTGTTACTCTGATATGCATTCCCTTCCTGATACTGACCCATGTTCTGATACGGATCCGTATTTTGGCAGCAGTCTGTATTCTGATATAGATTCATATTTTGCGCGCGCTCATTCTGATACGGCAGTTCCTCAAAACGTTCCTCAAAACGATCCTGGTAGCCTCTGTGAGATGTTTCTTCCGATGTCTGTCCATTGATCCCTGCAGGCTCAGCATAATTTTCAATGTTCCTAACCTGCTCCTCATCAGCTGCTGTATGATTCTCTGCAGGCATTGCCTGATTCTCTTTTGTATCTGCAGATGCATGTTCCAGCTTTGCACCGCACTTTGTACAGAATTTCGTCGCATCGTCCATGGCGGATCCACATTCTCCGCAATATTTCATTTCTTTTTCTCCTTTTCATCAATGAGTCCCGGCAAAAGATGAACGATCATCTTAGCCTCCTCCACATTTGTATCTATAATACATTGCTCTATAGCCGGAATCAAGACTTCGCCATACCGTTCAGATGTAACAACATATACATCATTTGCTGCTGTTTGAAGGACATCCGTAAGAATGCCCAATGATTCTCCTTCATCCGTATCGACCTGCATATCAATGAGGTCTGCAATAAAATATTCGTCTTCACCAAGCGGCACAGCATGCTCTCTGTCAACATAAAGTTCGCACTGGCGATACTGTTCCACATCGTTAAGGGTATCGATTCCCTTAAATTTCAGGATCACCATATTTTTGAAAAATTTAACATTTTGTATCTCCATGGTGACCTGGTCTTTTTTTGTGCGCAGAAAAACTTCTTTGAGATCCAGAAAACGTCTGGGATCGTCTGTGGTGGGATAAACCTTTACTTCTCCGTGCACGCCATGTGTTGTCGTGATAACGCCGACTTTCAAAAATTGTTCCATTACGAATCTAACCCTATCTGTAAATCTTACTAAATCTGTGAAAAAGCCGAAGGATGTTCAGAAATCAATTCTGACCAATTCCTCCGGCCGCTTGATCTGCAATGCTGTATATTACAGAATTTCAACTACAACTTTCTTGTCGCTCCTGGAAGAGGCAGCCTTCACTACCGCGCGGATTGCCTTTGCAATACGCCCCTGTCTTCCAATTACTTTGCCCATATCAGATGGTGCAACCTTCAGCTCGATGAGCAGCTCATGGCCTTTATCGGTTTCAGTAACGACCACTTCATCAGGATTCTCGACGAGAGATTTTGCAATTACTTCTACCAGGTCCTTCAATACAAGTCACCTCCGCCGTATTATTTCTCGATACCTGCCAGTTTGAAGATTTTTCCGACAACCTCTGTCGGCTGAGCTCCGTTCTTAAGCCATTTTTTAGCAGCTTCCTCATCTACAGTGTAAGCGCTGGGGTTCTGGTTGGGATCATATGTTCCGATCTCTTCGATGAATCTGCCGTCTCTGGGAGAGTTTGCGTCTGCTACGACGATTCTATAGAAGGGTGCCTTTTTCTGTCCCATTCTTCTTAAACGAATTTTTACTGCCATTGTTTTTTCCTCCATTAATTTATAATTTATTATTTATATTGAGAACAAATTACCGGATCAGAATGCGATCAAAACGGGAATTTGAAACCTCCGAATCCGCCCTTTCGGCCTTTCATCATGCCCGGCATCTTTTTCATCATTTTCCGGGACTGTTCAAATTGTTTAACAAAACGGTTCACTTCACTGATCGTTACACCGGCACCGGAGGCGATCCTTTTCTTGCGTGAAGGATTCAGAAGATCGGGATTGGCCCGTTCTTCCGGCGTCATGGAATAGATCATAGCCTCTTTTCTGGCGAGATCCTTCTCATCGATCATGCCCTCGACATCTTTTATCTTGCTGCCCATACCCGGGATCATGCCGAGAACGCTGGAGATGCCGCCCATATTCTTCATCTGGTTCATGCTTTCGAGATAATCATCAAAACCGAAGGAGGCTTTTCGTACCTTCTCAGTCATCTCTCTTGCTTTTTCTTCGTCGATATTTGCCTGAGCCTTTTCGATAAGGCTCATCACATCGCCCATTCCCAGGATGCGTGATGCCATACGATCCGGATAGAATTGTTCCAGATCCGACAGCTTCTCGCCCATACCGACATAGAGGATCGGTTTGCCGCTGATTGCTTTAATAGACAGGGCCGCACCACCTCTGGAATCTCCATCGAGTTTGGTAAGGATGACGCCGTCTATGCCGACACGTTCGTTAAATGTTTCGGCTACATTGACCGCATCCTGTCCTGTCATGGAATCCACTACAAGAATCACTTGATCGATCTGTACGCCGGAGCGAATCTCTTCCAGCTCATGCATCATATCCTCGTCGATGTGAAGACGTCCTGCCGTATCAATCAGAACAACATTCTTGTTATTAACCTTTGCATGTTCGAGTGCGGCTTTTACGATATCCACGGGTTTCTGCCTGTCTCCCATGGAGAAGACTTCCACTCCCTGCTTTTCTCCGTTTCGCTTTAACTGTTCAATGGCTGCAGGGCGATAAACATCGGCTGCTACAAGCAGTGGGCGTCTGCCCTTTTCTTTTAATTTTCCACCGATTTTCGCAGCTGTTGTGGTTTTGCCGGCACCCTGAAGACCGACCATCATGATGACTGAAATCTGCTCCGGTGCACGAAGCGCAAGTTCTGTTGTCTCTGAACCCATGAGCTTAACCAACTCATCGTGTACGATCTTAATGACCATCTGCCCCGGATTCAGACCATTCATGACATCCTGTCCGACAGCCTGTTCCTGAACGGCTTTGGTAAACTGTTTGACAACTTTAAAACTTACATCCGCTTCAAGAAGGGCCATTTTCACTTCTTTCAGAGCAGTCTTGACATCGTCCTCGGTAAGCCGCCCTTTGCTGCGGAGCTTTTTAAACACATTCTGCAGTTTGTCTGTTAAACTTTCAAATGCCATTTTTACAATTCCTCTATAATGCGGCTTGCGATCTCCCGAATGGATTCCATCCGCCCGGGATAAGGATCGGTATTGTCCGCTGCAGCCAGTTTCTGTATTTCCATAGTCTGCCCACGCAGTGCAAGAAATCTTTCTACAAGATGAAGCTTAGCCTCATATTCCTCCAAAAGTTTATCGCACCTTCTTACCATATCGTGGACACCCTGGCGGCTGATCCCTGCCTCTCTGGCTACTTCACTCACAGAATAGTCCTCGAAGACCACCTGTTTATATACGTTCTGCTGGTGATCTGTCAAAAGTTCACCATAAAAATCAAATAAAAAGGATCTTTCAACGAATCGTTCCATCTCATCACCTTGGCTATCATAAAGCATAAAAAAAGATGTGTCAAGGTTTTTTTCTTGACACATCTTTTTTATTTTTATGATAATGGTTCTCAAAGGACGGGAGACCGACGTGCTTGCACGTAAGGGATCACGGACTTTAGAGAACCTAACAAAAATCGAGACGCAGGGACGCGTTTGAGCGGACTGAGAGTCGAGATTTTTGCAGCAGCGCGAGAGCCGGAACGGCGGAGCGATGCGTATTATCATAAGAAGTGGCGTGCACCAGCACATGGATGTTTTTTAAAATTCTTCCGGCCTCTCTCCAAGCGGGATATAATCCACATGACGCCCTACATACTTATATGCCGGACGGATGATCTTGCTGCTGTTGGAAAGTTCTTCGATTCTGTGTGCCGACCAGCCGGAAATACGCGCAATGGCAAAAAGCGGGGTATAAAGCTCTTTGGGCAGCCCCAGCATCGTATAAACAAAACCGCTATAAAGATCGACATTGCAGCAGACCGGCTTGTGCATATGACGCTTCTGAACGATCAGTTCCTTTGCGATACGCTCCACACTGTCATAAAGCGCAAATGTCTTCTCTTCGTGCTTTTCTATGGAAAGTCTTCTTGCATATTCTTTCAGGATGACCGCACGTGGGTCAGAAAGTGTATAGACCGCATGTCCCATACCATAAATAAGACCTGCATGATCGAAAACCTCTCCATCCAGCATCTTGGTCAGATATTCTCGCAGTTCTTCTTCATCTTCCCAGTTCTGAACATTTTGCATGATATCCCCAAACATTTCCTGCACCTTGAGATTGGCTCCACCATGTTTGGGACCTTTTAAGGATCCGAGAGAAGCTGCAACAGCCGAATAAGTATCTGTTCCTGTTGAAGAAACTACATGCGTGGTAAAGGAAGAGTTATTACCACCGCCATGCTCCGCATGAACAACCAGGGCAACATCCAGAACCTTTGCCTCCAGTTCTGTATAACTTCCGTCTTTATGCAGCATCTGCAGCAGGTTTTCCGCAAGAGAAAGTTCCGGTTTGGGGTTTCGGATGATCAGATTCTTGCCAAGATGATAATGGCGATAGGTATTGTAGCTATATACAGCCAGCATAGGCATTTTCGCTATCATGCTGAGTGCCTGCCAGAGAATATTGGAAATGCTGAGATTCTCCGGATCGTCATCGTACGAATATAAAGTAAGCACTGACTTCTGCAGAGAGTTCATGATATTGTGGCTCGGGGCCTTCATGATAACATCCCTGGTAAAAGCACCGGGAAGTTCCCTGAAATACGAAAGGATCTCTACAAACTCCTCCAGCTCTGTTTTGGTTGGCAAAGTTCCGAAAAGGAGCAGGTAAGTGATCTCTTCAAAACCAAAACGTCTGTCAGAAAAACCATCGATCAGATCCAGCACATTGTATCCCTGATAAAAAAGTTTACCGTCTGCGGGAACTTTTGCTCCTTTTTTATTGTATTCATACCCTACTACATCTGAAATTAAGGTAAGACCTGTCAGTACACCCTTTCCGGCAGCATCCCTGAGTCCTCGTTTCACATCGTATTCATCATAAAGTCTCAGGTCGATCTCTTCAGAGTTTCGGCTCACCTCTACAAGATGCTCCAGCCGCTCTTTCATTTTCAATTCATCAGTCATATCATTCACCCGTCCTTGTCTGTCACGTACATCAATATTTTATAAATATTTGTTAATGCCTCACCTGTAGAGAAGCCCCTGCTAGGTTGAAATCGTACGGATATGCTTGCAGATTCTGCAAAATGTATCACTTCGTTTTTAAGAAAAAAAGATAATTCGAAACTATAACTCTCCTTCGAATTATCTTTACAGAATAATATAATACTTGGTTTTACAGATAATGTCAACTTAAAAACGATCAGGAAGAAAATGTCAATTCACAAATTCACCATAGAATAACAGCCGATTTTGTGCTAAACTGACATACGTTACTACAAAAATTCGCATTCCCGTCCCGCTTGCGCGTGACTCCATGCTCATTTTTGTTTGACCGCCAAATGGTCTCCGCTTCGCTCCGGTCCGTGCTAAACGCTCGTCCACCGGACGAGCAGCACCCGAAAATGTGTGCGTACTTCGTGTGCCCAATTTTCGGCCGCTTTGCGGCAATAATCATAAAAAAAAAGCCGGAAATCAGACTCGAACTGACGACCCCTTCATTACGAGTGAAGTGCTCTACCGACTGAGCTATTCCGGCATGTGCCTGCGCACAAAACATATTATACATGAATTTTTCTAAATTTCAACAACAAAATAAGATGAAGGTGATGCAAGATGATCACGATAAATACTGAATACGAAAAAATAATCAGGGAAAATTTGAAAGAGAATCAAATCGCAGGAAAAGAAATCATGTCGATGATCCGTCGGTCACCGCTCTATTACCATGATAAACTTGTATATACCTTGCAGATTCCTAAAATATTTACACGATCTGAGATCGATCATTTCCAGAAGATCGTCAATACCACATACCGGATCTTTGAAAAAGTCATTGAACATTACCTTGCAGATCCGGACTACCGTGCCCTCTTTCCTTTTTCCAAAGAGCTCGAGGATCTGATTTTGACGCCTTCTCTCTATCCCTGCCCTCTTCCCATTGCGCGATTCGACATCTTTTATGACGAAGAAAGCACAGATTTTAAATTCTGCGAAATCAATACAGATGGCACCAGTGCTATGCTGGAGGACCAGATCCTATCTGACCTGCTCTCCGAAAATCCTGCCCATCAGATAATACGTCAAAAATACGAGCTGAGATCTTTTGAGCTATTTGACAGCTGGGTCAATACTTTTATGGAAATTTACGCATCTTATCAGAAAAAAATCGAAAAACCCAATGTGGCCATCGTTGATTTTCTGGAGAATGCAGCGATCACCGAATTTGAAGAGTTCGAGCGCCGATTCCGGAAAGCAGGGATCAGCTGCAAGATATGCGAGATCACAGAATTGATTTATGAAAACGGGCATTTATATGACTCGTCAGGATACCGAATAGACCTGATCTATCGAAGGGCGGTCACTTCAGATATCATGAACCGGATCGATCAGATCAGACCTTTTATTCATGCGGTCAAAGAAAATGCCGTATGTCTGATTGGTTCTTTTCGAACCCAGATCATCCATAATAAATGGCTCTTTCATGTATTACACAGGAGCGAAACATCTGCTTTTCTGGATCCGTCAGAACAGGAATTTATCAGAACACATATTCCCGGGACCAACCTGCTCACTTCAAAATCCGCAGCATTTCCGGAACTTCGCAAAGACAAAGACCGGTGGATTCTAAAGCCTCTGGATTCTTACGGTTCTCAGGGCGTTTTTGCCGGCTGTGATGATTCCCAGCAAAAATGGGAGCAGCATCTGGACGAACTGAGAGGAAGGGATTATATCTATCAGGAATACTATCCTCCCTATCGAACTATCAATATCAGCTTTGCAGAGGAAAACCCGGATTTCAAGGAATACACCAATATGAGCGGGTTATATGTCTATAATGGCAAATTTTCCGGCGTGTATTCAAGGCTCTCCGACGGCGGTATCATCTCATCGCTCTACAACGAACGATCCGTGCCGACACTGGTACTTGAGTGAGGGCCGGATCGTCCGAATAGAAGGGATTGTTCTTTCAGATCAATCCTTTTTAAGCCCGAACTTTTGTTCCTTTTCCGTCCCGTTTTCCAAGCTTCAGACGGTTAAGGCTTAAGGCTTTATCATGATATTCAATAGTAAATTCCATTCGACTTGCCAGCATATAAGCATGTTCAAGTCGGTCGCCTTCCCCAAGGTGAATGCCTCTAACACCTACAGCAGCCTTTTTCTTTTCGGGGACTTCCTCCAGCAGAAATTTCAGAAAGAATCCTGACTGACTCTGCAAAACCAGATAATCCGCATGATCCGCGATCCCAACCAGGAGCAATCTGTCCTCTTCGTTCAACTTAGTAGCTGCAATCGTCCGTTTTGTCACCTGAAACTCTGTTCCGTCCACCAGCTTAACCATACCGGAATCGGATGCAAATACCAGTTTGTGTGCAGCGATCTCCTGCATTGGGGCAGCAAAAATGATCATTTCTTTCTCGCTGGAATAATTGCTGATATTATCCAGCGGTGTTCCTTTATCCCTGAATTTTCCAAACGGTATATCCAAGGCCCGTACACTGTGCATACTGCCCCGATCGGTAAAAATGCAGATCCTGTCCGTATTCATGCAGTGGAAAACAAACCTGTTTTCCGAATCGGCGGCCTCTTTATTTCTTTCATAAACAGCCGGATCCACAGAGCGAACATAGCCAAAACGGTCCATGAGAAAAACGATCTCCGTCTCTTGAATCGTGGGCTCTTCCAAAACGACAATCTCTTCGTTCTGAATGGCTGTTCTCCGTTTATGTCCGTATTCTTTTTTGATCATTTTCAGATCTTCTGTGATCACACGGGCCATAGAATCGTAATGATTCAGGATATCTTCGTAATTTTCAATTTTCTTCAGCGTCTCATCATGCTCTTTCATAAGAGCATCGATTTCCAGTCCAATCAGTCTATAGAGCCGCATCTCCAGGATCGCTGTTGCCTGTCTTAATGTAAAGCACAGTTCTTTTGCCTGTTTTTCACTGGTCTTTTTACGGAATTTGATTCCTTCTGTGATCCCCATGGTCAGGCAGTCCTTCACCTGCTTCTGGCTTTTACTGCCCCGAAGGATCTCGATGATCAGGTCGATGCAGTCACAAGCTTTGATCAGACCTTCCTGTACTTCTTTCTTTTCCATTTCTTTAGAAAGCAAAGTCTGATATTTTCTGGTTGCAAGATCAAACTGAAAATCTACATGGTGTTCTATGATCTTTTTCAGACTCAACGTTTCCGGTCTTCCGTCAGCAACGGCCAGCATATTGACACCAAAGGTGTCCTCAAGACGAGTCTTTTTGTATAACAGCTTTTCGAGTCGTTCCGCATCGGATCCCTTTTTCAATTCCAGAACGATCCGGATCCCTTCTTTGGAGGATTGATTGGAAATATCGATAATTTCAGGAGCCTTCCGGGACTCTACCAGATCGGCTACATCGTTTAAGAATTTTCCGATATTGGCGCCGATCATCGTATATGGGATTTCCGTGATCACAAGAAACTGTTTCCCATTTTTACCTTTCTCGAGCACAACTTTTCCGCGGATCCTGATTTTTCCTGTTCCGGATTCATAAATAGATGGCAGATCATCCTTATTGACAACAATACCCCCTGTCGGGAAGTCCGGCCCCGGAAGATATTGCATCAGTTCCTCGGTGGTAATATCTTCATTTTCCATATATGCCATGACTGCATCTGCAACCTCGCCCAGGTTGTGCGGCGGAATGTTGGTCGCCATGCCGACAGCGATACCATCCGCACCATTGACCAGCAGATTTGGGATCCTTACCGGTAAAACCTCCGGCTCTTTTTCAGTCTCATCGAAATTGGGCATAAAATCCACAATATCCTTGTCAAGATCCTTGAGAAAAACTTCCTGCGTGATCTTCTCCAGTCTGGCTTCTGTATAACGCATTGCCGCGGCTCCGTCTCCTTCGATCGAACCGAAATTCCCGTGCCCGTCTACAAGGATCTGCCCCTTCTTGAAATCCTGTGCCATAACAACCAGTGCATCATAAATAGAACTGTCGCCGTGCGGATGGTACTTACCCATAGTATCACCGACAATACGGGCACACTTACGGTAAGGCCTGTCATAATAAATACCCAGTTCCTGCATATCATACAGGGTTCTCCTCTGTACGGGCTTCAAGCCGTCGCGCACATCCGGAAGTGCTCTGGCTATAATGACACTCATGGCATAATCGATATAGGATTTCTGCATTACCTCAGAATATTCTGTTCTTATAATATGTTCTTCCATTTATCTACAGTCTCCTTAGCGCAGTGATCAGATATCCAGCTCGGCATCTTTCGCATGCTCATAAATAAAAGCTTTTCTGGGAGGAACTTCCGAACCCATCAGAATCTCCGTGACTTCGGATGCCAGACGTGCATCTTCGATCTCCACCAGTTTCAGTCTTCTTGTCGCCGGATCCAGTGTCGTCTCCCATAGCTGCTGGGCATCCATCTCGCCAAGGCCTTTATATCGCTGAAGTGTAAATTTCTCTCCAAAATGTTTTTTCCTGTATTTTTCCAAAGCCTTGTCATCATACAGATATTCGCCCTCTCCCTTCGCAGGCATAACCTTATAAAGCGGCGGCATTGCAATATAGACATGGCCCTCGTAGATGAGTTCCGGCATAAATCGATAAAACAAGGTGAGCAGCAATGTGGAAATGTGAGCTCCGTCCACATCGGCATCGGCCATGATAACAATCTTGTTGTAGCGCAGCTTTGTGATATCGAAATCGTTTCCATATCCTTCTGAAAATCCACAGCCAAAAGCATTGATCATGGATTTGATCTCTGCGTTTGAGAGCACTTTATCTATACTGGCTTTTTCTACATTCAGGATTTTTCCCCGAATCGGCATGATCGCCTGAAAGCTTCGATCCCTGGCCGTCTTGGCCGATCCGCCTGCAGAATCTCCCTCTACGATAAAGATCTCGCATACGGAAGGATCTCTTTTTTCACAATTTGCCAGTTTTCCATTTGAATCAAAAGAATATTTTTGTTTGGTGAGCAGATTGGTCCTTGCCTTTTCTTCAGTCTTTCGAATCTTTGCTGAACGTTCTGCACATGCAAGAACATTCTTTAAGACTTCCAGATTTCGGTCAAAATAGCGTACCACTTCGTCGGAAGTTACTTTGCCTGTCGCCTTGGAGGCATCCGGATTGTCAAGTTTTGTCTTGGTCTGGCCTTCAAATCTGGGATCCGGATGCTTAATCGAAACAACCGCAGTCATGCCATTGCGAATATCCGCACCGGTAAAATTCACATCCTTTTCTTTCAGAATCCCCAGCTCTCTGGCATAAGAATTGAGAACCGTTGTAAACTGCGTCTTAAAACCTGTCAGATGCGTTCCGCCTTCCGCATTGTAAATATTGTTGCAGAAGCCCAGTACATTTTCCTGGAATTCATTGATATACTGAAATGCGATCTCAACTGATATCCCGTCTACCATCCCCTTAAAATAGGCCGGCTCGTGAATAGTTTCTTTGTTCTTGTTCAGTTCTTTGACAAAACCAACAATGCCATCCGGCTCATGAAATGTGATCTGCTCTTCTGTTCCTTCACGTTTATCTTCGTAAAAAATATAAAGTTCCGGATTCAGATAAGCCGTTTCATGCAATCTGCTCTTGATCTCTGTTTTTGCGAATCTGGTCTTTTCAAAGATCTCGTCGTCCGGCAGAAATGCAATCTCCGTACCGGTTTCCTTTGTTTTTCCAAGCTTAGGAAGCAGACCGTTTTCCAGATCGATCACAGGATTGCCCCGTTCATATCTGTCATGAAAAACATATCCCTCTCTGGAAACTTTCACATCCAGCCATGCCGAAAGCGCATTGACCACAGAGGAACCGACACCATGCAGACCGCCGCTGGTCTTGTAAGAATCGTTATCAAATTTGCCACCGGCATGCAGTGTTGTAAATACAAGTCGTTCCGCAGACATTCCCTTTTCATGCATACCAACCGGAATTCCACGTCCATTATCAGAGACCGTACAGGAACCATCTGCCTCCAATGTGACATGGATCTCAGTACAAAATCCTGCAAGATGCTCATCCACCGCATTGTCTACGATCTCGTAGATCAGGTGATTCAATCCCTTTCTGCCGGTACTTCCAATATACATACCAGGCCGCATCCGGACTGCTTCGAGTCCTTCGAGGACCGATATACTTCCGGCATCATAATTATCTTTTTTTGCCATTCTCTTCTTCCTTATCCAGATCAATGAATGATTCTTTTATATTTCTTTTATCAGAGTAATTCCGTAAAGGACATGATATACCTGTCGGACAGGCGTCTCATTTCCTGTTCCTGATGCTGTGAGCCCCCATCATTTACACCGACGGTATAAAAGCCGCCCATTTTGGCTCCGGTGATTCCTTCAACGATATCTTCAAAAACCACACAATCGGTCGGTTCAACGTCCAGAATCCCGGACGCTTTTTCATAGATGTCAGGAAATCCCTTTCCCCTTGAAACCTCAACCGCCGTTACCACCGTCTTCAGCATCGGAAGCAGTCCCGTACGCTCTAACGCAGGCAGTACAAGCACCTGATCGGATGAAGTGGCAACAGCCATGGGAATCCCCTGCCTGTGGAGCATAGAAAAATATTCAGCGACACCGGGTTTCAGGGGAAGATGATTTGCATAAGCATCATAAGCCATATCAAACCATTCCTGCATCAGTTCTTCAGGCTTCTCATCAAGAGCGAACCGCTCGATCGTATAGAGTGCGCCTGAATATGCATCCATGGTCGCGATGGCTCTCTGATAATCTTCCGGAAGTTCCAGCTTTCTTTTTTTCAGAAATGCCACATCGATCTTTGTCCAGATTCCCATAGAATCCAGGATTGTCCCATCCAGATCGAAAATGGCAGCTTTTTTGCCGGCTATCATATTGCATCCTCGCCATTTTCTTCCCTGCCGGAACCGGTGCGTATCCGAATGCCGTTCACTTCGACTTCATCCCCCATGGGAATCAGCAGATATTCCAGCCCATCGATTGTCCGGGTTTCGATTAGATCGGTGCGATCCGGACTGATCCGGATTGTGACATCCGGCGATTTCACTTCAAATTTCCTGCCGGAAACAAGATTACTGACCGGCAGCTTCGCTTCTTTTTCTTCTGAAACAAGCAGCTCCGTATCTTTTTCCAGATGTTCTACCTGATTGACACTGGCTCCGCAATCCATTAGGATCCTGGCTACAGATTCTTTCTCCAGAACAGGCGTCTCGGGTTCGTCTTTGCTTTCCTGCATAATCGTCTGAAGGCTCTCGTGAACTGACTTGGCGACTTCAAAATCGCAGTCTCTGCCAAATGTTTCTTCTACGATGCAGTTAAAAAGATCTTTCTGGCTTTTTACGGTTGGCGGTACAGAAAGACCCAGCAGCTCATCTGCCAATTCCCCATGCTGCTCCTCCGGATTTTTCGTGTAATACAAAAGACCGTGCAGATCAGAGGATCGGTCGTTAAAGGCAGGATAAAGAAAAGCCGTCTCCGGCATGTCGACCATCCATTCCTGCAGGCGGTCGGAAAACATATTTTCCTCGGCATTATAGCAAAGTCCGGCTTTGGTAAGATTCACAGGACAGATACAACAAAGAATAAAAGCGTAGACCTCTTCTGAGGCATCAAAAAGATCCAGATGATCGGACCCTTTCCCGGGAACATCATAATTACCATGCGCAAGAAGGATCAGATAATTGCCGGGATATTGATAAGTTTCAATGATCCGGTCATAGAATCCTTCCAGACAGGTCTCATCCTCCAGCGCGCTATCCTTCAGCATACGCAAACCGCGTATCGTTTCTCCCGAAAGCTCAATCTGAAGCGGAAATGCAAGATTCAACAGATTTTTATCGATCGTGCCGGAAAGTCCTTTTTTAAAGATCTCTGCATATTTGAGCATTTCTTCCTGCGGCAGAGAAAGATATGCTTCTTTCATGACCATCTTTTTTGTTTTTTCAGAATCCACATAACATCCGCAGATCCTGTCGATCGTTCCGTTATCTTTCGAAAAAAGTTTTCGGATCTCGGATACCTCTTTTTTATTCAAGCAATCAGCCTCCGTTTCTTCGCATCCTGTCGAAGCATGAGCGAAACATGAAATCATCTTATATCCATGGTTCATAAAGGTAAAAAAGCACCAGCTTTCGCTGATGCTTTTTAATCGCAGTTGATAGGGGAATCGAACCCCTGTTTCCGCCGTGAGAGGGCGGCGTCTTAACCGCTTGACCAATCAACCGTGCTCGTTTATATTACCTTATACGTCAGGAAAAAGCAAGCATTTTTTTTATTTTTTTCAAATCCACGTTATTTTAATACTTTGCTGTGCTGCAAGGCGCCGGCAAAGACTCTATAAACAAGGCCAATCAGTGCACAGAAGATTTCCTGATCAGGAACAAAGCAGTATAAGTAACTGTATTTTGGCCATAGTAATAAAGGATATCATTGTCTTTACAGACCTGGCTGACAAGAAGCCCATATCCTTCCATGGCAGAAACGGCTTCATGAGGGAACCGACAGGGGGCGTCAGGATAAGTACAGGTTTTGCAGATCTGACAGCCGGCTGCGGTGAGCGGCAGAACGTCATCGTAGTGTTCTCGGAGATATGCCAGATATTTTTTGCTTCTCTCTTTCTGATCCTGTTCTCCCTGCATCATCCCTTCATAATCCATGCTGTCCTCAAGCTGCGCTGTTGTCTGGGCCAGAATGCCAAAATCGTATCGGTGCATCTTTTCTCCGCACTCTTCCAGCGTACCGCAGCCGGGTGGACAAGTCCATGTTCTGTCATAGGCATGGCATTTATCCACCGCGCACATATCGCGCACCTCCACTCGAGGCTTCAAGGTCTCGACCGCAGCCTGTCCTGCATGTGAAAATCCGAGTTCCAGTGCTTTATCAATCAATGTTTCTATGCTGACCGGTCCGGGCATCGCAATATCCTCCAATCTCTGTGGTATAAATAGCTTCTAAATTCAAGTCTGATTTTTACAGGTCATGTTCCATAAAGCATGAAACAGTCTTCCATATCTGCAGATCCGTCTCTCTGTTTCGGTCACATGATTCTCCGTATGCAGGTGCGCCACAGATATCACAGCCTGCGATTCGGCACTGGGATCCAATGATTTCCAGCCATTCTTCCAATCTTTCTGTTTTCATATTACCCTGATCCCAGTTTGATGGACAATCCGCCACACAGAGGATATCCTTATCAATCGAAAGATAAACGGGCAAGGTGCCGAATACCTTTTCTTGATTGGAAAATCCGGCCGATATCGAATAGATCATTTTATCCGGATCTGCATCCTCCGGTATCCAGAGGATCTTCTTTCTGCATCCCTCCGGTATCCGCAGATAATCCTCTCTGGGCGGCCCAATCAGTACCACACGCTTCAAAAAGTCGTTTTCCTCCAGTGTGTGGAGGACCCAGCTGCCGCAGGACAAAAGCGGAAGCAATCCGGATGGCTGCATATCCGTATGATGATCAAAAACCAACAACTGAAAAGGTTCCTTTACCAGCTCAAGAAAAAAAAGAGAAAGATAATGAAAATTTCCGTTATCCAGAAAATGGATCCTGCTAATATTTTCCGCACTGTCCTCTGCCTTACTCCGTTCTTTTTTTATGGCAAGTCCTGCAATTGTCTTTTTCAGAACCGCCGCTGCCTCTTCCGAACAGTATCCATCTGTTCCCTTCAGATGACGCAAAGAAAGCACCTCAAACAGATTTCGATCGGGATCGGAGCCGAAATAATCATCCTGCAGATAAATGCCTGACATATCCATAAGAATTGGCTTCAACATACCGAATACCTACAGCTCATTTCTGGAAGAAACTGCCCTTTTCTGAATTCCCTCACTAAATACTCTTTTTTCATTTTCCAGTCGGATCCATTTCATGATCACATCATAACTCTCCGGGATATGGGGAAAAGTACAATTAGTACAATCTTTTATGATCTTATCCTGTTTTCGAACAAACACCGGCTTTCCGGGGCACTTTTCTTTAAGATAAAAGGGGCAGAAGCAAAACAGGCAATTGAAATCCTCCAGCCCTTTATGGCAGGGAAAATATTTACATGAGGTATTTTCAAAAAAGCGATGTGAGTTTTCCATGAGTCCTCCCGAACATATTCTGCTCCGTATTTCATTCATATAATACATTTATTTTACAGCAATGTAAACGATAGATCCCCTACGAAAAAATAAAGCAGATATTCGCAATCAGCTGTGCTTATCCTATTTACGATATCAAAAAAGACCACTGATGAACAGAGGTCTTAAATGACTGATTGCTTAATCAAATTCGCATAACGAGATAGATTGGATAAAACGTTTCTGCGCTTCCTCACGGTCTTCTTCGAAGACAACCGCCAGCTCGGTAAAGAGGGAATCTTCCGCAGCTTTCAGATAGCGTTCATCCACTGCCGTGAATTTTCTGCCTTCTGCAAGACGGGTCTTTCTTTTCTGAAAAAGCATTTTCATCATGCTGACACAGGATCTGCAGTCGATCTTTTTCATAACTTCTTTGTAGGAATCCTCCCGGAATTTTTCACCCGGAGCTTCCATGGTCTCAATTTTCGGGATATCCGAAAGAAGCTGTTCTGCCTCCTGTTTCGTAAGGATTCTGCGCATCGGAACTTTATCGCTGTCTACCGGAGTATAAACCTTGCTATTTCCTCCATATACAGGGAGGAGACAGTAATAAAGGCGGTCTTTGTCACTTCCGGGCAGATCGATATGTGTGATCTCTTCCACCCGGCATGTGCCGCTGCTGCCATGTACAATATAATCTCCCTTATTAAACATAGTAGTTCCTCCTGTCTTAAAAGAAAGACAACAGTTCCTTTATTATTTTAACAAGTTTTTCAGGTTTACGTAAGATAAATTTGACAAAAAAAATTCAAAAAAGTTTCTTTTTTACTTTGTTAGCGCATCCTTTTCGAAACGCTCCAGCAATTCCTGCATGGTCAGATTCAAAAGCGGATGACGGAACCATGGTGCGATTTGTACCATGGGTTTCAGCACGAAATCCCTCCTGTACATATCAATATGAGGAATATGCAAGGTCTCGGTATCCAGTATCAGATCATCATAAAAAATGATATCCAGATCCAACGTACGCGGTCCCCAATGGATCTGCCGCTTCCGATCTGCTTCCTGCTCGATTTCATGCAACAGCTCCAGAAGTTCTTCCGGCGTAAGCAGAGTATCCAAGCAAAGAACACCATTCAGGAAATCATCCTGATCTTCATATCCATAAGGAGCTGTAGTAATAAAATCAGATACTTTGAGAACAGAGCATGCGGGTCTGGCAGACAAAGATCGTACTGCATTATCCAGATATTTCTGCTTATCTCCCATATTGGATCCAAGTGCTATATACGCCTTATGATGACCCCTATGGACCGCAACGGAAACGTCCTCTACCGGAAGACCTACAGGCGCCCATGGTTTTTTTACTTCGAGATCAATTGCTCTGACCGGCGGGAAACGATTCAGTATCTCGGCTGCAAGCCCTTCTGCACAGGTCTCGATCAGATCAAAAGTATTTTTCTGCATAAATTCAGTAATGAACCCGCATACCTCACCGTAATTGACACTCTTTGTAAGATCATCACACTTTCCGGCGGGGCGAAGATCCAGATATAAAATGCAGTCTACCAGAAATTTCTGCCCCAGTTTCTTCTCTTCAGGAAAAACGCCGTGGTTGGCAAAAACTTCCAGCCCTCTGATCGTAATTCTGTCCATGACTTTACCTCTCTTCTTTTTCATCTGCTTTTGCGTATGCCATCACAGCACGGGACATCTCAAGTGCTCTCCGGTTTTCTTTCACATCGTGTACTCTGAAAAGGGAGCATCCTTTCATAAAACCGATCACAGTTGTTGCGATCGTTCCTTCCATCCTCTGATCAGACGGAAGATCGAGTGTGATGCCGATCACCGACTTGCGTGACGTTCCCAAAAGGACCGGATAGCCCAGGGCATTCAGCTCTTCCAGATGCGCCAGCGCTATGAGATTCTGCTCATAAGTCTTCCCAAATCCAATCCCGGGATCCAGAATAATGTTTTCCCGTTTTACTCCTTTGGATATTGCTGCTTCCGCACATGCTTTCAGCTCCGCAATATAATCCTCCGGAAATGCATTGTATTCGCTGTTTGCCTTATTATGCATGAGAACACATGGCACATCTCTTTTCGCTGCCAGAAGAGCCATAGAAGGATCATACTGAAACCCCCAGATATCATTCAGCATATCTGCTCCTGCATCCAGCGCAGCTGCAGCAACCGCTCCTTTACAGGTATCAATGGAAATCGGAATATCAAAACGTTCCTTGATCGCTTTTATAACCGGCACAACGCGATCGATCTCCTCTTCTGCAGGAACGACAGCATAACCCGGGCGTGTAGATTCTCCACCGATATCGATGATATCGGCCCCCTCATGGATCATCTGTTCTGCATGTTCCAATGCCCGATCGATTCCATTGAACTTACCGCCATCCGAAAAAGAATCAGGAGTCACATTCAGGATTCCCATAATATATGCCTGTTTCATGAAGTCAAATTCTCTGTTTCCTATTTTCACGCATGATGCTCCTTTCTCTTCATAGAATAAAGCCTGCTGTTCTCATGGTATCATGTCCTTTACGAGATGTGGCAGAACATTTCTGCTCTGCCATATCTATGCTTTGATATAATAATTTCGTTTTTGATCAGGCCAGTTACAGTCTTCTGCCGCCTGGCAGGCAAAACAGTTGCGTGATGCTTTATCCGCCATATAAAGAATTTCTCCCAACCGGTTTTCTCCAATTTTCTGCTCTCTGTGAGAAGCAATCGCAGAGAGGATAACATCGGTTTCTGATTCTGTATATCCGCACTCCGGAAGGATCTTTTGCGCAATCCTTCTCCCCGCCTCCTGATGTGGAGTTCCTTTCCTGTACTGCTCCGCTCGTCCGATATCGTGAAGTAGCGCAGCGGCATAAATGATATCCCGGTTGAAATCCGCATGCTTCTCCAGTACATAGATCCACATGAGTCTAGCTGTATCCAGCAGGTGGTTCAGGCCATGTCCACAATATACCCGTGTTTCCTCTGCTTTCAAAATGCCTGCATATTCCTCCTGAAATAAAGTATGCTGCCATATGCGGTTCACCCGGTCCATGTCTGTTTTACAGATTTCGGCACTGATTGGCGTTTCCATACGTTTCAACTGTTCCTTACCATCTGGAAAAATGTCTGCTGCAGCTGAACGTCTTCCGAAAAGACACCGCGGGTGACAATCGTCGATGTTCTGGATCCCGGTTTCTGAACGCCGCGCATCGTCATACACATATGCTCAGCTTCTATCATGACCATCACTCCTTTCGGAGAAAGATTCTGCTCAATGGCATCCGCGATCTGTGCTGTCATATTTTCCTGGATCTGTGGTCTTCTGGCAAAAACCTCGACCGTACGGGCAAGTTTTGAGAGACCTGCAACTTTTTCGTTGGGAATATATGCAACATGTGCTTTTCCATAAAAAGGCAGCAGATGATGCTCACAGGTGGAATAAAATGTAATATCTTTTTCCAGAACAATATTATTTCCGATCGCCTGAAACTGCTTTTTCAGATGATGTGCTGCATCCTGATCCAGTCCACCGTAGATCTGTGAACACATTCTTGCAACACGATCCGGTGTTTCAAGAAGTCCCTCTCTTTCAGGATCCTCACCGATTCCTTCCAAAAGCAATCTGACTGCCTGTTTAATCTTAATCTCATCGATCATTTACTTTACTACCCTCCAAACGGCACTTAAACTGCAAAGCGGACATTCGTATTCCGCGGCATACATTACTTTTTTATGATTACTACGCGCTGCTTCGCTCCGCTGCAAAAACGTCCATGTGCTGACGCACGCCACATCACATGATAATACGCATCGCTCCGCCTTACGGCTCTCGCGCTGCTACAA
>R11__coassemble_668_pt1 | contig 21384 bp, 22 predicted proteins | sample R11__metabat2_high_PE_057 | metagenome-assembled genome bin R11 | reverse complement strand
ACGCATCGCTCCGCCTTACGGCTCTCGCGCTGCTACAAAAACTTCGCTTCCCGCGAACCGACCTTCTTAATGCCGCAAGTCATAATAAGCGCTCCGATCGTTCCGATGATGATTCCAACGATTTCCATACATGAGACGCTGAAATTTTCCAGCAAAATACCACCTGCAACAGAACCCAGGACAAGTCCTGCGGTATAAGCAAACGTTATGCAAGCCTGGCCTCGTGTACTGTCTGCCTCTGAAGTAACGGACCTTACATATTCAACAGATGAAACCGTTATCATTGCCCATCCCAGCATCTGCGTGAGCTGTATGATATAAAACACCGGCATGGATGGAGCCAGCAGGAAACAAAGCGCTTTTATCACAAAACCAAATCCGGAAAAAGCAAACCAGAAGGATGACGAAGCTAACTTTAAAAGCCTGCTGAAGAATAACATGACCGGAATCTCTACACAAGCAGCGATTGCCAGCACGATTCCAAGCGAAGCATTGTCACCTCCTTTGGAAACCACGATCTGGTAACAGTAATATGTCATCAGGCTGTGGTTAAAATAAACCAGCGTACAACCAATGATGATCGTCATAAATCCTTTGTTTCTTTTGAAAAAACCAGTTTGGCCGATAGATTCGCTCAGTAAAGCGTTTTCACACTGTCCTGCCGGCTGCTCTTCCGCCTGTTTTTGTGATCGCCTTATAAGGGGTTTGTGATATGTAAGCGGAAATACCAGAACCAGAAAGAACATAGAGACAAAAGCTGCCAGACGAATATATGCCAGTGTATTTGTACCGACACAGACAAGCAGCTGTCCCGTCAAAAAAGAAATCAGTGAATATGAAAGCGAACCAATCGCCCTTGAAAAGCCAAAATTTACGCCTTTCCATTTAGCAGTTATACTCATTGTATTGATCAGGGGAATCATAAACTGAAGGCAGGTAATACCTGCACCGAAGATCACCCCCAGAACCAATAGAGATCCTGCAGGGACTGCAAGCAGCAGCACAGAAAGTCCCAGCATCAGAATGATACTGAAAAGAAGTACCGGTTTCAGGAGACGTCTGCCGGATAGATCGATCATCCTTGCAGCAGACGGCTGCAGCAATGCTGCACACAGACCCGCGATTGCGATCACAATTCCGATCTGCGAATTATCATATCCTATGCTTAAAAGGTAACTGCTTGCATAACCAGAGCCGGCACAATAGCCGGCCCAGAAACATATGTGGATACAGGTGTATATGATTTTACCGCGAACACTTTCTGACATGATTTCAAGATCATCCTTTGATTTTGGTAAAGAAACAGCTGCGATTGCCTGTATGGCAGGCTGCACCCTCCTGCTTTACTTTGGCAAGAAGCGTGTCATTATCACAATCGAGATAGATTTCTTTTACATGCTGGTAATGGCCGGATGTCAGTCCCTTTAGCCAAAGTTCATTGCGGCTGCGGCTCCAGTAAGTCATAAGGCCGGTGTCCATAGTATTTTCGAATGCAGTCTGATTCATGTAAGCCATCATCAGAACTTCTCCGTTTTCGTAATCCTGTACGATACAGGGGATCATTCCATCGGAATTCAATTTCAGTTCAGACCAGGATATCATAATTTTGCCCATTTCCTCCTTTTACAGGTGATCCATATGGATCATTCTTCATGTTCAAAACGAACTGCAATAGAATTTGCATGTGCTGTCAGCTGTTCACATTTTGCAAATTGCTCGATATCCTTATGAATCGATTGCAGCGCCTCTCTGGAATAATAGATCAGGCTGGATTTCTTTACAAAATCATCTACTGATAATGGTGAAAAGAATTTTGCGGTTCCGTTGGTAGGCAGAATGTGGTTGGGACCTGCAAAATAATCGCCCAGAGGTTCACTGGAATATTCCCCGATAAAAATGGCACCCGCATTACGGATCTTCATCATCACCTCAAAGGGATTTTTCATAACGATTTCCATATGCTCGGAAGCGATCGCGTTGGCACATGCAACTGCCTCATCCACATCGGAAGCGATCAGGATATAACCGAACTGATCCAGAGATTTCCGAATGATCTCTGCCCTGGATAATACTTTCAGAAAGTCATCTATTTCTTCGCTCACTTTTTCAGCCAGCTCTCGGCTGGTTGTGATCAGGATGGCCGATGCCATCTCATCATGCTCTGCCTGAGACAAAAGATCCGCCGCAACATATCGCGGGTTTGCGCTCTCATCTGCAAGGACAAGGATCTCAGATGGCCCTGCTATGGAATCAATACTTACATTTCCGTATACTGCTTTTTTTGCCAGCGCCACATAAATATTGCCGGGTCCGACGATCTTATCTACCTTAGGCACACTCTCTGTTCCGTACGCCATGGCTGCGATCGCCTGCGCTCCTCCCATTTTAAGGATTTTATCAGCACCTGCTTCTTTCGCGGCTACCAACACGGAAGGATTTACTTCCCCGGCCGCATTGCACGGAGTCGCCATGATGATCTCATCGACGCCTGCAACTTTCGCCGGTACCACATTCATAAGAACAGAAGAAGGATATACAGCTTTTCCGCCCGGAACATAAACACCGACTCTCTGCATCGGCGTGATCTTCTGTCCAAGCAGGGTTCCATTCTCGGTTGTATTGAACCAGCTGTTCTGGCGTTGTTTTTCGTGAAAAGTCCGAATATTGACCAGCGATTTACGGATCACTTCAAGGAGTTTCTCATCTACGATACTGTAAGCTTTTTCAATCTCCTCTTCCGTAACCTGTAAATTATCTTTTGTGATCACTGCATGATCGAATTTTTCTGTATAAGAAAACAGGGCTGCATCACCGCCCTCACGGACATTTTTGATGATCTCCTCCACAGCAGCTTCATATTTTCCATAATGGTTAGGGCTGCGTTTCAACAGATTCTCCTGGATATGATTTCTTGTTTCCTCGTTTAATGTTACGATCCTCATATAGAATCCCTTTCTCTATTTTGGCCGCTCCTGTTTAGTGGCCACATCATTAAAAATATCTATTTTTAAAGACGGCAAATCAAACTCTCTGCTTCTTATCGTTTCTGCTCAAGTACATCCCGAAGCCGTGTGATGATCTCAGTGATGCGTTCATTCTCCATTCGCATGCTGACCGGATTCACCACTACACGTGCAGAAAGCGGAATGATCTCCTCGAGCACTTTCAATCCGTTCTCCCTGAGTGTACTGCCGGTTTCTACAATATCCACGATCACTTCAGAAAGCCCCACAATGGGGGCAAGTTCGATCGATCCGTTCAACTTGATCAGCTCCACTGTCTGATGTTTCTGATTATAAAAATAATCTTTCGCAATATGCGGATATTTGGTGGCAACACGGATCAGCTGATTATGTTTCAGATATTCCGCCGCGCTTTCGGGTCCGCATACACACATACGGCACTTTCCAAAGCCCAGATCGAGTACTTCGTATATTTTTCGACCTTCCTCCAGGATCGTGTCCTTGCCGACAATACCGATATCGGCAGCTCCATACTCCACATAAGTCGGTACATCCGGACCTTTGGCAAGGAAAAACTTCAGTTTTAATTCCTCATTTACAAAAATCAGCTTTCTGGAATCTTTATCCTTCATTTCGTCACAGGAAATGCCGATCTGCTCCAGAAGATCCAGTGTTTTATATGCCAGACGGCCCTTTGTAAGAGCAAATGTCAGGTATCTCATTTATCTTTTCCTTTCGTGTACTTACCTGTTTATATTTAAAAAAACGCAGATTAAATCAATACTTTCTTAAAAATTGCTTTACAGTGAGATTTCCTCGGTCTGTCCCTCTCCGCGGATCACAAGGACTTTTCCAAATTGATTGCGTCTTCCATATGCAATATAATCATCCACGGAAACACTCTCCTCACAACGGACCAGGGCTGTGTCCACGCCTTTTTCCCGCAGTTTTCTGCATTGAGAAATGGCAAAGCTCCAACAATCTGCAGGAGAAAGAACCATTGTCTTAATATCCCTGATCGGCAGCATGATCTTCTGCCGATCTATGGCATTCAGAAGCGAATCAACCTCCGCTGTAAAACCGACAGCAGAAGCTTTCTTCCCGAACTGTTCGAGCAGAGAATCGTATCGGCCGCCTTTAATAACAGCATCACCCGTCCCGTAGGTATAAGCCTGAAGAATAATACCGGTATAATATCTGTAATCTGATACCATAGAAAGATCGAAGCTGATATACTTCTCTACGCCATAACTCTTAAGGATCATCAGGATATTTTTCAGACGCTCGATGCTTTGACGGGCGCGTGGGTTATCTGTGATAGTTTCTGCCGTATCCAGAATATCCTGATTCCCGAAAAGTTCCGGAAGCTTATAAAGTGCTTGGGATGTTTTCTTAGGAAGGTTACAATGACGAATCATCTCCTGGGCGCCAAAAATATTTTTGATCGCCAGCAAGCCTTTTAATTCTTCGATCTGTTCTTCCTGAAGACCCGCCTCTTCCACCAGAGAACCAAAGAAACCAACTTCACCGATACTGACCTGAAAATCCTCCACGCCGGCCCGAAGAAGAGCATTTGCCGCCAGGGCGATCACTTCAGCATCTGCTGCTGCAGTATCATCGTTGATCAATTCGACACCCATCTGCGTGCTTTCTTTCAGACGGCCCTGATATCTGGAATTGTTGATAAAGACATTGCCATGGTAGCAGAGACGAAGCGGCATATTTTCTTCCTGAAAATACATTGAAGCCGAGCGTGCGACTGACGGGGTAAAATCCGGTCGCAATACCAGTGTATTGCCTTCCCTGTCAAAAAACTTATATAACTCCCGGCTCGGCGTCGTACCGACTTCTTTACCGAAAACATCAAAAAATTCGAATGAAGGTGTCTCGATCGACTGATATCCATAAGAGCGGAACATCTTCTCAATACGCCGCTCAATATAACGCTTTTTGTCGCATTCCTGTCCGAATATGTCACGTACTCCTTCCGGCGTATGCAATAATTGATTCATTCAATTCTCCCTTTTCTTTCTATAATCAAAACAACAAATCTAATTCCGTTTTTGCTTTAGTTCGCTACCATGTTACCATATAAAACTATTTTGTCAACCTGATTTTGCTTTCTACTTTCGCTCTCTCTAGTCATCTCTTTCAAGAAGATCCTTTTGAAGTCCCTTCAGATAAGGAATATAAAGACCGTTATCCTGAGGAAGATAGTAATCAGCCGAAAGTTCGGAACGTCGAAAGCGTTTAAGACCACCCTCTTCCGCTCTTTTCAGAAAAGGTTCCAGTTCACTTAATCTCAGGTAATAGTACAGATCAACAGAAGTGAAATATAAAAGCAGAAAGGAAATGCCTCCCTGTTTTTCAAAGTCCCTCATAAAACGGACCTGATGCGCATGAATATTGGCAAGCGGAAAAACATCCTCTTTGCATTCCTTAGCATCAAAACACACCGGCACCCCCTGTACTGCCCCGATATAGTCCACGGTGCTCTTCTGCTCAAAGTAAGCCAGGGTAATGTGTCGGTGTTCCTTATCGATTTTGATGGGTGTAATCGGCGTCGGCACCTTCTGGATCAGCGCCAGGCCCTTATCGCGGTACATGTCATTGGTACGATTGACAAGGTCCTCAAGGGCACTTCCGCGCAGCCCCCGGGAGTTCCAGGTACTCATGAAGAAAGTCCCCCTTTTTCCGGGTAATAATAATCCTCTTCCCCGCCATGAATAATGGAGATCGTGGTCAGCGGCCAATAACGGAATACCGCCTTCCCCAAAATTTTCTTGCGATTCACAAAAGTATTAACCCAATATCTGGAATCTTTGGAGTGGTTTCTGTTATCTCCGAGCATAAAATAAGAATCTTCGGGAACAACATATTCCCCGTCGAAATCCGCAGGTACTTCCGGGCAGAAAGAATCCGTCAGCGGCTCTCCGGTACATTCCGGATCGTTGATATAAACCTTGCCGTCGCGGATTGTAACCGTCTCCCCGGGCAGCCCAATGATCCTTTTGATAAATAACTGGCTCTCATTGTCCGGATATCTGAATATGACAATATCATAGCGTTCCGGATCGGAAAACAGATAAGAAAGTCTGGAACCGAATATACGGTCTCCTGCCATCACTGTATTTTCCATGGATTCAGATGGTATTTTTGCATTTATAATAATAAAATTTTCAAGAATAATAACGATCGCCACAACAGCGATGATCATCTTAATATAGCTGATGATCTCTTTTTTAACAGAATTATGATCCTTCTTATTTTCCGTTAATCTTTCTTTGTTCTCTGTATCACTCATTCAATAAAGCCTCCGGCATATGGATCCGGCATTCTCTGCCGATCTTCTGCCACAATTCCGGCACAGGTGCCAGAATCTTCTGTTCTGATAGTTTTTTTAGTTCGCCCTCAGTCTTTGGAAAAATCAGGCCGAACGAATGCAGCAGCTGATACTTCAGTCCAAAAGCTTTTTTGAAGTCCCTGTTGCATATTGGATTGCCATACTTTTCATCTCCTGCCACCGGATGCCCTTCGGAAGCTAGATGTGCACGGATCTGATGACTTCTTCCGGTAAGCAGTTCCACTTGCAGCAGTGTATAAACCCGATCCATAAAAAAGAAAGAAAAATGCGGCATATATACCGTTTCAATATAAGCTGCATCCGGGTCTGGTTCCTGCAAGATCTTTACTTTATTTTTCTTATTATCCTTTTTCAGAAATCCCTGAATGCGCCTTGTTTCAGTGATTTCGCCGGATACAATCGTCAGATAAAATTTTCTGACTGTCCTGCTTCTTACAAACTCCGTAAGTTCTCTGGCCGCAGCCAGATCCTTACCTGCCATGATCAAGCCCGAAGTATTGCGGTCCAGTCTGTTCACCACGCCGGGACTGAATAGCCTGAAGTCTGTTTCAGAATAAGAGCAATGCCGAATGAGATATATTTTCAGAAGTTCGTTCATGGAAAGATCATCGGCATCAGCCTTCTGAGAGAGCAGTCCGGCAGGTTTAGAAAAAAATACAACATGATCATCCTCGTAGATCACTGGAGGAATTTCCTTCGTTTTAAAACGATCTGCAGTAAAATTTCTTTTATATTCTGCTGAAGATTCTTCCATAAATTTAAGAATGGTTTCCTCTGCAAAATAAATCCTGACCCTGTCCCCTGCCGCAAGCAGTTCGCTGCCGGATACTTTTTGATCGTTTAAAACGATATTCTTTTTTCGCAGCATTTTATATAAAAAGCTTTTTCCGGCACCCGGCAGATAACGGATCAGAAATTTATCCAGCCGCTGCCCGGCTTCCTTTCCGGTAATGATAACTTCTCTCAAGGAACACCTCTTATAAAGCCAGCGCCATCATAAAATGTTTGAGCAGTTCCGTTTTTGTCAGATCCGGATATTTATCATATGGTTTAAAATGCGCCATTGCCTGCGCTTCATATTCACCCTTTTTTTCCAGCATCTGCGCCATCCGATCCAAAAAGGCTTTTTTCTGGTCAAAAATTTTCACAGTAACCTTATAGCCATTGGCACGTATGGTCTTTACAATATGTTCCTCCATCTTAACAATATCTGAATGTCTCGCCTCCTCCGTGGTATAACACGCTATATAATCCCCGGCGATCGCAGTTGCATCCAGAAAAAGATTCTTTTCATAAGTTGTCAGATAAAGTTCATATACTACACAAAGATCTTTTGCTTTGGCAGAAATCTCATCATAAAGATCACGGTCCATAGGCTTGCGGATCCACATGACGATCATATTGACCGCAGACATACAGCCCGGAATGCAGCCAACAAGTGCGATCACACTATAAATGCTCGCACGATCCCCATGATTGATGATCAGACCAAAGATAAAAAATGCAAGCGGAAGTGCAAAACAGATGATCGTCCTCCAAAGCCTGACGAGCTTCTGGCTGCGGATATAACCATATTGACCTTTTGCTATCCTCATTTTTTCTTCCTCCCACGGACTTTCCCATTATTACATACTTTGGAAGAACCTGCAAGCTGTCTCGGCGGAATCAGGCATTTGTCACCGAAGCCGATCAGATCAGATCTTCCGGCCGATAAAAGTGCCTCTTTTACAAGTTTGTGATTTTCCGGTTTTTTATACTGGATCAGAGCACGCTGCAGATTTTTTTCATGCGCAGTGCGAGGTACATGGACATGCGCTCCTGTGATCGGATTGATCCCCGTGTAGAACATGCAGGTAGATACAGTTCCGGGCGTCGGATAAAAATCCTGTGCCTGCTCCGGTGTAAAACCCATATCTCTTATATATTCTGCAAGTTCGATTGCATCTTCTACGGTAGAACCGGGATGAGATGACATGAAATAGGGAAGCACATATTGTTTGACGCCGGTCTTCTTTTCGTATTCTTTATTATATCGGTCAAAAAGCTTCAGAAATTCTTCATAAGTCTTATGATCCGGCTTACCCATCTGGCGAAGCACTCGGTCCGAAACATGTTCCGGAGCAACTCGAAGCTGGCCGCTGATATGATGTTCCGCCAGTTCCTTAATAAAGGTTCGGTCATTGTCCAGGATGCAGTAATCAAAGCGGATCCCGGACCGGATAAAAACCTTTTTTACACCGGGGATCGCTCTCAGTGAATGTAGGACTTTCAAATACTGACGGTGATCACTTTTCACATTTTTACAAGCTTTCGGAAACAGACACTGCCGATTCCTGCAGGCACCTGTTTTGATCTGCTTCTCACAAGATGGACCGGTAAAATCGGCAGTCGGTCCTCCTACATCATGAATGTACCCTTTAAAATCCTTAGCTGATGTCAGAAGCTTTGCTTCTCTTACCAGTGATTCACAGCTCCTGGCTTGAACAAAACGGCCTTCATGAAAGGTAAGTGCACAAAAATTGCAGCTGCCGAAACATCCTCTGTTTGCTGTCAGAGAAAAACGGATCTCATCATAAGCAGGAATGCCGCCCAGTGCATCATACATAGGATGCCAGGCTCTCATGTAAGGCAATTCATAGACATCATCCATTTCCTGCTGTGTCAAAGGTTCTGCCGGCGGATTCTGTATCAGATAGCCCCGGGTTCCATAATATTCTGCCAAAACATGCGCATTTTTTGAATCTGTGTTTTCATATTGGATTTTGAAGCTTTCGCAGTAAGACTGTTTATTTTCTGAAACTCGCTCAAAATCAGGCAATCTTACCGCATCATCCGGAAGGAGCTGCGAACGATAAACCGTTCCTTTGATAAAAGTGATCTGCTCTATCGGAAGACCACTTGCAAGGGCATCTGCTATTTCAACAACCGAGTGCTCTCCCATTCCATAAGAGATCATGTCTGCACCGGAGTCCAGAAGCACGGATCTGCGGACCTTATCTGACCAGTAATCGTAGTGCGATAATCTCCGAAGGCTCGCCTCTATACCGCCAAGAATGATCGGCGTCTTCTTATAAGTTTTACGGATCAGATTGCTATAAACTGTAACTGCGCGGTCCGGCCGAAGCCCCATCCTGCCGCCGGGAGAATACAGATCTGTTTTTCGATGCTTCTTTGCAACCGTATAATGATTCACCATAGAATCCATATTGCCGGAAGATACCAGAAATGCAAGTCTCGGTTCTCCAAGAACCGCAATACTTTCATCCATACGCCAATCAGGCTGGGCGATGATGCCCACCGTATAACCTCTGGATTCCAATACCCTGCTGATCACTGCCGGGCCAAAAGAGGAATGATCCACATAGGCATCCCCGATCACATAAATAAAATCCAGTTGTGATATATTGCGTTTATCCATGTCCTCCCGGCAAACAGGTAAAAAACCCATGAAGCTACCTCACTCAAAATATTGCGCTATCTCTTCCTGTGTCAATTTGATAAAAGATCCTGCAGGCAGATCTTGTGGAAGTCTCAAGTTTCCCATAGCGATCCTTTTCAGGTAAACCACCTTTTTACCAAGTGCTTCAAACATTCGCTTTACCTGATGATATCTGCCCTCTGTGATGGTGATCTCGGCCACTGAGGATTTATGCAGCTCATCATTTGACAAGATTTTAAGCTCAGCAGGCAACGTCGGTTTTTCGTCACCTATATCTATTCCCTGAGCAAAGGCATTCTCATCATCCTCAGAGAGAAGCCCTTCTATCTCGGCATAATAAACTTTTTCGATATGATGCCTGGGCGATAGAAGTCTGTGTGCCAGAGCACCGTCGTTAGTGATCAGTAAAAGTCCTTCGGTATCCTTATCCAGCCTTCCGACGGGTGACAGGTCCCTTCTTCTGATCTCAGGGAGCAATTCCATGACCGTTTTTTGCGTACGATCTTCGGTTGCAGTGATAAAGCCAGCCGGCTTATGCAAAAGAAAATACTGAACCGCCTCATATTCAATCGTAGTCCCATCCAGAGAGATCACATCTTTTTCGATATCCACCTTGCGATCTGCTTTTTTTTCTCTTTCCTCATTGATCTTTAGCCTGCCGGTCCGCAGCAGGTCCTTCACTTCGCTGCGGGAAGCAGCTGACATTTCGGAAAGCATTTTATCCAGTCTAATCTGAAATCCCATTAAAGCCATCTCCATCCGGCATTGTATTTATTCTTTAGAATACCATTTGCCTCTTTTGCCCAGCCGATCGGATAGCCATCCGTACAGACAAGTACCCAGCCTGATATACCATCCTCTTTTTTCGTTTTATTGTTCAAGTGCGTTTCTTCTTCCGTCAGAAAAATCGTTTCTCCCTTCAGGTAACGGATCGTTCTTGGATCTTGGGAAGAGAGATCTATCACGGAAGGAAATACACCGGATGAAAGTGCCATCGCCAGTGCCTGGGACGGTTCAAAACGATTTTTTTTCATGCTGCCAAGCAAAAGTCCTGTTCTCAGATAGCGCAGACCCTTAAAGCATTCCATACCCGGTGCAAGATGATAAATCTGATCACCTATTATATGATAACTTCCTTTTTTTAAAGGACCATAACCGGCCTTCTCTAAAAATCCTCTCGCTGCTTCCGGAAGTTTTACATAAGATTTTTCCGCAGACTCAAATAGTTCTTTGCGATGCGCAGACCCTTCTCCTTCCTTTTTTCGAAGCAGGCAGAGGAAATGTCCTTCCCCCTTCATTTTCCAGGGATAGATGCGAACTGCATCCTTCAGCCCCAAGCCGCCCGATGTGAATCCTTCATAAGCTTTGATCGGTACTGTATCCAGATCGGGATGTTTCTGCATCAGTCCCAGCACGATTTTCTCATCTTCCTCCGGTGAAAATGTACAGGTTGAATATAGCATCATTCCACCGGGACGCAGCATTTCATATGCACATTCCACGATATCGGTCTGTATTTTTGAATAATAAGCAGGGCCCTGTTCTTCCCAATGTTTTACCATACCCGGCTCTCTGCGAAACATTCCTTCGCCGGAACATGGCGCATCGACCAGAATTTTATCAAAAAATCCGGAATAATATCCCTTCAGTTTTTCCGGAGTCTCACTCGTCACAAAAATATTGGATATGCCTGCCATTTCCAGGTTCTTAAGCAGAGCTCTGGCCCTGGAATTGCTGATATCATTTGCCAGAAGGAAACCACTCCCCTGTAGTCTTGCCCCAAGTTCCGTTGCTTTCCCGCCCGGCGCAGCACAAAGATCCAGAACAAAGTCTCCCGGTTCAACAGGCAGACGATTTGCGGGCGTCATGGCAGATGGTTCCTGCAGATAATAAAGACCTGCATAGTAATGAGGATGTCGCGCCGGTGCAGCATCCTCATAGTAATATCCGTTTTCGATCCACGGAACCTTTTCTGTTTTAAATTTGCAGAGTTTCTCCCACTGCTCTTGGGACAGTTTCAGGTTATTCAATCGCAGGCCATGCTGGTTCTCAAATTCAAAGCTGTCCAGATAAGATTGAATTTCCATTCCCGGTATATCTTTTAGAGATTGCAGATAAGTTTCCGGCAGTCTGTTCATCGATATTTCTTTCCTTCCCAGTCGCCCTGTTGAACACTTTGTGCCCGGTAACCTTCTGCAATGATGTCCAGCTGCTCATGAAAATGCCTGAGTTCATCCATATCGCTTAAGCTGTAAATTTGATAAAACTCATTTTGTATCTTTTTAATTTCTCTCTCATTGGCAAGCGGATACAGATTCTCTATGGTATTGAGAATATCCGAAACCAGACGATATTTCATCTGAGAAGACAGCTGCGCGTCTACGATTTCCTCACGAATCGCGGACATCTCGTTGTCAAGACTAACAACAGCATCCGCTGCTTTAGCAAGGCGCTCACGCACCTGAGGCGGAATCTTTTCTTTATATTTATATTGGAGTGAGTGCTCGATCGTTGCCCAGAAATCCATAGCCATAGTACGGATCTGGAGTTCAGCCTGTACACGGCGGATCCCCTCATAAGTCTCCACAGTATAATATACGATCAGATGGTAACTGCGGTAGCCGCTTTCCTTATGATGCATGATATAATCTTTTTTCTGTTTGATGATCATATCCGATCTGGAATCGATCATTTGAACAATCTGATCTATATCTTCCTGAAACTGACAGGTGATCCTGATTCCCGCTATATCCTCTATCTGTTCTTCCAGTTTCTCCATGGGAATATTTTTTCGATTCACCTTCTCCATAATGCTGGAAATAGATTTTACTCTTCCTACAACCTCATGGATGGGACAATACAGGTTATGTTCCGCATATTCTTTTCGAATATGGTTTAGTTTCAGTACGAGCTCCTGTACCGCCAGCTCATAAGGGGCAAGAAGCCTGTGCCATAAAATAATATTCATAGATAATCCTCTTAAAAATCAGCCAGTACGGCTAATAAATATGCATAAAAACGATCTACAGAATCCACCGGCATATGTTCCTCGGTTGTATGGATATCAAAAATATCAGGGCCGAAAGAAACACAATCCAGTCCGGGAAGCGCATCAACAAAGATACTGCATTCTACGCCGGCATGCATCACGGCAACTACAGGTTCTTTGCCGTAATGTCTGCGATAGATCCGAACCATCTGCTCTCTGAGTGCAGACTCCTTACGAAATTCCCACTCCGCATATGCACCGCTTAGATTGGTCCGGGCTCCCAGAAATTCACTGAAAGATACCAACCTTTCCACAAGATCCTGCTTTCCGGATGAAAGATTACTTCTGACACCGACCGTACTGGAAAGTCCGTTCGGAAGAAGCTGCAGGATACCAAGATTGCTGGATGTCTCCACAAGACCGGGATTGATACCTGACATTTTATAAATACCATTCGGAATATTGCGCAGATACAGAATAACCTTCTGAAGCGAAGAAGGAGAAAGCGCAGGCTGGACCTGCTCACCCATCTCCGAGGCAACAATGCAGATAGCCTCATCAGATCCGTGATATTCTTTTTGCAATTCTTTTTCAACACGAGCGATCACATCCATAAAGGTCTGTTTATCATCCGAAGAAATCCCGATCAGCATCTTTGTAAATCTGGGGATCGCATTGTCCTTTGTTCCGCCACTCATTTCTGCGAGAGCGAATTCAATTTCATTATCCAGATTGTATAAAAGCCTGCCGGCAAGGACATTAGAGTTCGCATGGATTTTATCGATCTCTGTGCCGGAATGACCGCCTTTTAGTCCTTTTATTTCTACTTCCAGCCAGTCTGCCTGCATTTCCTGATAGGAAAGCGGCAGCAGCATATTGACACAGATACCCCCTGCACATCCACAGAGAATCTCGTGCTCAGCTTCATTGTCCAGATTGATCATGATACGACCATCCAGTCTGGACATATCCAGTAAGCTCGCACCAAGCATACCAATCTCTTCATCTGACGTAAAAACCAGTTCCAATGCCGGATGCGGAATCTCATCGTTCTCAGCGATCGCCAGCATGGCAGCTACAGCTACACCATCATCACCGCCAAGCGTGGTACCTTTTGCAGATAGCACACCGTCTTCTACCTGCAGCACAATGGGATCCTTAAAAAAATCGTGATCATATCCTTCCGTTTTTTCGCAGACCATATCCATATGGCCCTGAAGAATAACAATCGGTTTCTCTTCATATCCTTTGCTCGCACCGACATAAATAATAACATTATCGGCAGCATCCGAATAATATGGCAGCTCATGATGCAAGGCGAATTGCTCCAGATATTCCCGCATGCCTTTCATATTTCCGGATCCGCGCGGAATCCTGCAGATCTCCTGAAAATAATAAAATAAACGCTCAGATACAAGATTTCTAAACTGATTGATATTCATAAATCATTTACCTAAAAAGGGATATCCTCACGGCTCCCACCGTCGGATATCCCCGAGTTTTCATAATCCTTATTTACATGTCATCTTCTTCGTCAAAATCGATGTCACCGATCTCAATCGGAGGAAGTTCCACATCTGCAGTGGACTGTGACGAAGCTGTATTTCCACCGGCATTCAGCTCACTTCTGTTTTTATTTACAATATCGTAGCAGCTCTGAAGAGAACCCATAAAGCTGCTGTATTTTTCTCCGACATCTGCAAGTGTATTGCCCATGATATCAGACAGGTTAGAAAGCAGCTCATCTGTATAACCAATGGCACTCACGCGAATATTGTTAGCATCAAACTGAGCAGAATCCAAAATGCCCTGCGCCTGCTGATTTGCCTCATTGATTGTTTCGTTTGCCTGCGCATAAGCAGCCTTCATGATCTCGGTCTGAGTGACCATCTCCCGCGCCTGTGCCTGCGCATCCGCAATAATATTGTCTGCTTTTGACTGTGCATCCGCAAGGATCGCGTCTTTATTGCTGATGATCTTCTGATAACGTTTGATCTCGTCCGGTGTTTTCAGACGAAGTTCACGCAGAAGCTCCTCAAGTTCTTCTTTATTTACAACGATCTTAGTCGTAGATAACGGCTGAAATCTGCAACTTTCCACATACTCTTCAATTTCTTCGATGATCTGTTCGATTCTACTGCTGCTCATTGTTTCTCTCCTCTCGATTTTTTACTCTTTCCCTCTGATCTCCGCGATTTTTCTTTGAATTTCCTGACGTACAAAGTCCGGGACGAACTTACTTATGTCCCCATCGAAAAATGCAACCTCTTTCACTGTGGTGGAACTGAGATATGCATACTCAAGAGAAGTTGTCAGAAATGTTGTGTCGACATCCGGCGCCAGAACACGATTTGTCTGGGCCATTTGAAGCTCATATTCAAAATCAGTGATAGCCCGCAGTCCCCTGACAATTGCCTTGGCATTGCATGCCCTTGCAAAGTCAACAGATAGCCCCTCAAAAGCCTTAACACTGACATTTGGTAAATTTTTCGTCGCGTCCGTAAGTATCTTAACACGTTCATCTACAGAAAACAACGGTGTTTTTGCAGAATTATGCAAGACACCGATTATGACCTGATCAAACAATTGAGAAGCACGATTTATAATATCCAGATGTCCGTTGGTCATCGGGTCGAACGTACCCGGATAGACTGCATTACTCATTTTTCAAACACTCCCGACCCTCAAAAATACGTGGGCATTCGTTTTATATTTTTTATACTTTGTGATCTCAAATCCTGTGTCAGAAACCCAGGAAAAATCGGTCTGCAAGGATGCTTCTATAATGATGATCGTATCCTCGTTTACACAAGCTGCCCCGCTAAGAAGACCTGTAATATCTTTTTCCAGACCCTGATCATACGGCGGGTCCATGAAGATAATATCAAAGGGAGCGCCATTTTTCAAGCTTAAAACGGCGCTCCTTGCTTCCATAACCAATAGTTCACTCTGATCCATAAGTCCGGTAAAGTTCAGATTCTCTCTGATACAGGCCGCTGCAGCTCTTGATTGTTCAACAAAGACACATTCTTTTGCGCCTCTGCTCAGGGCTTCGATTCCAATGCCCCCGCTTCCGCTGAAAAGATCCAGAAAACGACTGCCTGGTACATTCATCTGAATCATGTTAAACAACGTTTCTTTAATGCGGTCCGTGGTCGGACGTGTATCATTGCCTTTCAGGGTTTTAAGCGGCATACTCCTGCATTTGCCTGCTATCACTCTCATAAAATATCCCGGTCCTTCTTCATTTCCATACGCCAGTCAAGATCTCCTCTGCCCAATCCGAGGATAAGCATTTCCGCAGTTGCGATGTTGGTAGCGATCGGAACGCTGTATTGATCGCACGCTCGGATGATCTGAGATATGTTTGGTTCTTTTGGGCTGACCATCTGGGGATTGTAGAAGAAAAGAACAAGATCCATATCTTCCCTTTCAACCATTTCAATAAACTGTTTATCTCCTCCCACACTGCCTGCGAGGAATTTATGAATGTGCAGATTTGTTACCTCTTCAATCCGCCTGCCTGTAGTCCCGGTCGCATAAACCTCATGTCTGGACAGAATCCCTTTATAAGCAATACAAAAGTCTTCCATAAGGCTCTTCTTACTGTTGTGAGCAATAATTCCGATATTCAAGCTGCACTCCCTTCATTGTCAAAAATGAACAACAGCCCTCTGCTTTTTTGATTATAACAAATCCACAAAATAATAGCAACAAAATAATTATTTTTTACTAATTTATCTAAATTTCAAGTTTTTTTTGAAAGCAAAAGGAATCTTTATCATTTTAAAGCAATGATTTTTGCACAAAAAGTTCTTCTTTAAAGACCGATTTCTTCGATCTGCCTCTCCATATATCGGTCCAGTGCAGCCTTCAGAAGCCTGTTTTGGGGCAGTATAAGATTCGGATCCATTTGATAAACGTCAGCTGCGGCATCCTGTGCGTACTGCAATATATCTGCATCCTGATAAATATCTGCTATCCGAAAAGAGGCAAGACCACTCTGTCGAATGCCAAAAAGATCGCCCGGCCCACGCAGTTTCAGATCTTCTGCTGCAATCCGGAAACCATCATTTGAATGTCCGAGAATTTCCAGACGTTTTGAAATCGTCTCCCCATCACTGCCCTGCATAAAAATACAGTAGGACTGATCTTCTCCTCTGCCCACTCTGCCACGCAGTTGGTGAAGCTGTGCCAGCCCGAAGCGTTCTGCATTTTCTATCATCATGACGGTTGCATTCGGGACATTGATTCCGACTTCAATAACGGTCGTTGAAACCAGTATCTGGATCTGATTTGCCGCAAATTCGCGCATAACAAGATCTTTCTCTCTCGGTTTCATCTGACCGTGCAGGATTCCGATCTTTACAGTAGGTGGAAATTCTCTGCGGATCTTTTCTGCATATTCTGTTACATTTTCAAGATCCAGCTCTTCATTTTTATCGACCATAGGACAGATGATATAAACCTGATGCCCGGCTTTGATCTCCCTGTCCATAAATCGATATGCGTTTGGTCTGTAGGAAGTATTTACCACACAATTCTTGATGGGTTTTCTTCTGGCCGGCATATCCTTCAGTACTGAAATAGACAGATCACCATAGAGTATGATCGCCAGTGTTCTGGGAATCGGCGTTGCGCTCATGACCAGAACGTTGGGGGGATATCCTTTTTCTGAGAGCATCATTCTTTGTCGGACACCAAAGCGATGCTGTTCATCTGTGATCACCAGTGCAAGCTTGTGATAAATGACTTTCTCCTGGATCAGGGCATGCGTCCCTATGATCATTTTCGTTTTTCCGGAACTAATCTTCTCATAAATTTTCTTTTTTTCTGCCGCTGTACAGCTACCTGTTAAGAGTACTGGCTCCGCATCTGCTATATCATTCTGGTAAAGCAGATCCAACAGTGACTGATAATGCTGTGCTGCCAGAACTTCCGTTGGCACCATGATCGCTGACTGGTATCCGTTTTCATAGGCCATGATCATTCCCAAAAAAGCAAGGATCGTTTTGCCTGACCCAACATCACCCTGGATCAGGCGATTCATTAAAATGCCGCCTGAAAGGTCCTTCTCCATATCATTCCATACAGACAGCTGTCCTTTTGTCAGGCGATAGGGCAGACGATCCATGATCTCCTCTGTCTTCCAGACCATTCTCATCGGAAAATGGTTTTCTTCCTGCACACCTTTTCCTTTTAAAAAATGCAGTGCCAGCAGAAAAAAGAAAAATTCATCGAATACCAGTCTGGTTCTGGCAAGAAGCAATCCTTCTTTTGTATCCGGAAAATGAATACTGGCTATCGCATAATTCCAGTCACACAAACTGTATCTACGCCGTACTTCATCCGGCATATAGTCTCCGGCCAGTGATATTTCTCCCAGAAGATTCTGAACGCTTTTTATAACTGTTTTATTGGAAAGCCCTGCTGTAAGGGAATAGATCGGCTGCGGTTTGCCTGCTTTCTCCTCGTACTCCGCAAAGCTGAAGATCTCCGGATGTTCCATAGAAAGGCGATTTCCCTTTCTAACAACATTGCCACGAAAAATAAAACGCATGCCTCGTTTTAAAGTTGCCCGCAGAAAAGGCATGTGAAACCATACAATCTCCATCCTACCGGTTTCATCCTGAATATTCAGGATCGTCACGGTCTTTGAACCGGTACCCCTCTGCACAGGGGGAGACGCAACCACTGCTGCTACTGCATTTTTTTGATTCTCTTTTACAGAACCGATTGAAACTGCAGGCTCGTAAAAATCATAATCCCTTGGATAATAATGCAAAAGCTGCGAACAGGTAGATACGCCGACTTTTTCAAACAGCTTTTCAGTTTTTTCTCCGATTCCCTTTATATTGCGCAGCGATTCTGCCTTATTGCTCATAAGAGGCCTCTCTTAAATTCCACTTAAAACAACAGGCGGGATCTCTCCCGCCTGAAAAGTCATTCTACTGAAATGATACAATAATAGATTGGCTGTCCGCCTGATGCGAGTTCAACATCACAGTCAGGATGATTTTTGCTTACCAGTTCTTCCAGCTGTTCAGCCTGGTCCTCAGTCAATTCGGCGCCACAGTAAATGCTGATCAGCTGACTGTCTTCATCTACCATCGCAGATACTGTTTCAGCAGAAACTTCAACAATATCTTTTCCGACTGCAAGAATCCCATTGTCGCCAACCGCCATGATATCACCCTGATGGATCTCTTTCTCATCAATACAGGTATCACGAACCGCATAAGTGATCTGACCAGTTTTCACCGCACCGCAGGCATCCGTCATGATCTCGGTATTGGTATCCGGATCGTTTTCAGGATCGTAGCTGATCACAGCAGTAATGCCCTGTGGCACAGTTTTTGTCGGGATAACAATGATCTTTTTATCCTCAGTCAGATCTCTTGCCTGATTAGCCGCAAGTACAATATTTTTGTTGTTAGGCAAAATATAGATTGTTTCGGCATTTACACGGGCGATCGCATTCAGCATATCCTCGGTACTGGGATTCATGGTCTGGCCACCCTCGATCAAATAGTCCACACCAAGTTCCTTAAAGATCTCGCTGAAGCCTTCACCGACAGAGACAGATATGAAGCCTACCGGTTTTGACGGCCCAGAAGCCTTTTCGGCCTTTTCAGCCGCAGCCTTCTCGGCCTGTTCTTTTGCCAGCCTTTCTGCATCTTTGATGACCCGTTCCTGATGTTCTTCACGCATATTGTCGATCTTCATGCGTGTCAATGCACCATAAGTCAGCGCACGCTGGATGGCAAGTCCGGGATCGTTGGTATGCACATGCACTTTTACGATCTCATCGTCTGCAACAACAACCAGCGAATCTCCGATTGAAAGCAGATACTGTTTAAAATCTTCTTCTGTATCCTCATCCATCGTCTTCTTCAGAAGGATGATAAACTCGGTACAGTAACCAAATTTAATTTCCTGCTCCGTTTCTTCGGAAATCTTTACAAATTCGCTTTTTCGAACCGGTTTCTCGAATTCAAGAGAGATCTCTTTGCCAAAATATGCATCGATAGCGCCCTGGATCACAGTAATGAGACCCTGGCCGCCGGAATCTACCACACCTGCTTCTTTTAAAACAGGAAGCATTTCAGGTGTCTGAGAAAGTACATATTCTCCATGATGGAGGATTTCCTGAAGAAAAGTCTCCATATCCGGTCTATCCTCTTCGAGAGCAGCAAGTTCACATGCCTTATCGGCCATTCCCTTGGCAACGGTCAGAATCGTGCCCTCTTTGGGTTTCATTACAGCTTTATATGCAGTTTCCGTTGCCTTCTCAAAAGAATTTGCCAGAAGCTTCTGGTCCACAGAATCATAATCCCTGATCGTTTTCGTAAAGCCGCGAAGCAGCTGAGACAGGATAACGCCGGAATTTCCTCTTGCACCGCGCAGAGAACCGGATGAGATCGCTTTGGCAAGGTCTCCCATCGTAATCTTATCGAGCGAATGAACTTCCTTCACTGCAGAAAGAATAGTCATAGTCATGTTAGTACCGGTGTCACCATCAGGAACCGGGAAAACATTCAGCTCGTTGATCCACTCCTTCTTTGCTTCGAGATTCATGGCACCGGCCAGGAACATCTTCGCAAGAAGCTGAGCATCCAATGTATTAGCAGACACTTGTGTTTCCTCCTTAATCTATGACGCGGACACCTTCAACCAGGATACGGACACGTTCTACCTCCATTCCTGTGAATTCTTCCACTTTATATTTCACGCTTTCAATCAGATTGACCGCCACAGCGGTAATGCTCACGCCATATGCAACGATCACATGAAAATCGATTGAAATCTTATTTCCTTTAATATCAACATTGATACCGTGTCTTAAGCTGTCCTTGCGCAGGAGCTTGACAAGACCGTCTCTTACATTGACAGCAGCCATGCCGACGATACCGAAACATTCTACCGCTATACTGCCGGCAAAAGTAGCAATTACATCGGGGCTGATCAAAACTTCACCAAGATCTGTATTGATACGAGCTTTCATATTAATGACTCCTTTCTCACATCTTGATAACCGCATATGAACGCAGTTACGCATAATATATATAGTATATACGATAGAATGAGAAATTGCAAATCTCTAATTCCGACAATAAAAGCAAAAAAACACAATATAAAAGCTGCCGCTAATGCGACAGCTTCTCCATTTGATGTATAAGTTTATTTATTATGCACGCTCTACTTTTCCGCTTCTGAGGCAGGAAGTACAAACATACATTCTTTTGTTGCCGTTCTCAGTCTTAACACGTACAGACTTTACATTAGACTTCCACATTTTATTGGATCTTCTATGAGAATGGCTGACATTGTTACCAAAATAAACACCCTTATCACAAATTGCACATTTTGCCATGATAGCACCTCCTTGACTTCAGAATATACGTCACGGGTCCGCAACATGGAATATCATAACAGAAACCTGCTGATTTTGCAAGTATTATTTTTATAAATATTGAACAAAAAGCTTTTATTCTTAAAGTCTCTTAACAGCAAGTGAGACATACGGAAATCCATATGCCTCACACTGCCCTATTTTTATATAAGGGAGAAAAAAATAGCTGTATCTCAGAGCATTACATCAGACACCGGGTCACAAAAACTAGTAAAA
>R11__coassemble_623_pt1 | contig 22398 bp, 22 predicted proteins | sample R11__metabat2_high_PE_057 | metagenome-assembled genome bin R11 | reverse complement strand
CGTAACAGACAGGAATTTTCACAAAATTACTGTCCGAAATTTTGACAGAGGACCAGTGACACTCCTCAGGACACAGTGACACTCCTCAGGACACAGTGACACTCCTCAGGACACAGTGACACTCCTCAGGACAGAAGAAGCGTCCCTCATACACTTCACAGTTGCCGATATATTGGGACCAGTAAGCGCCATGCGAATCTGGTGTCACGTATTCGAGTGCTCCCTTTAAAGCAATGGCATGTGTCACGATCAGAATATTTTTTTCCGTACAACTTTTTAATTCTTCTATAAACGACCCGACCCGTCTGACCACAGAATCCAGTGGTTCCATGCCTTCCGGCGCAGGATGATTCACAAAATCAGAAAAAAAAGTGATAACCTCCTGCGGCGGATTTTCCAGCGAAACCCCTTCATAAGGGCCATAATCCATTTCCAAAAGACGGGCATCCATGATGATTTCAGCATTTTCTCCCGCTATCATCCTGGCTGTTTCCACTGCGCGAAGCAGAGGACTGGAGTAAACCTTGTCAAAAAAAATACCATTGCGTTTAAAAGCATCCCCAAGGATACCCGCCTGCTCCCTGCCTTTGTCATTAAGCGGCGGATTGCTCCTGCCCTGCAGCACCTTTTCCTTGTTTTTTTCCGTCTGTCCGTGACGCACAAAATAGAAATGCCCCATCTGGTCAGCCTCCTGTTCTGTTGTTAAGAATAAACGCACATGCAAGACCATTTGCACCACATTTTATGATTACCATGCGTTGTGTCGGTCTACGCTTCGCTTTGGTCCGTTCTTTTAGCGTTCGTCCACCGGACGTTCAGCGCCGCTCCTGTCTCACGTCGCTACAAAAGTCTCGACTCCAAGTCCGCCGATTGTGTCCCTCCGCCTCGATTTTAATATCCTGAGGTAAAGCGCTCCGGGCAAAACCGGAGGCACCTCAGGATAGCACACCTCCGCAAGAAAGTGGGACACTCTGCGAGACAAGGGGACACTCCTCAAGACACAGGGACGCTCTATGAGACAAAGGGACACTCCTCAGGACACAGGGACACTCTGCGAGACAAAGGGACACCCCTTAGGACACAGGGACACTGATCAGGACATAAGAAGCGTCCCTGATTCAAAATCTCCGGTGTATATGGGATCTTCGCCCCACATATCATTGTCATAATCGGAAATGATATATGTTCCGGAAAAGCTTTCTACGTCGTCGCCGCGCAGATAAATGATGCTGCTCACGCGCTCGCCCGGATAGACTTCGATCCAGCCCGATGTCGGAGTGACCGGCTCGCCGTTCTCCTGATAAGTTTCATCATCCAGCATGCAATTGATCTTGATATCCATATCATTCTGAATATAAAGATAATAGATATCTTTAAAATTACCGGGATTGATGCTCGTAATGACAACCTTTACATCGTCTTCATCGATGACCACGATATCCGTATCCTTGGGTGTGTAATCCGGATATACGACTTCATCGGACGTCAGTCCTGTAGGATAAAGGGTAAACGGCGTCGTCAGACTTTTCTCATAATCACTGTCGTCGTTCAACACTTCAGGATAGATCAGGATCTCATCCGGCTGAACATATGCGTAAGCATCTATCATATCAAAAATGCTGTTGCTGTCCTGGCGCATCTGTGCAGTTGCCGAAACAGTAGCGCCCGCCTCCACATTCTGATAAGCACCGCCATACCAGCGGCAGCCGTTGATATCGACAATATCAAGATCAAACGCAGCCGGCAGCTCATCATTATTTGTATAAGTGACATCCAGAGTGACATTCTGCTCATCCCAGGTGATATTATCTATGGTGATGCTGTAATAATCATTCGATACACCCTGGATCTCGTCCACCGCGTCGGCTTCCGCTGTCTCATCTGCCTCCGTTTCCGATGATGCATCTGCCTCCGAAGTATCTTCCTCATCAGCTATGTCGGATGATGTGTCTTCTTCCGCCGCAGAATTCGTCGACTCCTTATCGCTTCCGGAAGACTCCCCGGATCCAGAGCCGCAGGCAGCCAGCGAAAAAGCCATGACTGTAACGAAAAGCAGTACTGAAATTTTTTTCATGTTGGTTCCCTCCTCTTTGGTCATATTCTTTTTCTAAATATCACTTTTATATTATCATCTGTTACCATAATTCTCAACCTGCACTCAATCAGACTTATAATGTTTTAATCCGCTTCTTTCACGCGCAATTTCCTTCTTAAATTACCAGGTGATTCCCCGAATACTTTTCTAAACAGCCGTATAAAATAGCTGACATCATTAAAACCAGCGGAAAATGCAATATACGTGATCGGCTCATTTGTCGCCAGCAGCTCTTTTCTGGCAAAGATCAGGCGCTTATTGTTAACAAACTCCATTGGCTTTTGTTTCGTATGTTTTTTAAAAAAAGAACAGAAATACTGGGGCGACATATCGACCTGCGCAGCCAGATCTTCCAAAACGATAGTTTCGGTAAAATGATTTTCTATATATATCAGGACTTTTTTCAGTTTTTTTATCTGAGGACTGTTTCCAACAGTTTCTTCTTCATGTACGATGTAGTAGCCCTTGGTGTAGATCAGACCGAACATATACCGCAAAAGTCCGACTGACATTTCCTTATAACCGGGCTTTTCGTTCTTTAAAACATACATCAGACGATCTACGATCCCACGCAATTCCGAATCTCCTATGATAACCGGTCCGATCTCAAATTTTCCGGAAAGAATATCCCTGTAGAGCGAAGCACATTCATCATACCCGTTTGTAAAAGGCTCCATTTCAAACACGATGCACTCATGACTGCATTGATCCGAAACCGCAGAATGAAGTGCTCCTGCAGGAATAAAAATAAGATCTCCACTCTCACATGAATAATGCTTCTCTTCGATAGTGATATCCATCCTGCCTTCCTGAATTCGATCGATCTCATATCCTTTGTGCCAGTGCATCACAAAATCATATGGATGCTCATACGGGTCTGCCGAGGAATACTGCATTGGAAATCCTGGAGTACCGTGTTGTTTTTTCTCCATCATTTCATAATCCGGCAAAATTCCACCTCCATTCTATAAAATCTTAAAATTGTCATATTTATTTATAAATATTCTCAAAGACAAAGGATTCCTTCCGTAATATTATACCATACAGAGCAGCTCAAAAAAAATTATTTGCATTGCCTCATTGGCACAAGAAAGGAGTTCCCATGAAAGAAATCAAAATTGCTGTGATCGGTGCAGGATGGATCGGATCATGCCACGCGCTTGCGTACGACAATATCCGTTCACATTATGGAAGTGAAATTGTTCCGAAGCTCGAAATGATCGTGGATGCAGTAGAAGCTCAGGCCAAAAAAGTTCAGGACATGTTCGGCTTTGCACGCTGCAGTACAAATCCGGATGATGCCATCAACGATCCTTCTATAGATATCATACTGATCACAACTCCAAACCAGTTTCACGTTGCCCTCGTAGAAAAGGCTTCCGCTGCAGGCAAAGCAGTCTTCTGCGAAAAACCGCTGGGCATGAATGGCGCCGATGCCAAAAAAGCACTTGACGCAGTAAAGAAACACAATACCATCTCCATGGTAGGTTTTGTATATATCAACAATCCCGCGGTGATCGAAGCGAAAAAGATCATTGAATCCGGGGAAATCGGCGATATCGTAGCATTCCATGGCCGTTACGATATGGAGTACAGTGCAGATCCCGATATGCCGCATCGCTGGAGAGATTATGATGAGATCTCAGGTGCGCTCGGCGACATCGGTGCACATATGATGGCCATCTCGGATTTCGTAACAGGTGCCAAAATGACAGAAGTTGTAAGTCAGAGCAAAATCCTGTATGATCAGAGACCCGATCCTAAGAATCCTTCTGCTAAATTGCCCGTTCAGAATGATGATCTTTTCAATGTAATGTACAAGCTGGATAATGGCGCGCTTGGAATGCTTGTCACTTCCCGCGTCGCTCCCGGAGAAAAAGTCGGGATCCGTTTTGAAGTACAGTGTACCAAGGGATGCATCCGTTTTGACCAGGAACGCATGAATGAACTGGATGTATATTTTGCTTCTGATGGAAGAAATGCCGGCTTCAGGAATATTAAAATGGGACCCCAGCACGGAGAATTCGGCACATTTGCCTCTGCGCAGGGACTGGGTATCAGCTGGATCGATCTGATGACCATCCAGGCTCATAAATTCCTTGTTGCTGTTGCGGAAGGAAAGCAGGTAAAGCCGGATATTGAGTCTGCTTATGATGTTAATATTCTGATCGATGCTATGTTAAAGAGTGACCGCGAGCATCGCTGGGTGAAGATCTCTGAATGTAAGTTATAAGAAAGGAAGGTATGGCAAATGAATATCAGAGTTGGTACTTGTCCGGATTCATGGGGTGTATGGTTTCCACATCACGAAAAACAGACGCCATGGACAAGATGCTTAAAAGAAATGCATGAGGCAGGATATGCCGGAACTGAACTTGGACCTACAGGATATCTTCCTACCGATCTGCAGAAACTGAAAAAAGCACTTGCGGAAAACGAGCTGGATCTGATCGGCGCCACACTTTCCGGTGATATGTGTTCCCCGGAGGGCGTACAGACTGTCATCGATACCATTGACCTTCTGGGTCCTGTGCAAATACAGTTTCCCACGGCAAAATACATGGTTCTTTTTACAGATGTCTATACAGATCTGGAAACTGGGGAACTGATACATCCGGCCAGCATCAGCGGCAGCGAATGGGATCAGTTCTGTGCAAACATCGAGAAGGTGTCTGCTTACGCAAAAGAAAAATATGATCTCATGGTCGTATATCATCCCCATGCACAGACTTACTGTGAAACAGAGGAGCAGATTGAAAAGCTCCTGGATTCTACCAATGTCATGCTGTGTTTTGACACAGGCCACCATGTATACGGCGGCGGAGATCCGGTCGCCTTTTACAGAAAGCACCATGACCGCATCCCCTATCTGCATCTTAAAGACTGCAACAAAACTTTAAGGGACCAGATCAAAGAGGAAGGGCTTTCCTTTGTAACCGCCTGTGAACAGGGTCTCATGTGTGAGCCCGGAACCGGTGATGTCGATTTCAATGATATGTATCAGGCCTTGATCGAAACAGATTATGAGGGCTGGGTCGTTGTTGAACAGGACCAGCCGCTCTGTCCGTGGGATCAGCCCTTCCCGGTTGCGAAACGGACCAGAGAATATCTGGCCAATGCCGGCTTCAACAATCGAAAATAATACTAAAGGGCAGTCCCCTTTTTCGGAACGAACAGCTGCTCCCTCGTAAGCTCTACGCCTTCGTGTTCCAGCAACCATGCCTTCTTTTCCAGACCCCCGGCGTAGCCTGTCAGGCTTCCGTTCGTTCCGACCACCCGGTGGCAGGGAATGATCAATGAAATGGCATTGTGTCCCACCGCCCCGCCGACTGCCTGGACTGACATCTTTGCAATTCCTCTCTGCTGTGCAATCCGGTCTGCGATCTCTCCATAGGTCATGGTCTTGCCATAAGGAATATCCAGCATGATCTCCCAGACTGCTTTGCGGAACGCAGAGGTTTGCATCAGGATCGGCGGTGTGAAATCGGGATCTTTCCCACTGAAATACAGATCCAGCCATTTTGCGGCTTCCTCGAAAACAGGAAGCCGCTGTTTTTTCTGTGCTTTTCCTGTAATGGCATCCGCATAATATTTCTGTCCGTCAAACCATAAGCCGATCAAGGCCGATCCATCGCTTGCCAGCGTGATCCCGCCCAAAGGCGACTGATAACTGCAGGTATAAACCATATCCATCTCTTTTCTCCTTTCAAGCGGACCTTCACAGTCTGCTTCGCTACATGCGCAAGAATAGTATAACAGAAATCGAGTTGATTTTGATCCTCACCAGAGAAACACGAATTTTTTGTTGACTTTCTGAAAATATATGGATATAATGTCCATGGTTAGCTATTGCTAACGTTATTAGGCGTTTGATCGCCTATTTTTAAATACTATAGTTAGCTTTTTCTAACCTTTTGTAAATAATCAAACCTTTCCAAATGGAGTTCACTCATGTCCGATGATATGCTGATCCGGCACTGTGCGCCGACACTTGCGGGTCTTAAGACCGGGAATCTTTTCTCCTGCTTTTTTGATGATAAAGCAGCGCTTATTCAAGATATCCGAAAAATCAATAAGACCCTGCGGCCCAAAGGCATCTGTCTGCTGCCGCTTCTTTTTTCGGATGGCCGTGCCCTTCTCTACCTCTACCGACCGGACTCTCTCCGCAAAGATCTTGCGGACGAAGAAGTTTTTCAGATCCTGAAGCGTTTTGGATACAAGGGAAATACATTGGGGCAATGTCTGCGCAACCTGATCGACAGGCTGAAAAACAATGCAGATTTTCCTCATGAGATCGGACTTTTTCTCAGTTACCCTCCCGAGGATGTTAAGGGTTTCATAGATGATAAGGATCACTTTAAGTTCTCCGGTCTTTGGAAAGTGTACGGTGATGAAAAAAAAGCCCGTACCCTGTTTGATCAATACAAAAAATGTACGGAATATTATTGCGGCGCTTACCGCAGCGGGGTCAGTCTCGAGCGTCTTGCCGTCGCAATTTAATATTAAAAAAATCTGTAAAGGAGATATTCAAATGAAAAAAGTTGCAGTTGTATACTGGAGCAGCAGCGGAAACACAGAGGCTATGGCAGATGCCGTTCTTGAGGGAGCAAAGGCTGCCGGTGCAGAGGCTGAGATCTTTTCCACAGAAAAATTCAATGCTTCTATGGTAAAAAATTATGATTCTCTGGCTTTCGGCTGTCCTGCCATGGGAGATGAAGTACTCGAAGAGACCGAGTTCGAGCCTATGTTTGAAGATTGCATCAGCGCCCTGAGAGGAAAAAGCGTTGCACTTTTCGGATCTTACGGTTGGGGCGACGGTGAATGGATGCGCAGCTGGGAAGCTCATTGCCGCGATGAAGGCATCTCTCTCGTCTGTGACAGTGTCATCTGCCAGGAAACACCTGATGACAGCGGAAAAGAAGAGTGTGCGGCACTTGGAAAGGCCCTTGCTTAAATAAGACCTTTTCTGCGCATCTCAATTCCCGGGAAATTTCCTGTAAAATAAAAGAGCTGCCCTGCGGATCTGTTTTATTCCAAGATCCGGCATGGCAGCTTTTTTACTTCGTCTTTAAGCGAAAATCAATATTCTGTTATAATGCAGTTTTTACTGGATGCAGAGTTTTGCTCCGATCACATACAGAACCGGTAATACGAAGCTCAGCAGTGAAAGCGGGCTGAATGCAGATGTAACAACAGCAAGGATCACGGAAGCAAGCTCCAGAACAACAGAGATGATACCGATTGCAAAGATAAATCCTTTTTTCTTTACTGCCAGACCAACGATACCTGCAAACAGTTCAAAAATGGATGCCGCAATTGCAAAGATGAAATACATCTGCAGCGGCCCTGTGTACGACATGCCTGCCTGCTCCATGATCGAGTTGAGATCGCTCCATGAACCGCCAAGATAACTCAGAGCTGAACTGACAGCAGCATAGGAACCCAGCGTAAAAATGATCATGATAGCGCCGATCACGATCATGATGATCGCAACGACCTTTAACATAACGCTTCTTTTTGTCATAATATATCCCCCTTCTTGAATTAAGATAAAGATTTCAAACTTAAGATACCATACATGCATCGAAAGTTCAATCTTTTTTAGGGACGTTTCTTCTGTCCTGCAGAGTGTCCCTGATTCTTGCCTTCCCGGGCATTATCGTTTAGAATGGGGTTAAAAAAATGAAATGAAAGAAGGAGAACAAAATGACCGACTATGTATTTAACGCAAAAAAGACCAAAGATGAGGTAGTCTCCTGGATCAGAGAATTTTTTGAAAAGAACGGCAGGGGCTGCAATGCGGTACTTGGTATTTCCGGCGGAAAGGATAGCTCTGTCTGTGCAGCGCTTTGTGTAGAAGCGCTCGGCAAAGACCGGGTGTTTGGCGTACTGATGCCCAACGGAGAGCAGGCAGATATCGATATGTCCCGGCTGCTTGTGGAGCATCTGGGCATCGGCTATGTCGTTGTAAATATTAAAGACGCGGTAAACGGTGTTCTATCCGGCATCACAAACGGCGAAGTACACGGCATGCATATCGATCTGAACAGGCAGACACAGATCAATCTCCCACCCCGTATCCGCATGTCAACGGTTTATGCAATCAGCCAGAGCATGAACGGACGTGTGGTCAATACCTGTAATCAGTCTGAGGACTGGGTTGGATATTCCACACTCTATGGCGATGCCGCAGGCGATTTCAGCCCACTCGGCAAACTCACAGTTCAGGAAGTCAAGGCGATCGGCAAAGAATTAAACCTACCCGCTGTGCTGGTGGACAAAGCTCCCTCCGACGGCCTCTGCGGCAAGACCGACGAAGACAATCTGGGATTCACATATGCCATGCTGGATCAATACATCCGGGAAGGTATATGCAACGATCCGGAAAAGAAAAAACTGATCGACAACAAACGCAAATGGAACAAGTTCAAACTGGAGCCTATGGCTATGTTTCAGTCAGGACTTCCGGTGCGTGCCAAAGATGGGGATTAAAAGATCCCCATCTTTTCTTTTCCGTAAAGATATATGTGATCCAGATCCGCGCACCGTTCCGAAAAAGCCGGAAACAAAAACCCGGCTTCCGGATCTGCAAGCTCATAATCTGCCAGCAGAGGATTGATCGTACAAATAATATATTCATAGACCTCATCTGATTCATACTGATATTCTTTTGCCGTCGATTTTCTCGGAATATCATAGGCGCCGTGATAAAAAATGATCGCATACGGACTTTCCGACTGATATTTATCCATGATCAGGTCATAAAACACCTCCAGGAGAGCATCATTCTTAAGACCGCTTGTACGGATCCCCATAAGCAGCCTGTAAAGATCCGCATTGCCGGGATCATCCACGGAAAAACGGACCTCCCTTAATTTTTCGTTGGAGGCCGCAAAAGGTATCACCTTCGCATTTTTCAATTTTTTATCCCGCTCCGCTGCGCTAAGTCCCGGAAAAGCCGTATTAAAGCTGCCCTCAAAATCGCCATCCGCATCGACATAACAGCCGGCAATTCTGGAAAAATGATTGCGTTTCACCGTCATGCGGCGGGTGAGTTCCAGCATATCATCTCTATTTATCATTTTAGAATTTCCCTTCTTAATTCTACAAAACCACCAAAAAACAGGTTCCGGCATTTTGCGCGGAAGACATCCGTATTTTTATAATAATACCGCCGTTTTTGTCCGGATATTCCTATTTTTTGTCCTTTCAAATATATTGAAATCCTTATATCGGAAATATAATAAAATCACAAAATAACAAAGCGGCAGACAAAGAAAAACCAAGAGCCGCAGCACCAATGATCGTGTCCGACCGGAGCAGTCGGCAGGATCAAAAGTCAAAAAAAACAGGAGGAAAACAATTATGACACTCTACAACGTACGCAACATCAAGAAACTTTTCGAAACCGTTAACACATGCGCAGGAGACGTTAAACTTGTTACGCCCTCCGCTGACATAAGCCTGAAAACTGTACCGGAAGTATATAAGGAACTGTTAGAGGAGAGCACACCCGCAAAAGGAGTAAAAGAGCTGACTCTGAAAACAGAAAACGCAGATGACTGCGTAAAACTTATGAACTTCGCTCTGGCAGCATAAAAAACGCACACCTTCTTTTTCTTTTCCCAAATTTTTTAAAACAGGAAGGGGCAGATGCACGGAATACCGTGTACTGCCCCTTCTGTCACGCCAAAAAGACAGATTCTTTTCAGCCAAGAAGTTCTTTCTCGATGCGCTCTCTTGCTTCCGGTGCCTGCTTATCCATCTTCTCCGGGAATCCGAAGTAGGATACACATGCAATGTTGTCTCCGCCAACCTTAGGAGCATCTGATTTCAGCTGCTTGTTTGCGAAATCCATCTCGCGCATGGTCTCGAAGATGCCGTCAAAATCCACTTCTCCTTCACCCATAGCAGTATGCTGATGGATCGTTACATCTGCGCGTCCTCTTGCATTCAGCCACGGCGGATTCAGGATATAACGGCAATCCTTGGTCTGATTCCATGTATCTGCAAACAGAACATGTGTCAGCTCATCGCCGGCATATTTCAGCATATGACGAACATCGCCCTTGCCCTGATCGTAGAAGAAGCCATGAGATGTAGAATATACATAACCAAGGTTCTTGGAACGGAAAGATTTTACGATATCGCATGCCTCATCGTTCAGCTCAACAAAATCGTAGGGATGAGACTGAAGCTCTACACGAAGTCCTTCTCTCTCGATGATCGGCAGCAGTTCTTCCATAGATTTGAAGAACATACCATTGCAGATCTCCTGCTGATTGGGATCTCCCGAGAACTCAGTATTGATAACCGGAACACCCATCTTAACAGCGATCTCAATGATCCGTTTCCAGTTTGCAACTGCGAACTGACGCTGCTCCTCTGTGGGGCCTGACCAGCGGTATACAACGATGAAAGAAGAGATCTCCACGCCTGTATCCTTCAGTGCCGAACGGTACTCTGCCTCTGCTTCTTCAGAGAAGAGCGGATGTTTGTAGAACGGATTGATCCTGGGATGGGGTGACTGCTCAATATATTTGTAACCCCAGTCTGCTACCTTGTAAACCATGTCTTTGATGCTCATCTGCTTTGCGAGAACATCAACATCAAATGCAATTTTCATAGTTTTTTGTCCCTTCTTTGATTTTATTTACCGGCGTTGTCCGCCTCACCGATTCTGTCTGTATTTTACAACATCCCTTCTGCCGATAGCAAGCAGTTACGGACATTTTATACAAAATTATAGAGTTTCGCCCGAATCCCTTATTGTAATTCCTGCGCAAAAGCCAGATAATCCTGAGCGGATGTGCATCTGGGTGCATAATCGATCAAAGTCCTGTCCTGATCCTGGGCCTCGCGCACCTTGACACTCTCGCGGATCGTCGTCTCAAACACTTTGGTCCCCATCTCGCCGGCCAAAGCTTCCAGTTCCTCTTTCACCGCCCTGTCGATCTTAGAGCGGCCGGAATATTTGACCAGAAGAAGACCCGCGATCCGGATGCCCGGATTCTGGCGCTTTTTGACCGACATGATCGTATCATATAACTGCCGGATCCCCTGCAGCGCATAAGATGATGCTGTGACCGGGATGATCACATCCGTAGCGGCAAGCAATGCATTATAAAGAAGAACATTCATGGAAGGCGCCGTATCGATGATGATATTATCATACCCTTCCAGATCCTCCAGAGCATCCCGCAGACGGTAAAAGCCGTCGATATCGCCATCCAGCATTTTCTCAGCCTTGTTAAGCAGCGGATCGCTCGCCACGATATCTCCGTTTTTGCAGTGCTGGATCGCATCGGAAATGGGAAGGCGGTCCGCATCGATGATCACATCATACAAGGTGGCCGCGTCCCTGACCTGCGCCTGATAGGTTTTGGTATTGTTTCCCTGCGGATCCGCGTCGATCAGAAGTGTTTTGCTCCTGCTGCCAAGGATCTCCGCAAGTGTGGTGGCTGTAGTGCTCTTGCCTACGCCGCCTTTCTGATTTGCGATTACATAAATTTTCATTTTTTGTCTCCTGAATCCTGAATTTCCGTCCCCGCCCCAAATCGGGATCTTTCGAATGAAAAGCAGGCTTTCACCCAAAGGTGAAACCTTTCACGTCAAAGCGGGATCTTTCCGTTGACACTGCCGTTCACAACATAATACACGGTCTGATCTTCGGGTTTGATATAGCAGGTCATGGTCTCGATCTCATCCACAAGGCCGTTCTCCTCTATATCCACACGGATATTTTCCATGATATCCTTTGTATCATAATCCATTCCTTTGAACTGCAGGATCATCTCCTTCTTTGCGGCCGCGAGTCCGGATGTTTTCAGTTCCGCACGCTCTGCGCTCTTTTTCAATGCCATAATAAATTTCCTCCTGACATATTCTTGCTTTGGTCCGACAGAGAAAAGGTACTATCAAACCCGCCCTCAGGCCAGTGCCTGCGCCGTTCTCTCCAGTTCATCCCGGATCGAGATATGCTGCGGGCAGACCTCCTCGCATTTTCCGCACTTCACACACTCAGATGCGGATTTTCTGCCATGTCCGCCAACCAGCCATCCTTCCTGATGTTTTGCAGCCGCCTTATCCTGATACAGGGTCAGCATATTCATGGCAGTGAACGACCCGGAAATGCCGATCTCCTGTGGGCAGACCTTTGCACAATAATTACAGGTCGTACAGGGAATGAGGGGGATCTCCGCAAGTGCCTTCTGCGCCTTGGCTATGGTCTCCTTCTCACTCTCGGTCAGGCCGGTAAAATCTTTCATATAAGAAAGATTATCTGCCATCTGTTCTACATTGCTCATGCCGGAAAGCACGGTGATCAATCCATCCAGATCGGCCGCAAAGCGGATTCCCCAGGAAGCGATTGAAGCATCCGGCTCTGCTTCTTTAAAGATCTTCTGAATGCTCTCCGGCGGATTTGCCAGCATACCGCCCTTTACAGGCTCCATGATGACAACGGATTTCCCATATTTGCGTGCCATCTCATAGCAGCCCCGGGACTGGATCGCCGGATTTTCCCAGTCTGCATAATTGATCTGCAGCTGCACGAATTCCGCTTCCGGATGTGCCTTCAGGATCTCCTCCAGTTCTTCCGGTGTGGAATGAAAGGAAAAGCCCACGTGTTTGATCTGTCCTGCCTTCTTTTTCTCCTGTACGAAGGACCACATATCAAAATCATCAAAATAATGCGTCCTGTTCTCACCAAGATTGTGCAGCAGATAAAAGTCAAAATAACCCGCGCCCGTCTGCTTTAAGGAAGTCTCGAACTGGGCGATCGCTTCCTCTCTTGTCTTGCAGCCGATCCAGGATGCCGCCTTGGTCGCCAGACGGAATTTCTCACGCGGATAGCGCTCAACCAGAGCCTGACGGATCGCATCCTCGCTGCCCGGATAAGCCCAGGCCGTATCGAAATACGTAAACCCAGCATCCATAAACATATCAACCATCTGCTTGGTCTGCTCCACATCGATCACACCGTCCTTCTGCGGCAGACGCATCAAGCCAAATCCAAGATTTTTAATATCTTCCCCTAAATAACCCATACAAAATTCTCCTTTCAATCAATTCAAGACTCTCTCTCGAGTCATGCGGGTGTAATCATAAACAGGGGCAGGCCCTTCAGCCACATCTTTGCGGTATGGCACCGGACCGGCCCCTGTGATCATTCCAATGTTACTTGTCTTTAATCCTGCTGTGCAGGCTCTGCAGTGATTCAATGCTGCCCTCACCGGCGGTATTCACGGTACGGATACCATCTACCGTTGCCAGAGCGGCTGCCATAGTGGTCATATAAGGCACTTTTGCCTTGATGGCCGCCTTACGCAGGTAGCTGTCATCGTGAACACTCTCTTTGCCTACCGGAGAATTGACGATCAGATCGATCTCTCCGTTTGTGATGGCATCGAGTACATTCGGTCTGCCCTCATACAGCTTCTTGATCTTCTCTGCCGGAATACCTGCCTCGTTGATCATATCGCAGGTCGTGCCCGTAGCAAGAATCTTGAAGCCGATCTCGCGGAAGCCCTTTGCCAGCTCTACGACTTCTGCCTTATCCTTGCGGTTGACAGAGATCAGAACCGTGCCCTTATGCGGAAGCGGAGACTGAACACCTTCCTGAGACTTCATGAAAGCCTCTCCGAGTGTCGGTGCAAGTCCCAGAACCTCTCCTGTGGATCGCATTTCCGGTCCGAGGATCGGGTCTACTTCCTGGAACATATTGAAGGGGAATGCAGCTTCTTTTACACCATAATACGGAATATCCTGTTCCTTCAGTGCCGGAACCGGTGAAGGCTTGCCTGTCAGCTCCCCTGTGATGATCTCGGTCGCCAGCGGCACCATACGGATATTGCAGACCTTGGATACCAGCGGAACGGTACGTGATGCACGGGGATTTGCCTCCAGCACGAAAACTTTGCCGTTCTCGATCGCATACTGCATGTTCATAAGTCCCTGTACATGCATCTCCTCCGCGATCTTACGTGTATATTCTTTGATCGTCTCCACATTCTCCGGAGAGATATGTTTGGAAGGGATCATACATGCGGAGTCTCCGGAATGAACACCCGCCAGCTCGATATGCTCCATAACAGCCGGGACAAACGCGTGTGTGCCGTCGCAGATCGCATCGGACTCACACTCCAGCGCATGGTTCAGGAAACGGTCGATGAGGATCGGACGATCCGGTGTAACGCCTACGGCAGCCTTCATGTAATCTGCCATGGAATCATCATCATAAACAACTTCCATACCACGGCCGCCGAGAACGTAGGACGGACGCACCATAACAGGATAACCGATCTCGCCTGCGATCTTGATCGCCTCTTCCACGGTAGTCGCCATGCCTGCCTCCGGCATCGGAATGCCGAGTTTATCCATCATAGCACGGAACTGGTCACGGTCCTCTGCAAGATCGATGACTTCCGGAGAAGTTCCCAGGATCTTTACGCCGTTCTTTTTAAGGTCAGCCGCCAGGTTCAGAGGTGTCTGGCCGCCAAACTGTGCGATCACGCCGAGCGGTTTTTCTTTTTCGTAGATGCTGAGCACATCCTCGAGGGTCAGCGGTTCAAAATAAAGTTTATCTGAAGTATCGTAATCTGTGGAAACCGTCTCCGGATTGCAGTTTACGATGATCGTCTCGAAGCCGAGTTTCTTAAGTGCCATAGCGGCATGGACACAGCAATAATCGAACTCGATACCCTGGCCGATCCTGTTGGGACCGCCGCCGAGGATCATGATCTTTTTATTATCCGTAACCGGGTTCTTATCTTCTGCATTGTAGGTTGAATAATAATAAGCACTGTCCTTTGTGCCGCTTACATGAACGCCTTCCCAGGCTTCTTTCACACCGAGCGCGATGCGGCGTTCGCGGACATCTGCCTCAGGAATACCGAGAATCTGGCTTAAGTATTTATCTGAGAAACCATCTTTCTTGGCCTGTGTCAGAGCATCATCCGAGGGAAGGGCGCCCTTGTTCTTCATAAGAGTCTCCTCTTCCTCAACCAGTTCCAGCATCTGCTGCAGGAAATCGCGTTTTACATGCGTCAGGCTGTAAAGATCTTCCACCGAAACCCCTTTGCGGAGTGCTTCGTAGATCAGGAAGTAACGCTCGGAAGAAGGGTTGCTCAGCCTGCGCTTCAATTCTTCTGCGGAAAGGGTATCGAAATCCTTTGCGTGGCCCAGACCGTAGCGGCCGTTCTCCAGGGAACGGATCGCTTTCTGGAAAGCTTCCTTGAAGTTCTTGCCGATACTCATAACTTCACCGACAGCACGCATCTGTGTGCCCAGCTTATCCTCAACGCCTTTAAATTTCTCAAATGCCCAGCGTGCAAACTTGATCACAACATAGTCGCCGTCCGGCACATATTTATCCAGTGTTCCGTACTTGCCGCATTCGATATCCCGCAATGTCAGACCGCAGGCCAGCATAGCGGAAACCAGAGCGATCGGGAAGCCTGTCGCCTTGGAAGCCAGGGCAGAGGATCTGGAAGTACGCGGATTGATCTCAATAACGATAATACGGTCAGAGACCGGATCGTGTGCAAACTGCACATTTGTTCCGCCGATGACCTGTACGGAATCTACGATCTTGTAAGCCTGCTCCTGCAGACGTTTCTGTACATCTTCAGAAATCGTGAGCATCGGTGCCGCACAGAAGGAATCGCCTGTATGAACACCCATGGGGTCGATATTCTCGATAAAGCATACGGTGATCATGTTGCCTTCGCAATCGCGGACAACCTCGAGCTCCAGCTCTTCCCAACCGATCACAGACTCTTCAACCAGAACCTGTCCTACCAGAGACGCCTGAAGACCGCGGGCCATAACCGTACGCAGTTCATCTTTATTGTAAACAAGGCCGCCGCCGGCGCCGCCCATGGTATAAGCGGGACGCAGAACAACCGGATAGCCGAGCCTGTCGGCGATCTCAAGGCCTTCCTCGATCGAGTATGCAACCTGGCTGCGGGCCATCTCGATCCCAAGAGAATCCATGGTGTTCTTGAACTCAATACGATCCTCGCCGCGCTCGATCGCATCAACCTGTACACCGATGACCTTAACATTGTATTTATCCAGAATTCCCTCTTTATAGAGCTCGGAACAGAGGTTCAGACCGGACTGTCCACCCAGGTTGGGCAGCAAAGCATCCGGACGCTCTCTGGCAATGATCTGCTCCATTCTCTTTACGTTCAGCGGTTCAATGTATGTGATGTCTGCTGTCTCCGGATCTGTCATGATCGTTGCAGGATTGGAATTTACCAGAACGATCTCGTATCCCAGTTTTCGAAGTGCCTTGCACGCCTGGGTTCCGGAATAATCGAACTCGCACGCCTGACCGATGACGATCGGGCCGGAGCCAATGATCAATACCTTATTAATATCTGTTCTTTTCGGCATTTTTTTCTCCCTTACTTAAAATTATAAATGATGTTGATATCTCACTCTGCAAAGCTGTCTGCCGTATCCCATTCCTGTTGCGGCTGATACTTCAGACAAAGGGCATGGTGCAGGCCGAGAACGGCAGACCATACCCTTAGGCATTGTAACATATATGGTTCTGTACTAACAAGATATTTCTATACAAAGATAAAAGAGAAAAGAAAATTCTCTTTGTGTTTTATTTCAGTATACAGAGCGATAGATCTCGATCATTTCAGGAATACTTAGCTGAACATAGCTGTTGGAAAGCAGTCTCTGCTGTCCTGCCATAACGCCTTCTGCAAATCCGGCAAGCTCATCCGCACCGATCCCGAAATCCTTAAGCGGTTTTCTGGGCTGAACCTTGTCAAACAGAGCAAATGCCCTTTCCAGTGCGTTCTCTGCCGGAACCGACAGAATGCGGCCAAGCAGAGCCTCATAGCTGTTCAGTTTCCCGATGGGCTGTTTTTCCCGGTATTTCCGGAATACAGCAGCGAAAACGAGCTGATTGGACTCACCGTGTGGTATGTGATATTTGCCTCCCAGCGGGTAACTTAAGGCATGCACAGCCGCACAGCCTGCAGAGCAAAATGCCAGGCCCGCCATGGTGGAGGCTGTCATAAAATCCGCTGCTTTGTCAGTCCATTTTTCAAGGCCGTTTTCCACGATGTACATATACCCCTGCATGATCAGCTCGATCGCCCGCACCGAAAAGAGTTCGGAGATCGGTGTGGCTTTGGGCGACAAATACGACTCGGAAGCGTGGATCAGGGCATCTATGGATGATGTGGCAAAAAATTTGTAGGGCAGACCGGAAAGCAGTTCCGGTATGATAAATGATTTTTTAGGAAACATCAGATCGTTGTTCAGGCCGCGCTTGGTATGAAGTGATACCAGCTCCACCGCACAGGCATTTGTGACCTCACTTCCGGTTCCGCAGGTGGTGGGAACCGCATATACATCAAAGATCCTTACAGGTTTTTCCGCATCGGGGCTCAGGTTGAAAAGTGCTTCCGTGGTTCCCTTAGATGTGGAAAGGGAGAGCATTTTTGCCGTATCCATAACGGCGCCGCCGCCGATCGCGATCATACGTCTGATTCCACCCGGAAGGTCTGCACGGATCTGATCCACCATAGTCGTAGACGGTTCCCCGACAGCATATTTCTCGAGGAAAAGGACCCCGCAGGGCAGATTGAGGGGTTTGATGTATTTCTCATAGAGAAATTCATTTGTCAGAACGAAGTCCTCCGCGCCGATCTGTTCACTTTTGATAAAATCCTCAAAGGATTCAGGGAAGGCAATATTGGTATAGGTTTTAAATTCTGTCATTTTATTCTCCTTTGCAGTGGTTTTTAAGGCAAGTCTGCTGATCATCCCACCTGCTGACATCCAAAGGGCGTGCACAGCCGGCTGGTACTTTCTATTAAAATTCCGCCTCCATCATACAATATCAGGAAGGATTTGTGAATGCAGAAAAAAGACTCCCTCCGGGGCTGTGCCCCAAAAGAAGCCTCTTTTTAGAATGTGGAAGGTAAAATGTTACAGGAATGGAAATTCCCGAACTGACAAAAGTAAGTGTACACTTGCGGAGCCATTTTCTCAATCGACGATTGGACTCCCGCCAGGATTAGGCAAGTGCTTTCTCGACTGCCGCAAGAATGTCTGCGTTCTGGCAATTTTCCTTAAAGAGTTCCAGTCTCTTTCCGCCAAACGCATTTACAACCATATCGTGAACATCCGGATCCTCGCTTGCAAGGACGTCTGTCAGATCTTTATGTGAAGCAGCTTTCAGCTTGTTTAAAAGTGCTGCATTGCGCTGCTCGGAAGCTGCTGCATGTTCCGGATATCCACCGCCGGGTGCCTGCACAAACAATTTTTCGAATACATATTCAAGATTTACTTCTGCGCCCCAGCCCCAGCCTTTTGCGAAGGGAAGAGACATACAGTTGCCGTTGTTAACCTGTGTGTAGAGATAGGAATCTGCCGGATCCACTACCAGTCCGCAGAGAACACCGGGCATAGCATTGGCAGCGATCAGTGCGCCTTCGCCTGTACCGCAGCCGGTAACAACGAAATCCGCCGCGCCGGAAGCTAAGAGTGCTGCGATAAATACAGCATTCTGATTGTAAGTCTGACGATGATCTTCCATATTGAACTGACCATAGTTTACAACGGAATGTCCGTTTGCCTCAGCAACTTTTTTTAATGTGTTGTATACAATCTCATTTCTTTCTGAAGTAGACCACTCCATAACCAACGCGATTTTCATATTCGGATAACCTCCCTGTTTTTTCTTGTTTTTCTTATTTTTTGTTGCCTTTTTTTGGTGTTTTACAGCCATTTCAAAGCCGTTTCTTAACTTGGTTCCATCATAGACCTATTGTTTTTATGTGTCAATACTTTTTTGTAAATAAGATACTAATTTTGTAATTGTATACAATTAACGCCTTGTAAAACCATGAAATATCGATAATAGAAAGAGAAGCCCGTCAAGCGGGCTTCCTTGTTATTTCAATTTACCATTCAATCCCTTCTACCGGAACCGGGTTGGCATTTAAGACTACGCTTTCCACAGTCCCGTTTTTGAAACGGATCACCTTATCTGCCATAGGTGCGATCGCAGAATTGTGGGTGATGATGATAACCGTCATCTTCTCCTTTCTGCAGGTATCCTCCAAAAGGCCGAGGATCTGCTTACCGGTCGCGTAGTCCAAAGCGCCGGTCGGTTCATCGCAGAGAAGAAGCGCAGGATTTTTTGCGATCGCGCGGGCAATTGCCACACGCTGCTGTTCACCGCCGGAAAGCTGGGATGGAAAATTGTCCATCCGGTCCGATAGCCCCACCTTTTTCATGATCTCTTCCGGGTCCAGGTGATCCGGGCACAGCTGCACTGCCAGTTCCACATTTTCCACAGCTGTCAGATTCTGGATCAGATTATAAAACTGAAAAACAAAGCCTATATCGCTGCGGCGGTAACGGATCAGATCCCGGCCCTTCAGACAGGTGATCTCCCGGTCGCCCACTTTCAGTCTTCCACCGGAGGCTGCATCCATACCTCCCAGGATATTGAGACAGGTCGTCTTTCCGGCCCCGGAAGGACCAAGGATACATACCAGTTCGCCCTGCTCTATAGAAAAAGAAACATCTTTAAGGGCATGGATCTCCACCTCGCCCATTTGATATGTTTTGCTCAGATTTTCTGCTTCAATAAAAGACATATGATACCTCAGCATTTTCTGCTTCAATGAAAGATGACATCTCAGAGCAATGTAATCCTTCCATCCCCGATCCGGATGCTTTTCTCTTTCAGAAGATGTCCAACCGCCCGTTTAAAAGCCGCTTTAGAAAGGCCCGTTTTCTCTGCGATGAGTGCAGGGGAAGCCTTATCATCAAAGGGGAGGACCCCCTGCTGTTCCCGGAGCATCTCAAGGATCTTCTCTGCATCCCCGCCGATCTCCTGATAAGCCTTGCCTCTGGGACTGACGCCAAGCTTGCCATCCTCGCGAACTTCCGTCACACGCAAATTCAGAACCTCGCCGGCCTGATACCTCCCCTGAGCCTCCTTTTTGGGGATCATGGCAGAAAACTTGTCTTCCACTGCAACAAAAATGCCAAAGTTGCCGCCGGTTTCGTAAACCCGTCCCTGTACTTGATCGCCGATCTGATATGGCGATTGCGTTTTCAAATAAGGATACAGCTTCATCGTGGCACAGAGGCGGCTGCTTTTATCAATATACAAAGCAACCAGAACCTGCTCTCCTTTCTGCACCTTCTTCGTCTGTTCGCGAAAGGGAAGCAGCAGATCCTTCTCCAGGCCCCAGTCAAGGAACGCACCGATCTTTCCGACATCTGCCACAGTCAGAAGGCCTACCTGATCCAGTGTCAGGGCCGGCTCCGCTGTAGTCGCGATCAGGCGATCGCTGGAATCCCTGTACAGAAAAACCGCCAGCCGATCTCCGGTTTCCGCTCCTTCCGGCACCTGTTTTGCCGGCAAGAGAACCCGTTCTCTTTCGTTCTCAGATGGAGCTGCCTTTCCGTGTGCACCGGAATGTCCCTCCGGTTCGGCCAGATATACGCCAAAGTCCACTTTCTTTACAATTTCAAGTTCCTGTTTTTTCCCTAATTTCAGCATTATTCAGCCTCTCCGACAAAATAGGTCTCGCCTTGTTCATTTTGCAGTTTCACCAGATATTTACCATTTTCTTCCAAGACCACAGGGTAGATCACATCCCCGAAAACCGCCGACTTTTTATAGACCGCACGAAATTTATGAGGGCGAAAATCCCGCGGCAGACAATTTTGCATCATCTGCACATATTTACCATTATTCACATGATGATTGGTATCCAGATGCGCTTCCTGGATCTCAAAGGGTTCCAGAATCGTACCGCCTTCCGGCTCGTCCATCTTTCGTCCCCCGAAATCGTCCTGCAGTTTCTCCTCCGGATACACATGATAAGCATCCATCTGCTCCTGCGGTATGCGGACCGGAATGCCCTGTTTCGTATTCATGAAGACCCAATCCGCATTGGCGCGCACAAAGACTTCGCCATCTTCTGTCTCAATGCTGTAATTTCGAAAACCGATCGGTCCTCTGTAGCCATATGCCCAGGTCTTAACAATGATCTTCTCTCCCAGCGCCGGATAACGGTCAATATGGATCTGCCAGTCTGCAAGGATCCATGCACAGTCCATGGCCATGTTATGGGCAACACCCACCCCGGTATCCTCTCCCTGGAAGGTCGAGCAATCCTGCAGATAATTGATCACATGATAAAGGGAAAGCCTCTGATTTTCATCCACCTCGCTGAAGCGTACCCTGCTCTCAAATGCATATTTCATATTGTTGCGGAATCTCCTTTTACATATTCTGAATATCTTGCGAAAATGCCCATTTCTTTTTGGGCTTTTGGGTATTTCAGATTATCTTCTTTGTATATGCCCGGATGCAACTCATAGATTTTGAAATCACGTGAAAATTCGGGCATATACAACAATTCATTTTTCAAATATCCAAACCGTTTTGGTCTTTTGGGTATTATTAACAAGCTTACCCCTATGTGCCCAAAATTTGCAAATATATTTCGCATTTTGAGGCAATAACCTGGGCATTTTCAGAATTTCTTGATCTATATGACCATTCGCAAATTTTCTCCGGGCATCGCATGGCAGAATGCTTGCATATGCCCAAAAGCAAGCGAATAAAAAAGGATTGCATTTCTGCAATCCCTTAACTACTGGGCTACCAGGATTCGAACCTGGAAATGACGGAGTCAGAGTCCGTTGCCTTACCATTTGGCGATAGCCCAATTCATACAACATGTTGTATTATAAGACAACTATCGGGAAATTGCAAGCTTTTTTTTATGATATAGGGTATTAAGTGTCTGAAGCTGTGCGTGCTCGCACGCAAACAGCTTCAGACATTTAAGACCCGAACAAAAATGAGCATGGAGTCACGCGCAAGCGGGACGGGAATGCGAATTTTTGTAGCGACGTGAGAGCACGTAAGTGCGACACGGCGCGTAGTAATCATAAAAATGTGGCGTGCACCAGCACATGGACGTTTTTTATGATAATGGTTCTCAAAGGACGGGAGACCGACGTGCTCGCACGTAAGGGATCACGGACTTTAGAGAACCTAACAAAAATCGAGACGAAGGGACGCCTACGGCGGACCGAGAGTCGAGATTTTTGTAGCAGCGCGAAAGTCGTAAGACGAAGCGATGCGTATTATCATGTGATGTGGTGCGGGCGCAGCCCGCATGTGCATTTTTTAATGATAATGGTTCTCAAAGGACGGGAGACCGACGTGCTCGCACGTAAAGGATCACGGACTTTAGAGAACCTAACAAAAATCGAGACGAAGGGACGCCTACGGC
>R11__coassemble_587_pt1 | contig 23181 bp, 17 predicted proteins | sample R11__metabat2_high_PE_057 | metagenome-assembled genome bin R11 | reverse complement strand
TTCCAGCTTTGTTCACTGTGAACAAACCTGAAAAAAGCCCCTGTTTATGGGGCTTTCCGGCATTTCGGTTTTTCATTTTCTGCAGTGAACAAATCATTGGTTTTCAAGACCGTTCCGGATCGGCTGATACGCCCTCGTGAGAGTGCAGTATGTACACTGATACATCCCGCTGCACCGTCAGACCAGACATCCACGTGACCGGCTGTATATGGCCGGTCATTCCAGCTTTGTTCACTGTGAACAAACCTGAAAAAAGCCCCTGTTTATGGGGCTTCCCGGCATTTCGGTTTTTCATTTTTTCAAGTGAACAAAAGACACCTTTAACGTTTCTATGCCCACTCTTTAATGTTGCAGTAAGTGGAAACACTTCTTACCCCCGTCCACCAATTTCTTTTTCTCCTCCCGTAAAACTTTCACACGCGCACCGTACGGCGTTCTGCATGAATGAACGGAATCGCCTTCACGCCTGCGCCACGCATGCTTTACGCCTGCAGTACGTAGGTCTTCCGTGATCCCTGCGACACGTTTTCTTTCCTCCGTTCCTTCCTCCGTGATGCCTGCCGTGCAGCGGCAGTGCAGTCCTTCGTATGCTTTCCCTGCGTCATCCGTACATCGTTTTTCCTTATGCTTTATTCCCGTGCGGCAGCGGCTTCTTATTTTCCGCAGCTTCTTTCGTGCATCATTCGTACGGTGCCGTGATCCGTTCTTTTCCTTCCGTGCATATTACCGTACCCATTCGTATGCGTGCCTGCTTCCGTGAGAGAGCGTGATCCTTTCGTGCGGCAGCGGATCATAACGATCGTCATCGTGTTTCTGCCGTCCGTATCTTTCGTCATACGGCAGCGGACACGAAGATCGGGAGCAGCATTCCGTGTGGCATCACAGACATCCGTTTTATAACACCGTGTTCCATTCGTGCGGTGTGCTTTTTTAGACGTTATCCGTGCGTCTCTGCGTCCTTTCCCGCATGCCGTTTCCGGTTTCCGTTGTGTTTTCCGTTTCCTTAAAAATCCCCCAGACCCCGATTCCGCAAATATACCGCAAAATGCCGCAAAAATACCTCTCAGCGCCCAAAAAACTACTCTAAGGTAGTTTTTTTTTGAAAAAAAACGGAAATCGGACGGAAAAAGGGGTTTTTTTTTGCTGTTCACTAACGTTGTTGCTAAAGGAGGGTGTTTTCCAGAAAAGTCCCCCGGCCGTTTTTTGACTGCCGGATCTATGCAACATCCGTCCCATTCTTTCGTGAGTGCTTCCGTAGTGGGCGTGTGTGCTTTTTTACGATGGGGCGGGCGTGCGGACTGCCGTTTAACGTCCGTGATCTTGCACTCACGTCAGAGCGCAAGCGCAGGCGTTCTTATCGTTAGAATGGGCAGGGGCGCAGGAATACAGAAACGCAGGATGGGTTTGAGAAGTGTTTTAACTTACTGCAACATTTTGAGTTGGCGGGACAGGAAAATAGCGGCCCGTATCAGGACCGCCTCTGTTTTTTCAGATATTTCTCGCGGATGGCCAGGGCATTGCTGATCACCTCATGGTCCATGGAGTTCAGTGATTCACCGCTCATCATGTTCATCATGATCAGATAGGTGATGTAAACGGACGGGTTCTCCTCCGCGTCCACAGCCTCCCTTATGAGCCGCATCTGCTCAAGCACGATCTTCTTGGCAAAGGCAACTTCCTTCCTGTCCAGCCGGTATTTTTTTCCGCCTACCGTCAGTTGCATTGCTCAACCTCCTTTTTAGCCCGGCGGTACTCCGTCCGGAACCTGTAATAGTGATAATAGAGATCATTCTTAACGGGCGCTTCCAGTGAGTCATGCAGGTAGTCGAGCGGATTTTTATACAGCCTGTCGCATGCATCCTGCAGGGAATATTCCGCAAGCGTTTTCCTTGCCTGCAGGCTGTTGGCAAACAGCTTGTACAGATCCTCCGTGGTCATGACCGGAAGCATGTTCGTAATAACATAGCGCAGGCAGATGCGTGCCGCGTCGCGTCCCTTTTCTCCTGAGAACAGCCCCTTCCTGATCTTTTCTCCTTTTTCAAGCACGCGCCGGTAGGAACGTTCGATTGTGTCCACCCTGTTGTAGCGATACTCATGCGGGTACATCAGATGGACGAGATAGTAGCAGTCCTCGTTCAGATCCACTTCAAGGGGCAGCTCAATGTTGCTGAGAAGGACGTCGAGTTTCAAGGCTTTCAGGATGCCCATGTTCAGCCTTTCGCGTATGGTCTTCGCATCCCATCCGATCATATCCTCAAGTGCATGGCGTATCAGCGGCGGATAATAGATATCGTTTGCACGCCGGTTCAGTGTGGAGAAACTGTTGCGGTGGCCGAGCAGGATCTCCTCATATTCGATATACAGTACTGTACTGTCCATAAGGTGCCTCCCTTCAATTTCTATATCAGCACAAATCCGGACTGGTTTTGGAAAATTTTCTTTTCTGAACATATCAGAATTTGCGCCCAAAGCCAAACCTTTTCTGCTGATATAGAAATTAGAGGATGCCAAACATCCCCGGAACAAAGAAACCAGATTCAAACAAAGGAGCATTCTATGCATAAAAAAACCGTGATATCCTTCTTTGCCTGCATGCTGCTTGCGTCCTCAGCTGTAACAGCCGCAGCTGATACAGGAGAGGATACGTCCGTTACGGATATGGTCCCTGCGGATGCATCACAGACAGATGAAACAGAGGAGGAAGCAATCGGTTACTCGTCCACCTGGGGCATTGACCTCGATGCCGCATTCAACAATATGGTCACCGCAGTTAAGACAGGCACGTCATACTCCCTTTCGGATGCGTTTTCGGATTACACCGGCATGGATATCCTCGACAGTGCGTACACGGATCTGTCCGATACACTGCTGGATGAGGCCTGCCTCAATATGTCTGATATCAACCTGAATTTTAACATGATCGCCACATCCATGGCACTGGATTACGACGCCGTGGATATCATTGGGAGCTCCTCGGACTGTATGAGCGTCTTTAACAGTGCCTACGGGGACCTGGACCTCTCCCTTACACAGTTTGAGATCCCCGATTCTTTCGATACCTCGGCATTTCTCTCTGAAGCAAAGTCGATCGTATCCGATACATATGCATCGGCACTTTCGTCGGATACTTTCAGCACTGTGAAATCCGGGATCAGTACAGGCTCACTGTTCAGCTCCAATAATGAATGGTTCAGCAGCAAAAGCCAGGACAGTGCTTACTCACTTACCTTCTCTGAAGAGGCGCAGGAACTCCTTAAGACCATGCAGGAGTCTGCTGAAAAGGAAAATAAGAAAGCAACCAATAGCAGTAAATCCTATGCCTATGAAAGTGCTAAGGAAGCACAGTCCAAGATTGAAGACCTGTGCCGTGACTACCTGGTCACTTCATCCGGAAGTGATTTTTACAGCGACCTTAACGAAAAATATGGTCTTAATATCAGCGGGAATACATACAAGAGTGAGGATGAACTGGATGAGGAACACACAAATGTCTTCTTTGATACGGCTGACGCAATCTCAGGATTCGTCGAAGGTTATGATTTTATTGATTATGAAGCACTGAAAGCCGCACAGCCAAAAGACTGAAAGATATTTTGTTTTTACCACCGAGGGGTGTTTTGTGATGGAAAATGAGAAGATTACAATAATTGAAGAATACGGCCGTATGACCTTTGGAGACTATGACAAGCTGCTTGCAATCATCGACAAATGCCCGTTTTCAGCGAACGAATACTGTCCGAGCGCAGAAGAGACTGTCAGCATTCTGATGGCAGATCTGAAAAATTATACGCTTTTTATTATCTGGATCCTTGAGACAGGATACGAAACAGCAGAAAATGCCTATGACAGGCTCTTTCTCAGCAAAGAATTTAACAGGAAGTTCAGCCTGGCCTTTGAAGAGGACGCTCCCCAGGACTTTTATCTGAGCGAATCCACAAAAAAATTCCATCTGCCCGGATGCGAAAACGTCAAACGCATCATGCTGAAAAACGAAAAGATGAAACGCAGACGCATGGAAAAGAATAAATGGAAATCCATGACCGTACGCAGGAATGTAACCAGACAGGAACTGCTTGCAAAAGGATATATTCCATGCAGAGCATGCTGCAAAGGAGACCATTGGGCAGAGTGATGCAACTATTCGGAAAATCTATGTTTTTCGAATAGTTAAACAAAAAACGCCACGAGACGCAGAAATTTGCGTTTTGAGGCGTTTTTCTTTTTTGTGGACACTTCTTCGTCTTTTTTCGAAAACTCGTTTCTGCGGCGTCTGACGTCGTCTCAGAGGCATTCTATGCTTGTTAATCCCTGATGGAATCCTGTATTACGATTGCGGACATATTATCAGGATACCGGAATTCCTTTGCGCCGCCTATCAGTGCTTCAGCTGCAGATGCGCAGTCCTGCGAGTCCAGAATCAGGGCGGATATGCCTTCGGGACGGATCGCGTAATGGACACCGTCCGTGGTCATGACGATCAGATCGGTCGGACGGAACACGCCCTTTCGTGTCTGGATCTGGGGCTCCCACAGGACGCCAAGACCGCTTGTCAGTTTCAGACGGTCCGGCAGCGTGTAATACATTTCCTCGTCTATTTTTCCTTCGAGCAGCATCTGGGCGCCTGCTGTATGGTCCTGCGTCAGCTGCATCAGCCGTCCGTTTGTCAGCAGGTAAATCCGTGTATTTCCGCTGTGTGAAAGGTAAAAACGGTTTTTAGCCCCGTCCCTGCAGATGAAAATGCAGGATAAAGAGGCAGAATAGCCGGAAAAGAGCTCTTCATTTCCGATTTTGAAGCCACCGAGAACCTTATTTGCGTTCAACATGGCCTTTTTCAGGAAAAAAACAGGATCTGTCAGGAACAGTTCTCTGTGTTCACGGAACATATCTGTAATATCATCCGATATCTCGTTAACTACGAGGGGTGCAGGCTGTGGATACCCTGCAGCCGATCCGGAACCGTCGGCGATCACACAGAATACCGCATTTTTGCCAAGCTCCATGCAGTTGATATAATCCTCCTGGTTCTCCCTCCCCTCTCCAAGATCCATAAATCCGCCATAAATATATCTGTTTGCCATCACTTCTCCTCCGTTTCAGTATCGTTCAGAGCACCGTCTTCCTGCACGATGGCTGCGGCCATGTATTTTGCAATGGAATCCGTAAGTTCATCACGGAATGCAAGGTATTTATACAAAAGCACGTCCCTGTCTGCATAATTGTTCTCGATGGTTTCCATCAGATTGTCATAGAGTGTGAAGATCTCTTCCACCGCCTCACACCCTCTCTTTGATGCATAGGTATGCGTACCGGCCTTCACCGGATGCTCCTCTTCCGCCCTTGCGTAATCCTGCTCCAGGACGATCAGCTCACTGCGGAACATACTGATCTGGCTGAGCATATCCTCCGCATCAAGCGACCCAGATATATAGAGTGAAATAACCGTATCAACCGTGTCCGCATAGGTCTCAAAATCACTGATATATTCCGCCTGCATGTCAAACCATTCTTCGCCCGTGATCTTTTTGGATTCACCTACTGCTATGGCTGCGATCCGTATGGATACCAGCACAGCTGCTGCCAGAAGCACAATGACGATGATCCTTTTTGTTTTTCTCAATCGACCACCTCCCACTTACTTATTCTGCAGAAATCTGGTCTTTTGCACAGAAAATGGCAGCGCCCTTCCGGACGCCGCCTGAATCTCATTTCTTGTCAACGTTTTGTTTTCTGTCCTGTCGCATATGCCGCGGCACCTGCTGCCATGATCAGAATGCACCACAGAAGTATGTTGTTTCCATCTCCTGTCTGCGGGGTCGATGTGCCTTTATATGTAGAAACCGTGGTGGCCGCCGCAACCGATCCCTTATGCGCTGTAGTGTTAGATGCGGCTACGGCTGCCGACGGCTGAGAGGAGCCTGTTTCTTTCTGTTTGAAACCGATCTGTACAGATACAGCTTCTGCATCTGTATCTTTCGTGATTGTCAGCTTATTCCCTTCCAGTTTATAGGTGCCTCCGTCTATGATGATATCTCCCGGTTCATATCCTTCATCCGGGTTAAGAGACAGGATCAGCTGATTTGTTTCCGGAAATGCGGTCTCATCCGTATAGATCGTACCGCCTTCTTCATAGGACCCATTTTCAACACCCTCTACAAAGATGCCGGTTACCATATAATTCACCCGGACATTCCCGCCGCTGTCTGCAAATGCCCTTACGGATAGAAACAGACCAGCGAACATGACGGCCAGGAATATGACAAACGTTCTTTTGAATATTGATTCCAGTCTCATTTTCATCCCTCCTTTCCCAAAACAACCGCTGAAGTCTGCTCAGCGGTTGTTTCGGAGATGAAAAGAAAAGTAGATTTGAGTGTAACTTCTATCCTGACGACTGATGTCTGTTTTATGTCTGTTTATTGTCTAACACAGTCCTGTTATCAGGAAAGTGCGGCATTTGTAACTGTAAATGTAAGAGTATCTGCATGGTCACCTGCGATTTTTACACTGTCAAGGTTGGTTGCTGTGTACTTGATCGCGCTGGTTCCGGATGTAGCGCCTGTCTCAACGTGGAGCACCTCAGATCCTTCTGCCACTGCGGATCCGGCTGCTGTCATTGTATAAGGGATCTGGGAAGTAACGCCGTTGTTTGTACGGTTCAGGCTGAATCCGTTTGCGGAAGATACGGTAACGACCAATTTCTGTGAATCAAGAAGCAGAACATCTTTTGCCTGCACTGATCCACCTGATGTTGCTTTACCAACGGATGTCAGTGTCACATCTGCCGGAATTATTACTGTATAACTGGAACTTGTTCCTGTCACATAATCAACTGTTACTGTAGCTGATGTTGGATTCGCATCTGTATTTGAGATTGTTTGTGTTGACGATGCCGCGAATACCGGGACTGTCATTGCCATTGCCATCATTGCTGCGAGTCCTGCTGTTACGATTTTCTTTGCCTTCATAGTGTTTCTCCTCTCTTTCATTAATCTTATTTATTTTCGTTTTTGTGTTTCGGATGTTGTATCCTTTCTATGGCTAAACTATAATCCCGGAGGCGTGACACTAAAGTGACACTACCGTTACAGTACCGTGACAAATCAGAAATTTCTTAAAATTTCGAGAAATTTTCTATTTTCCGGGATCACCATCGTTAATGCCATGTAGAAAACGAGCTGTGCCGAAGCATAGAAACGCAAAGAAAAACAGACAGCCAACAGGCTGCCTGCTCTTTCTCATTCTTGCAGAGACTCTGCAATGATGATTGTGTCAAAATTTGCATTGTTAGTAGGTGTTTCGTCTTCTATCGCGTATGGCTGCACGTGGATCACAGCTTCATACTCTCCCGCCTCAAGCGGATGTTCCAGTGTAATATTGCGCACATGGTCTCCCGGCTGGATCAGACCTGAAGCATAGATGGTCTCATACCCATCTTCCGATTCTTCGTCCGGTAAGAGGATCTCATATGTCAGATAATAATATCCTTTATTATCTTCCGGATTATAGAAATCCACCTCGACATCTGTCTGATCTGCTGCGATGCGGATGGTTCCCCATCCGGGGATAGCTACGCCCGGCCTGCTCTCAGCATCATCTTCATCCGATGCAACATATTCGCCGTCATCCTCCTCAATCGTCATGCCTACGCCTTTGTCATTATTTTCCTCCACGGATTCCTGCGCGGTATTGCTCTTCACAGCAAACGCTGCGGTGATTCCAGCGGCTGCTATCGCAATGATCAGTATGATAATGATCAGTATACCACGTTTTTTCTTCTGTTCTTCCTTCGTGCTGTTTGTCTCTTTCTTATTCTCTTCCATCTCTTTTCTCCTTTTAAGCTTCTCTTGTCGTCACCCTGAAAGTCAGGATGTCTTCATATCGTCCTGCTACTCCGATGCTTTTTACAGCGTCAGATGTGATCTCAACGTCATATGCAACTTCTCCTGCAGCATCTATTGTCTGCTCTGTAGCTGCGGATTTTGTATAGATCTCATGTTCATCACTTCCGGTCAGCGGTGTTGTGCTTCCATCCAGTGTAAATTTATAGTTGATCGACGCAGTTGCATTTGTCTCATGCTTCAGGATGAATGCGTTTTTGCTTTGTACACTGACTGCCAGCTCCTGGCCTTTGGCAAGATTCATTCCAGACAATGCAACCGAACTGTCTTTACTTACACTGGTCTTTCCGTTTAAATCATCCGGGGTCACACCAACATCGGCAGGAATGACTACCTGATAGCTCTGCTCGATCACTGTAAATGTCTTTGACAGTGTGCCTTTGTAATTTCCTTTACCGGTTGCCTTTACTGTTGCTGTTCCGGCTGCCGTGTTATTGCTGTAGGTTACTGTGTAATCGGTCCCCAGTGTAAGCACGATGTTGTTAACTGTAAGGGTGATCGTAGGCTTTGCAGGATCCTCGTTAATGACGATCGGGTCAATATCGTCGATTGTGCCGCCTGCAATTGACCTCTGCACGATCTTCCAGGTGTATGTATAATCGTCCCTGCTTCCGTCTGACCATGCATACCCATCTGCCAGTACGGCTGTTACCGTATATGTTCCAACATTTATGGCTTTTGTTGTTCCGGTAACGGTATATCCGGTTCCAGCCTTTGCTCCTGTGATCGTTTTGCCGGTATAGGTTTTGCTTGCGCCGGTCGGCTTGTCGATATAGGTCAGATTGATCACTTCTATCTCACAATCCTCACATACCTTATCGTAGCTCGTAATCTCGTCCCATGTATGGAGCGTGTCCTCTGCCGATACCAGAGTAGCGCCTGCGATCTCAGAACTCAATGTCGTATAAGCTTCCGTTCCGATCGAGTTGTTACTGTAGATATACTGAGCAGTCGTATCGGAAACCGTTACAGTTGTGCTGCCAAAGGTCTTCGGTACTTCAAGCCGGTGCAGGGATGACATGCCTGAGAGCATATCTGTTGTTGTTTTTGCGCTTGAAAGATTCATATTGCTGATATCAAGCACTTTCAGGGAGCTGCAGTCAAGGAACATCTGGCTGAATTCAGTGACTGCTGCTGTATTGAAGTTTGAAACATCTATACTCTGCAAGGATGTGCAGTCTTTGAACATGGATCCTATGTCCTTGCAGGATGATGTATCAAACATAGAGACGTCCACACTCTTTAATGCGGTACATTCGCTGAACAGTCCGTTCATTGTTGTAACATTGGATGTGTCAAAGGATGATCCGAAAGTAACACTTGTCAGTGCGCTGTCGGATGCGAATAATGCTCCCATATTCACAAGAGCGCTTCCGTCAAAATTGGAAAGATCCACCTTTTTAAGGTTTGTTGCATTCAGGAAATATCCGTACAGACTTTCAAGCTGTACCGCATCACGTGAATATACTTCCGTGATTGTAAGTCTCTGGTCGTACCACGGTGTTTCTTCTGATGCATATCCATTGGTATCCAGTGTGTAAATATCAAGTGCGGTGCCGTAAGTAGTATCTTCATGCGGATCGTTCTGGAATACGAATTTGCCGCTGTCATAGAGGACTGCCCACGGGCCATACCGTTCATCTACAAATGTTGATCCAAGTGATTCCAGTGTGGCAATATGTACTGTACCGATATTCTGTGTTCCGGAAGATGCTGTTCCTTTGACGGTCATGGTCAGATAGCCTATGTCATACATATTTTCCACATTTGTTGAAGCGGTATAGGTGCTTCCGGATGCTGTTGCTTTCATTGATCTAGTGTCTCCGTAAGACCATCCCTCTGTGCTCAGATCCACGGTCATATTGTTCCAGTCGCTGCAGCCGGTCAGTGTTACCGTGATATATCTGCCGCAGGAGCCGGACTCTTTGACCTTATAAGTGATTGTCTTGCCGCATACCGGGCATTCAAATGTGCCACTATCGACTTCGGAATACACCCTGTTCCTGCAGGTAACCGACACTGAAGTGGCCGTTATCAGGTTAGATGTATTATTGATATCGCGGAGGCAGAGGCTGATAGATGTCGCAAGCCCGGAACTGCTCTGGTTGATCGCATCGGCCGTAGAACTGTCGGAAACATCCATAAGGTCTACGGTTGCCCTGTACCATCCGTCTGATATCTTAAACAGATTGCGATAGGTTGTGCTGCCTGAGAACTTCAGCAGAGTTTCCGCGTACCGATTCTCGTCTTCCAGACCGAAGATGTCGATTACAAGCTGGTCAACGCTTCCTGATGACGCATCGCCTCGGATCTGTGTGACACGCATTGTGCACTGCTGCGACGCTCCGTCAGGATCCGTATAATTTTTTGTTCCCTCATACAGTATCGCCGCCGTGCCTGCGTTCATCGCATACAGCTGTGCGCCACCCATAAAGAAGAGACGGCCGCCATAGGCTGCATATTCTTCTTCATCTGTATCATCTGCATATGCTATTTCCTGTTCTTTCAGATAATATGTATCCGCATAACCGGAAGGTGTGGACGTTTCCTTGATCAGGAACATTCCGTTGTCAGAAGACTTCAATGCCACCTGTACATATGCACATCCATCAGATTCCGCTGTTGCTGTTCCGGCTGTTCTTGTATATGTTCCTGCGGATGCGTCATAGCCGTATACAGTAAATACCGTTCCCGGAACGGCATCTCCGAACTGGTCGATCTTATGAAGTGTTACATATCCTTCCACATCCGGATCACTCTGTGGTGCGCTCTCAAGCCACAATAATGAAATGGCGCCATAAGTTTCATCAGAAACAGAATATACGGAATAGTTATCAATAAGCGCCTGCATGGCACTGCTTCTCATCCATACATAGTGTATGTTATTGGCTATATCACTCAGGACAGTCTGCAGCGCTTCGTTATCAGCTGCAGTGCCCCAGTCGGTTGTATTATATCTGTTGATTATGTTATTTATCTGTTCATACGCCTCATCAGATTCTGGATCAATCGACCACCCGAGTGCCTCATTCAGCGGATCTGTTAAGATCACTTTGGTAAGTCCGATATCATTCAGGATATATCCGGGACGCATCAGTAACAGGATAATATTTTCATCCTTCCATTCATCTCTGTTGACTGAATGTTGAACGTCTGCATCGGAGATATCTTCATCTTCTTCAACATCCAGTGCATTGTGTGTAGCCCCTACACATCTCGAAACCCTGCAGGTCCCGTATGTAGAAGGATCAGTATACGATGAAAATACATTTACCGCCGAATAATACTTGTTTGCATTGGAAGACTGATTTGTATATACTTTATAGTATGCTCCACCGTCTGTATTCACCTTCAGGATCTGTGTCGTGTAAATCGTTGTATCGGCTATATAAGCTGTTGCACTGCCAAAACAGTATGCGTTTGTGCTTGTCATTGAGTTGATAAACGCATAGACTGTAAAAAAACCAGGTGTCTGCGAGAAATCGCTGACATTAAAGGTATAATAATAGGTTGAATCGTCTATTGAATTAACATCTACCCATGTATCCGAACCAGACGGACCTACGAGCTCGAATGCCATATTTTTAAGACCGTCAGGGCAGTTGAAATCCGTTACTGTTGCTACGAAGGTTCCATCTTTCCTGTCCGTGAGCTTAACTGTCCCGCTCGTGTCTGCTGCTGACATGAGAGAGGCACTTGATGAAAATGTGGATGCCTGCTTCTGGGCTATGCTTTCCACTACCTCTTCATCTGTGTAAGTGCACTCGTATGTATCATCCACTGACTCTTCTGTTATATCTTCTGCTGTATCCTCATAGGAATTCTCGTATATGTCTTCTTCTATTGCACTGTCTGACAGTTCATCCACATCCTCTGTTTCAGAGTCATCTGAGGATGATTCCAGTCCCATCACATCCAGAGCCTCGTAATATGCTGTCATCAGAGCTGCACTCTGCTCTTCATATACGGCTTCTTCTGCATTATCATCGGTTTCCGTATCGATATCTTCCTCTTCTTCGTAGACGATTTCTTCTGATGCATTCTCTTCCGTGCTGTCAGATGCAAATATATCAACGTCTTCTGTCAGGTAAGTGCCTGTTCTGTCATAATCCTCTTCAGGTCTGCTCAGGAGATTTCCGTCCTCATCAACATTCAGGTAAATTGCATCCCCGACGTATTCCTGGTCATCAGACTGCCCCTTTCCTGCTAAATCTTCGCCGGAAGTCACGCTCGTGTCGGCCACATCGGCCAGCTCAAAAAGATCCTCTATCAATTCGTCCGATATTTCGACGTCGTCAAGCGTATCCTCGGTGGCCCCATCCATTTCGTCTACCCATTGCGGGGTCTCTATCTCTGTATCATCACTGCTCTCTTCATATGCAGTATCATCCGACACCGTATCTTCTGCATATACAGGTGCCGTGCCGAGTATCATTGCTGCTGCCAGTGTGACAGAGCTGATCTTTTTTAATAAACTCAGTACATTTCCTTTCTTCATGGCTCATGCCTCCGTTCCTTCAAATCCTTCCCTTTATTTTCTGAATTTCTTCCTGAGTCGGCGGGTTGTGGACCCACCCGAGTACCCACAGACGGGTCGCTTCCGCCTTCCATCTGTCCTCATTTGACAGGAATATGAATTGTGCCCGGATGTTATTCTGTTTCAAGATCCGCATGACATCAAAACCGTTTATCTGTTTCATGTTTGCTTCCGTAAATACAATATCAGGGGGATTTTCAACTCCGTGTTTAATCCCTGTAAAAGGATCATTGAACACAGACAGATGTACGTGCATGCCGCAAATCTCCGTCACTGCGTCGATCACGCTTTTCACAGCCTCCTTATTTGTCTCTATAATCATGGCATTCCGCATATCGCTCACCTCCGAACATGACAGTTTTCCTTTGTATGCCCTGATTATATGACATGAGGCGTGACATTACCGTTACAAAAAACCCAGGCAGAGAAGCCCACTGTTGGGTCACTGAACTTTTGCGTCCAGTATCGAGTTTTCAACATATCCGCAGATATCCTCTGCCCATTCATACTGGCTCATGAACTCTCCATTCCATGATTTTATGACGTTAACATCCCCTTTTAGAAAATCGTAATAATCACAGCTGATCAGGGATGGGATTACCGACAAGCTTTTTCCTTCCCTCAGCACCACATCACCATAACCGGCATCCTTCAAGGTGCGGATCAGCGCGTTGATATACTGACGCATATTGTTGATCTCTACTTCTTCGTTGATAAAATCGTCCGTAATCCCGTAGAGGATATCCCGTGTCGATAGTGCGGCCCCATTCCTAGTGATCAGATAAGCCAGTATCTCTTTGCTTTTCGACCTTTTAAAACGAATCGGATGTCCATCCTCGTCGAAGGCTTCAAATCTTCCGAAGCACTTCACCTGCAGTTTCTTTGTCCTGTTCCATTCAGATCCGTATATATAAGTCAGTTCTTCTTCAATCATTTCGCGATTGACCGGCTTCGTCAGGTATCCGTCAGCGTGAATCCTGTACGCTTCCCGTGCATAATCATTTGATGAAGAACAGAAAATGATCCTGATATCTGGATAGTTATCCCTGATTTCGTTGGCAAGAGCTATCCCGTCGACCCCATCCATGATGATATCTAGGAAAGCCACCTGCGCCTCTCCTCCATTCTTAAGGTATTCAAAACATGTTTTTGCATCTGAAAAGGCTATAGGTTCTTTCAAACCATCAACCATACCTACAACCTCGCACATGGTCTCAAGGGTAAGTCTGTTATCATCAACAATAATTGGCCTCATAAAAAAGTCCTTTCTCTATGAAAAACAGGATAGAAGATTACATAGTAAGAAATTAACGGCTTCCACTTATATATTCAGCATAAATTTTCCTGTTTTTTCAGCAGGCGCGAGGAAAATCGGTAATTCAAAATCTTTTAGCCGCCGGATTTATCCGTGCGGAGCAGTCAGCCTACCCAACAGAAAAGGCGGCCCGCCGGACCGCCCTCTTTCTTCTATATTCACTTTGTTGTCACGCACGTGGAACATTTGTATCCTGTTGTTACTGTCTCATCATACGCTTCCTTTATCGTCTGCGTCTCGTAATGGCCTGTTGCATCGTGATGCGTGGTCCCTACCTGTACGGTCTGCGTTCCGACCTGCACTTTTCTCCGAGTGCTGATTCAGAAGGTTTTCCAACAGTTCGTTTTCAAGAAACTACTGATAACGCTCAGATCATCTCCTTCGTAAAATGCCACCAGTTTCTTTTTGAATTCCGGTACATATTCCTCCGGTATCACGAGAAATCCCTGCCCGTGAGCAATCAGGTAATGGTTTGCGAAAATGACAGAAGCTCGCTTATTGCCGTCAAGGAAAATCTGGGTCTTCATGCTGTACATGCACAGTTCAATAGCAATATCAATTGCTTCCTTACCGGAATATAAAATCTCATCTATTCTTTCCTTTACGATTGGTTCAATCGGAAGTGGTGGTCTATAGCTGCAGCCGCCTATTGTAACCGGCACACCGCGAATGCGTCCGCCGTCTGAAAAAAATCCTTCGTTTACCAGTTTTGCTATGTGGCATAGCAGGTAATAGTCCGATTTTGCCTGAATTACATCCGAATCAAGAATAAATTCCCATGCATGTTTCAGATTCAATATCTTTTGGATGTCCGTTGGCGTCATGCCGTTGACTGTTCCGTTTTCAATTATATCCTCTGTCTGAGGAAAGGAAGTAGCCACACCTTCAAGAACTGCCTGATCGTATATATTTGCCTTCATATTGGCTCTGGCAAAATCCAAATTCTGAATGACCCTGTATTCAAGTTCCGAAGAAACATAGCCCAATGCCGCTAGCTGCTTATCGATTCCCCTGACGCTCTTTTTCAGTTCCCGAAGTTCTCTTGCATTGCGAAGCAGCAGCTGATACAGATCTTCAGAATAAATGTCTACGTAGGTTGAAGTCAGCCTGCTTCCTACCCGTTTCCGAATATACAGATATTTGCCGCTGGCATTTTCCTTTACCTCGGGTGAACCATCGTAAGGAATCAAATTGATTCTCGCCTGATAATCCGCTTTATTCTGCAAAAGTTTTTGTATCGCATCGAATTCGTTCATAAACTTTCTCCTTTTAGGGAACTTTTTACACTAACAACCTATCATGTAGTTCCCTAAAATGCAATATATTTTCTGCAGCCACACCCAATGGAGCATGATCGTTAACCCTATTCAGCAGAAAAGGCGGCCGGATTAACCAGCCGCCTGTGTGTGTTCTGAATACCAGAAATATTTTTATTTCGCTCGTACGCGTTTTCTCATTACGATTGCCAGCCCGAGTGCTGCAGCTGCCACAAATGCCATCACGATATACAGTGCTGGTGCAGAGCCGTCGCCAGTTTTTACACTGCTGCTCTTCGAAGTAGTGCTGTTGATGACAACCGACTGGGCAGAGTCATTGATATCCGAGTGTGTTGCGATCTTCACGCTGCTGCGGTACAGATCTTCAAAGACAACCACTGTTTTTCCGCCAAGTGCGGAGGAGCTGAACGTAAATTTCACACTTACGGTTCCTTCGCTCTTTTCCGGTGTAAAAGTAGCGCTCGATGTAACGGTAGACCCGTTCACGGTCAGTTCTTTTCCTGTGGATTTATCCATCAGTACGCCCTTAACCGTATATTCCTTACCGGGAACGAGATTCTTATAAGTGATCTTGTCAATAAGTGTCGTGCTTCCGCTTGCCGTGGTCTGGTTGGATCCGTTCACCGTTGCGTTGGTGTGGATCTCAGGATAGTATACTGACTGGTCTTCATCGGTCAGGTCACTGTGGGAGTAAACATTTACGTCTTTATAATACAGGTCCTCGAATATCACTGCTGTGTGTCCTGCCAGAAGAGAGGAATCCAGTGTATATACCAGTTCTACGGTACCGTCTGCTTTTTCTGCCGTGAAGGTCACTTCGGAAGTGATCTCCTTCTTATCCGCGTCGAGCATCGGCTCTCCGCTGTCCTTATCCATCAGCTTTCCTTTTACGGTATATTCTTTACCGATGATCAGGTTGGTATAGGCAACCACATCTGTGATCGTTGCCTTTTCTTTGCAGGTTCCTACATGTTCCTTGGTATCGCCGTCCGTTGCGGTTGTATGTATTTCAGGGATATGGACCGTCTGTCCTTCATCCTCGATATCTGCATGCACGGCTACCTTTTTACCATTGTGAATCAGGTCTTCAAATACGACTGTTGTCTTTCCGGCCAGTGCCGTGCCATCAAAGACAAATTCTACTTCAACTTCACCGTCAGCTTCTTCCGGTGTGAAGGTGGTTTCTGCTGTGATCGCTTTTCCATCGATCAGGATCTCTTCGCCGGTCTCCTGATCCATCAGGGTTCCGGATACCGTATATTCCTTGCCTGGAACGAGATTTTCGTATGTCACGGTATCGATCAGGGTCGTTTTCTCGTCTACTGTTGCGATCTTATCTTCCGTGCGGCTGTCTTCGGCACTTGTTCCGATCTCCGGATAATATACCGTCTGTGATTCATCATCAATGTCTGCATGTACGGCCAGTTCAATATCATCATATTCCAGTGACTCAAAGACTACCACGGTCCTAACGGGAAGATCCTCGATATCAAAGGTGAACGCAACTTCCACATCGCCGTCCTGTGTTTCCGGTGTGAACTCCGTAGAGGATGTGACAGGCTCACCGTTGATCAGGATCTCTTCTCCGCTTTCCTGATCCATCAGGGTTCCATAGACCGTATAGGTCTCACCCGGTGCAAGTGCTGTGTAATGTACGGTATCGATCAGTGTTACTGTTCCGATCGCCGTACCGACTTCGTCTTCTGTTCCGGAATCAATCGCTGTGGTTCTGATCTCAGGCACATATACGAACTGATCTTCATCGTCCGGATCCTCGTGCTTCGCGCGTTCTGTCTCACCTTCAAACAGATACTCGTAAATAACGAAATCGTTTCCTGCGAGCTTTTCACTGTCGATAGTATATTCGACTTTGACGGTTCCCTCGCTCTTTTCCGGTGTAAAGGATGTACTGCCTTCTGCTACGGTCTCCTTGGTGGAACGGTTTACGATCTTTCCTTTCATGGTATATGAACGGCCTGCCTCCAGGCTGTCATATGCCACCGTATCGATAACTTTCTGCTCACCATCTACCGGTACCGTCTGGATGCCTGTGACATCGCTTGATGCTGTTGTTCCGATCCCGATCGTCAAATCCTTGATCTCGCCCTTATCAACCGTTACGCCGTTTTCTGTGATGGAAACTTCAAATGTTACAAGCTCCATTCCGTAATTTGCCTCACAGGGAAGCTCCTCGACCACGTAATCGTCATAGAGCATGGCGCCCTTTGACTCACTGATCTTTTCCGTGTCACCGAACCAGATGCCGTCTGCACTGGTCTCGCCACGGTTGGTGTTGCTGCTGTGTTTGTTATGGCTGCTGGATGTATCGATCAGGCCGTCTTCGTCCGTTACGACAACATGGCTCTCACCCGTTGTCTTGCTCGTGATGCTGAAGGGTACGCCGGCAAGTGTTCTACCTGTCTTCTCCGAAATCTTCACAAATTTCAGATCTCCGCGGACGGGCTGCTCGTTCTGTGCATTTTCATCGGTCGGGAAGTTGTCCGTGATTACACCATTCTCCTGATTTATCTCGACTTTATAGATGGTGTCATTCAGGACATATCCTTCCGGTGCTTTGATCTCCTGGATGGTGACGATGCCGAGTGGCAGCATTGCATTTCCGCTCGTATCATAAAGCAGGTCGTCCCCGCTGACTTTATGTATTTCATCATATCTGAAATATCCATTTTCATTGGTCTTAAATACCCAGCTGTATTTGGGCTCCATTTCATCGGTCGCTTCCTTGGAGTCGGTATCATAATATTTCACTTCATACTCTGCACCGGCCAGGGAACCGGCACCCTGTACCCGCTCTCCTGTTTCCGCGTCCACCTTGGTGAGAAGGAGTGCAACCGGGTCCACGATCGGATTGTTCTGTATGGTGATCACCATGGGATTGTCCGCAGTGCCCTCTACGAGTGTCACCTGTGTGGCCGAAGCAACAGCGTCCGGGTTCAGATAGTAGTTATCCGGGCTTGTCCACTCAGCGATCCAGTAGGTGGTTCCTGCTGTAAGCTCTCCGGAGATATTGGTGAAGCCATTCTCATCTGTTACCAGTTCCGCGAGTGCTGTTGTATTGCAGGCTGCGGTCGGATATACGCCGAATACAGCACCGGACATATCACAGTAATGTGAATTATCCTCTGTCACAAGCTGGAGTGAGGATGTTTTGTACACCTGCAGGTATCCTTTTGCCACGTTTTCTTCCATCCATACGATATCCTGTGTGGTTGAGCCTGTCAGGGCAGCGTATACATGGAAATTGTTGAGTGTCGGATCACTTGCGTAATAATTATTGTAAATGTATGCCACTGCACTGTAGCAGTTCACGATGGCTGCCTGCATATCCGACGGAAGTCCTGTCAGATCACGGCTGTATGCATAGGAGATGGTCGCATGAACCATGGCCAGCATATCATCGCCTGTCATATCGTTGAAAATATTGTTTCTGTGTCCTGTCAGATCCATGCTTTGGGAACCGAATGCCATGATCAGCAGCATCTTGATGATCTGTCCATCCGTTCCTGAAAGCTCTGAAATGCTGTAAGGACCGCCGCTCGGTGTGGCCATGCCGGCCTGTGCACACATTGCGTTAAAGCTTCCCGCAGATGTGGAAACTGTGAATGCATTGGTAGAATATCCGTTGTATGGGATTTTCCGTCCAACTGTAATGTAAGCAGCGTCTGTTACAGCAGAGAAAAGGCTTGCCGATGCAGTTGCCTCTTTCATCAGTTTCTTTGCGCTCTCTCCGTTCTCGGATGCTTCCACCAGATCCTCCAGCGCTTCATCTGCCTTCTCCTCGACCGCATTCAGTTCGTCTTCGCCTTCATCATCAATATAGGCGTCCCGATCAGTAATGGTCTTGGTCAGGTCATATATGGAATCCAGGTATGCAAGGTATTCATCTACCGTCATGCCCATTTCCTTCGCTGTCTGTTCCATTTTTTCTTCTTCTGTCAGGTCCGTGGAACCCATAAGGACTGAGGCTGTTTTGGTCTCCTCCTTGTAAGTTGCCTTTACGGTCGCGTTCTCTGACGGCATCGTAAACGTATAAACATTGCTGCCCTTATCAGTCAGTTTGCAGCTTTTGCCGGAAGTGTCACCTTTAACGGTGAGCTTATCCAGTTCATAATCATCAGATGGTGTCACGGTAACTGTGATCGTTGTGCCTTCTGCAGCCTTGTAAGTCTTCTTGGTACTGTTTCCCTTGTCAATGGCAGTGATCTCACCTGACACCTTGAATGTTCCATTTGATGACTGCATGGCGGTCAGAGTGTATGTCTGTGCCGCAGAAGTATCTGTTTTCTGTCCGCCATTATCTGCGCTTTCTTTTTGCTCTTCTGTTCCAGCACTCTGTGCTGTGTCAGCATCCGAAACTGTTTCCCCGGATATCTGTTCTTCTGCCTCTCCTGATCCTTCTTCCACAGGAGCCGGCGTATCCTGCGTCTCCTCTACGACTGTCTCTTCCGTACTTTCACCGTCTGCCGCAAAAGCGGTCGTGCCAGTGCCGATCAGCATGGCAGCTGACAGTGTGATAGGAAGGATCTTTTTCATGAATATATTATTCTTCATTCTGATTTCCTCCATCATTTCAGATGTGTTTCATCATCATCCGCGTCCAGATTGTGTTTCCGTTTCTGTATCATGGTTATGATCAGAAATGCCGATGCGACAGCCGCAACGGCTATGCCGATGATCACAACCGGGACGATCCATGACATATTTTTCTTTTCAACGGCTTCTCCGAGTTTCTTCTCCTGCTCGATGACCGGGTCTTTTTCCTCCTCCTCAGCCGCATCCTGGGCAGCCAGTCCGGTCTCCTCTGCTTTTTTTACGATCTGCTCGTATCTGTCGCTGACGTCTTCCACTTCAGCCGTTTCCACCTCCGATGCCGAAATACCGTGGAACAGCTTCTCCTGCTGTTCTTCAGCTTCATCTTCATCGGATGCATAACCCGTATATGCGTAGGACGATGCCGTACCTGTTGCACGAACTGTAGTGGTACCTATGTTAAGCCCTGACCTGTCGACAACCGTTGTGGTCTCCGTTTTTTCTGTCTCTTTTTCCTTCTCCTCTTCCTGCTCCTCTTCTTCAGGTGTCGGAGTCGGCTCTGTTGTCGGTGTCGGTGTCACTACCGGGTCCGGTTCCACTGACGGATCAGGATCCGGATCTGGTTCGGGCTCTGGTTCGGGCTCTACATATATGCCTTTTAAACTGACTGCTTTCTCACCCGTGCTGAAAACTGTCTCCTCCCCATTTTTAAATGTTACGGTTGTATCCGCACTGATTATCACGCTGTCTTCCGACTCATCTGCATTCATGAATGCGATCACAAAATCTGAAGTCTGGTCAAGAGATCCGTCTACCGATACAATGGATACCGCAACGGAAGAGATATCATCGCCTAATATGGCGCTGTCTTCCATTTCCTCTCCATTAATCAGGAGTGTTACTTCCGCGTCACCGAATGCCGGAGCTGTTATGGCTGTGACTTTCAGACCTTCGGGAATCTTAACGTCGATCAATGCGCTTTTGAAACCTGTATATCCTTCGTTAATGAATCCGGTGAGAACTGCTTCCGTGGAATCCCCGTAATAGAGTTCCGTCCCGGATACGTCTATCTTAGGCGTTACAAGAGTGATGTACGTCGTGGGTGTACTCTCGGATGCCACCGCATATACGGCGCTTCCGTCCGTTGCGCTGTATCTAGCCCGAAACGTTACCGGGTCCTTCGCTGTTTCCGCTTTGTAATCACCGGATACGGTTAATCCGGATACCGTATCCGCATATCCGTCTATCCCGACTGTAATACGCGTGATATTTTCAAATCCGGAGAACGATACAGGGCTTTGCTGTCCTACTGTATAAGAAGCAAGCTCATCCGACCCGTTATAAATGTTAACCGTCACATTTCCCGTATAGCCGTTCCAGGAACCCGTCCATACGGTTTTTGCAATAAATGCGTTATCAAGTTCCATCTTGAAAGAAGAAGGAGTGTTATAATCATCCGTTCTTCCTTCCCTGTCAGACTCACTGTAACTCAGTGTATAGCTCTGACCTGTCTCGTCGGCCGTAAGCTGTGCATGCTCCGCTTCGATCGCAGCCACACCGTATGGCTTCGTGTGCGTGGCAGCACTCTGAAGTTCTGCTTTCGGCTCATCAATGTTTTCACTGCCTGACCCCTCGCTGAAAAGGTACAGGCCTTTCACTGCTGTTTCTTCTTCTCCATCCTCCGTTTCCGTATCACCGTCAGGATCTGCATCAGACGCATTGCCGTTTTCGTCTGTCTGCTCATCCTTGGTGTCCTCACTGCTGCCGGGCGGACCGGAATCTTTTTCCGTCTGGTCCTGCTCGAAGCCTGTTTCTGCTGCAAGGACAGGTACTGAAGAGTAAGTACCCACAATGAAAAGACCGCATGCAAGGCCAGCTGCCAGTAACTTGGTCTTTTTCATGCCCGTTTTTATCCTCCTTCTGTTTATTGAGACGTTTTCGGTACAGCGCATTACACCAAAAACTTCCTACTATCTAATTCAGCAGAAATGGGAGGAAAATAATTGATAAAATTTCAGAACGTGTCTCAATGCTTAAAAAATGACACTCACATTCCCAAAGGAGTTTGAGTGTCAAAAGCCAAAACGAAAAGGCGGCCCGCCGGACCGCCCTCTTTCTTCTATATTCACTTTGTTGCCCCGCACGTGGAACATTTGTATCCCGTTGTTACCGTCTCATCATACGCTTCTTTTACCGTCTGCGTCTCGTAATGGCCTGTCGCATCATGATGCGTGGTCCCTACCTGTACGGTCTGCGTTCCGACCTGCACAGCGGTTGGCGTATTGGTGTAGGCCATGTGGAGGTAGTCGCCGGCAAGCGCAAGCGATTCAGAATGTGCTCCCCATTCATCATCGGTAGTGAATGTCGCACCACATCGGCATACACACACATAATGCATCTCGTATACCGGCTGTTCCTCATATACCGGCTCATCCCATGCTGCCGAGTCCTCCACCCAGACCTGCTGGGTTACTGCATCGTGGTGGACCGTCTGGGTCTGTGCCACCCAGTTGTGGGTATGTGTTGCAGCAGATGAGTTGTTGCTTCCAGATGAACTGCTGCCAGAGGAAGAACCGGAAGAACTGCCCGATGAACTGCTTCCCGATGAAGAACCGGAGGAGCTGGTTCCGGTCGTCTTCGTCCCACTGCTGGAAGAACTGTTTCCGGAGGAACTGCTGTTTCCAGAGGTGCTGCCGGTTGTCTTTGATCCGCTGCTGGAGGAACTGCTTCCGGAGGAAGAACTTCCAGTACTGCTGTTTTTGGAGGTGCTTCCCGAGGAACTGTTGCTGGTCGAGGAAGATCCGCTCTTTTCGGAGGTGTTTCCGCTTGCTGTTTTGGATGTACTGTCTTCACTCTTGGAATCGGTTTCTTCCTTCTTATCAGACGTTTTCTCATCTGTTTTTGTGGCCGATACCGTTTTCGCAGTATCTTCTGCCTTTTCGGTCGTGCTATCCTTTTCCGCTGTATCTTTCTCTGTATCTTTCGCTGTATCTTTCTCTTCTGTCTCTGTCTTCTCAGTGGACGTAGTTGTATCTGTACCGGACCCTGTAGTGCCACAGCCTGCGATCATTGCAGTACTAATACAGAGTGCCAGAATCGTTCCTAATATTTTCTTCTTCATAAGAATACCTCCTGTATATCCTATTCTACACCATTTTTCTCATTCTGCCAGCTTTTTCTTAATTCGGTAGTATCGTATCCGAGTGCTTCACAGTATGCTGTGAGACGCCGCAGCATGCTGATCTTTGGAAGTTTCTTGCCATTTTCCCACCTGTTCAAGGTGGATTCACCAACCTCGATCTCCGCAGAGAACTCTTTCTGCGTCTTTAAACTGGTCTGCCTGATGTTTCTTAATATGTATCCAAAGTTTTCTGCCATTATTTTCCTCCGTGATATTGTCCTGAACATGCTTTAACATGCCCGTTTATTGTTCTTTAATTGACTTATATCACACTTTTTTGTTTTTGGCAAGTCTATGTTGCATATCTTTCTCACGCACTAAGTCAATACTAACTTCAGCGTTCAGGCGCAAAACTTTTGAATGGAGGTTGGGGCGTGCGGACGTTTTTTTAGACGCCCACACCCATGCTCCTTCTATAATCT
>R11__coassemble_579_pt1 | contig 23439 bp, 23 predicted proteins | sample R11__metabat2_high_PE_057 | metagenome-assembled genome bin R11 | reverse complement strand
TAGATTATAGAAGGAGCATGGGTGTGGGCGTCTAAAAAAACGTCCGCACGCCCATGCGTCAAATCCAATTTTAGTATAGTGAAACCCCGAAAATGAAGCTTGCCACCACTCTAAAAAAGGATAAATAAAAACAATAGCTGAATAAAAAATAGAATTCCGTACACAATACGCAACAAAGTGTAAATCAGGGCAGTCAGATGCCGGGATTTGACCCCGGCATCCTGTCATGAGGAGCGTCCCTTTGTCTTATGGAGTGTCCCCTTGCCCTAAACGTTCTGCCTCCAAACGGTGGCATTTTTCTTGAAGATGACAGATACCCATGGTAAAATCTGTGTAAAAGTAAGATTCCTGAAAAAGATACACCGAAGAAAAAAGAGGAATTGTTTATGATAGAATTGCTGACAAACCAGATCATGACATTGCCGGTTGTAATCCTGCGCGTTGTGCTTGCGGCTTTTTGTGGCGGGATACTGGGAGCGGAGCGCCTGGTGAGAGGACGTGCCGCTGGAATTCGTACGCATGCACTGCTTTGTATGGGCAGTGCGCTGACGGTTATCATCGGTATGGCTGCTTATGAAATGTATAACGGAGGGACAGATCCGCTCCGTGTCGCGGCGCAGGTTGTATCCGGTGTCAGTTTTCTGGGCGTCGGAACGATCCTTCTGCGCGGAAGAAGCGAGATCCAGGGTCTGACGACGGCAGCAGGCCTCTGGACAACGGCAGCGATCGGTCTTGCCCTGGGTCTGGGACTTTATCTGGTCGGCATTGTCACAACGGCGATCGCTTTTTTCCTGATCTTTTTTGTCAGCAAGGCTGAGCATAATATCAAGAAAAACCGCCGTTCTCACATGGTCTATATAGAAGTGGATGATGTACGGCATGCGGACAATATCATACAGAGAATCAAGGATACCTATGCTGTTTCCAGACTGGATGTAACGGCTCCGCGGAGCTCGGTTGGCGGTAACGTGGGCATCGAGGTAGAGTTCAGCTCAAGCGGGGAAAGAACACCCTCCGAAGTCAGATCAGAACTGAAAAACATGGATGAGCATATTCTGCTTGTGTTAAAATCCATGTAGCAATAGCGCTCATTTCCTTATAGAACAGAAGCGGAAAAAAGATCAGAGACATTGAAAAAGGAGGAACGGTATGATCGTTGTCAACACGGAAAATATATCCGGAAGAACTTACAGGACCCTTTCGCTGGTTACGGGCTGCTGCATCATGAGCAAAAATCTGGTCAGAGACTTCGGTCAGGGACTGCGCAATATGGTTGGCGGTGAGATGGGCGCTTACACACAGATGCTCAATGAAGCCAAGGAGAGGGCAATTGAAAAAATGATAGAAAATGCAGAACAGATGGGTGCAGATGCGATCGTGAATGTCCGCTTTTCATCGTCTTCTATTGTTCAGGGCGGCGCAGAAATCCTTGCTGCCGGAACTGCGGTGAAATTGTTGGATGAAGACAGATAAGACAGGCAGAAATCATGGATGATCGTTTACAGAAACAACTGGATTTTATACTGGAGATTGACAAAGAAAAAAATATCCTGCGGCAGACACATCTCACGGGACATGGCAGGCGGGAGAACGATGCGGAACATGCCTGGCATATGGCGATCATGGCTTTTCTGCTTCGGGAATATGCCAATGAGCCGGTGGATCTTGCCCGTGTGATGATGATGTGTCTTATTCACGATGTTGTCGAGATTGACGCAGGGGATACCTATGCTTACGATACAGAAGGTCTGAAAACTCAGAAAGCCAGGGAAAATGCGGCAAAAGAACGTATATATTCCCTGCTGCCGGAAGATCAGAAAATGCTGCTGACGGGGCTTTTTGATGAGTTCGAAGAAAATGCCACACCGGAAGCGAGATTTGCTCATGCGATGGATAACTTCCAGCCGCTTCTTTTAAATGATTCTAATGACGGAGCAGACTGGCGGGAACATAAAGTCCATAAAGAGCAGGTGTATGGGAGACAGTCCGGGACAAAGGCCGGCTCGGAGCAGTTGTACCGCAAAACGGACGAGATCCTGCAGAAACATCTTGAAAAGAAAAATATTTTGCCATAGACAGTATGGCGGATTCAGAGCGATTCCAATACGATAACAAACGGAACTTCCAACGGATTTCTCAAATGATATCAAACCAGAGAAGCAACCGCTTGATGATCCGAAAGATGAGGAGGGCTTTTAATTGAGAAAAAAACTGGTTTTGGCGGCCTTGGTCTCTGCGACCGCATTTGCTTTTACCGGCTGCGGGCAGAAGGTGAGCCTGACAATGGGAACTGCCGCGGAAGGCGGAATATATAACGCACTCGGAGGAGCGCTCAGCGAACTTGCGGAAACAAGCGGTTCCGGCTGTGAGATCCGGGTCAAAAATACGGCGGGTTCCGCTGCGAACATCCGACTGATTTCCGAAAACTATCTGGATATCGCCATTGCGCAGACGGATATGCTGGAAAAAGCATTCTATCATGACACAGAGGATAGCGGAAACGCAGGGATCGGAAGTTATCAGGGATACAGTGCGCTGACAGGACTGTATACTGAGGCCTGTCAGATCGTAGTCCCGGCGGATTCAGACATAAAGACAGTGGAGGACCTGGCCTATAAAACCGTCAGTGTCGGTGAGGAAGAGTCCGGTACGGAAAATAATGCTGAAGAGATCATGCGGACCTATGGCGTGGAAGACCTTGTACAGGAAAACAATATGACCTATGCAGAAGCTGCCGCCGCCCTGCAGGATGGATCGATAGAGGCTATGTTCTGTACTGCCGGCATCGCAACAGATGTAATAGAAGATCTGGCCGGAGAAATGGACATCCGCCTGCTGGAGATCGACGAAGAACACCAGAGGGCGCTTGCTTATTCCTATGGTTTCTATACACAGTATACGATCCCCGCCGGAACTTATGAAGGGGTCAGCGAGGACGTTTCCACCGTGGGCATCCGCGCTGTTCTGATCGCAAATGATGAAGTTTCGGATGATATTGCGGAAACGCTGACAGAGCTGATCGTCACCAATGCTGATTCCCTGGGAGAAGAACTGGGCGTGGATATGGAGATCGATCCGGAGGATCCGTTCGAAGGTGTTACGATCCCTGTACATCCCGGCGCAGAAAACTATTTTGCAGAGGAGGACAAGTGATGCCGACAATCGAATTTGATATGTATCAAACCCTTGCGATCGCAGTTATCATGCTGTTCTTTGGCATTATCATTTCCAAAAAGGTTCCTTTCCTTGCAAAATTCTGCATACCGGCCCCTGTGATCGGCGGCCTGGTCTTTGCTATTTTTACCTGCGTTTGCTATGGCCTTGGACTGGTGAGCTTTACTTTCGACGATACACTCAGAAATGTGTGCATGGTATTCTTCTTTACATCGGTCGGTTTTCAGGCAAATCTGAAAGTTTTGAAAAAAGGCGGTGTCGGTCTTTTTATTCTGCTGATCCTGGTGATCGGGATGATCTTCTGCCAGAATCTGATCTCGATCGGACTTTCCGATGTGCTTGGAATTAACAGACTGCTGGGCCTTTGCACCGGATCCATCCCAATGATCGGCGGCCACGGCACGGCGGGCGCTTTCGGCCCGGTACTGGAGGACTTTGGCGTCACCGGTGCGACGACGGTCTGTACAGCTGCGGCAACCTTTGGCCTGATCGCAGGAAGTCTTATGGGAGGACCGCTGGCAACGCGACTGATCGAGCGGAAAAAGCTTCTGCTAACTGCTGAGTCGTCTTCCCTTGATATGGCTGCGGAAGAGGAAAAGATCGCAGAGATCCTGACCGGAGCAGACGAATCCGATCAATCTAAAAAAACGGAGATCAAAGACAAACTGGGGAATTATCCGCAGGCAGTCTTTCAACTGGTGATCGCGGCCGGCATCGGTACAGTTGTATCGACGCTTCTTAGCATGTGCGGACTGACTTTCCCAATCTACATCGGAGGCCTGATCGTCGGCGTTGTCATCAGAAATCTTTCAGAGTATACAGGACTTTTTAAGGTCCATATGGAAGAGAATAATAATTTCGGCAGCATCTGCCTTTCTCTTTTCCTGGGAATCGCCATGATCACCCTCAAGCTCTGGCAGCTTGCAGATCTGGCCATCCCCATGCTGGTCCTTCTGGCAGCGCAGACGGTTTTCATGTTCCTCTATGCAAGATTCTTTATCTTCAATGCAATGGGAAGAGACTACGATGCAGCGGTTATCACTGCCGGAACCTGTGGCTTCGGTATGGGAGCGACTCCCAATGCCATGGCAAATATGCAGGCGGTCTGCAACAAGTATGTACCGTCCGTAAAGGCATTCCTGCTGATCCCTGTCGTGGGCAGTCTGTTTGTGGATCTGTTCAACAGTCTGATCGTTACAGGATTTATCAATGCATTATAAAAAAGAGCTGCCGGCATGGCAGCTCTTTTGCTTACGGGAATGACTTTCGAACCTGTCGGCCTTTAAGCCTGCAATATGAAATATAAGGCTTTTGAAATTCAGCTTTCGAAACCGATCATGAGCCCGCCCTGCTCTGCATAGTAGCTGCAGAGTCCTCCGGTGGGATTGATCTCAACGACCGCGTTCCGGAATTCGTTGACGATCATATCCTTCAGCTTCAGGGCGGCGACCGGATTCAGGCAATGGTCAATGCGGACACGTCCGCCTTTGAAATGCAAAGATTTCATTTTATTTAAGATGGCATGGATCGTCTGTTTTTCACCACGGCACTTCTGGATCGGATCGATCGTTCCTTCTTTTCCAGCCTGTCCGAGGATCCGTATGCCAAGCATACTGGCAATCCGGGCTGCTGCTGCAGAGACCCGGCCGTTTTTGACCAGGTTGTCTGTATGCTCCAGACAGAAAAGCAGATGTGTGTTCTCCATATATCCGGCGATAGAATCGATGATCTCTTCATATGTCATACCCCGGCGAATATATTCGACCAGCTTCTCAATGATCAGTGCCATCTCCGGGCCGGTGGAGAGAGAGTCGATCACATGGATCTTTGCTTCCGGATGGGCTTCTATATAAAGCTCTGCGGCAACGGATGCTGCGTTGTTAGAACCGGATACTGCGCTGGAGATCGTTACCGCAAAAATGCGGTCGCCGCCTTCAAAAGAGTCCATCCATTCTCCGATGCTGGGACACGAAGTGCAGGAACCGCCGGCTTCCTTTAAAAGACCGCGGATCATCTCGCCGGTATCCAGTCCTTTTTCGTCAATATATTCTTTGCTGCCGGCATTGATCTTAAGTGGAACACTGTCGTAATTGATGCTGCTGATCTCAAATAAATTAGAAGAAGAATCTGATACGATCTTATAATGATTCATTGCGAAACCTCCTGACAAAAAAACACGAAACTTTTAATAGGGTTTTAAAAAACCGCTCTGATGAATGGAGAATACTATATAACGAAATCCTTGTCAAGAGTTTTTTAAAAACTTATATAAAGTTTATTGTTTTTCGAATGGGTTTTCGTTATACTGTAAACACACGAGATAGCATACCGCTTCCGGTGTGCAGCATTCAGGCTACACAAAGAAAGGCAGAATTTATGACGATACAGATCAGTGAAGAAATGAACAGACTGGTGAAGGGATTTCGCTTTCCGGCATACAATGAGATCCCGGATGTTGGACTTTATCTGGAACAGGCCGGCAAATATATCAATACCTGTCTGCAGCCGTTGACAGGTTCAGAATTGACAGGTTCCATGATCAGCAATTACGTAAAAAAGAAAATCATCAGCAACCCCGTAAAAAAATTGTATTACCGGGATCAGCTGGCTGCCTTGTTCTTTATCACCCTGGCAAAAACAGTCACGCCGCTTCCCAATGCAAAACGGTTGATGGATCTGGCTGAGGAGGAATTTACGATCCGCGAAGTTTATGAAAAACTTGGCAGTATTTTCGAAGATATGCTGAAAAGTGTTTTTTTGCAGAGCGCGGAACCGGAGACAGAAGAAGAATCAGAAACCATGAGGCTCCTGCGCCATCTGGTAAAGACAATAGTATTTAAAATCTACCTGGATTGCTGCTTTGCCGAGACAGATGAGGAAAGTCACAAAGGAGAAGCAAAATGATAGAACCGGAACTTATGGAAAAATATAATGGCCTTCTTGCACATATTGCATCCATGGGAAGTGCGGCGGTCGCATTTTCGGCCGGTGTTGATTCTACCTTTCTTCTGTATGCAGCCAAAGAGGCGCTGCAGGATGAAAAGAAAATTTTGGCAGTGACGGCATCTTCGGATGTATTTACCGGTCGGGAACTGGAGGAGGCAAAGGCATTCTGCAAACAACTGGGCGTGCGTCAGATCATTGCAGAAGAAGATGTGTTTTCTGTGGAAGGTTTCGCAGACAATCCCCCGGATCGTTGTTATCACTGCAAGAAAAATCTTTTTGGAAAAATCTGCTCTCTGGCCGTAGAAAATGGGATGGCGGCTGTGCTGGAAGGATCTAATCTGGATGATATGGGAGATTATCGGCCGGGAATGCGCGCCGTGAAGGAACTTGGGGTCAGAAGCCCACTGCGTCAGGCAGGGCTTACAAAAAACGAGATCCGCATCCTTTCCAGGCATTTTCGACTTCCGACAGGTGACAAACCTTCTTTTGCCTGCCTGGCGAGCAGGATCCCATACGGGGAAAAGATCACAAAAGAAAAACTAAACATGATAGAATCGGCCGAACAGTTTCTGCTGGACTTTTGTTTTACCCAGATGCGGGTACGCCTGCATGAAACCGGTCCCGAAAAAAAGTTCCTTGCCAGGATCGAACTGCCATCGGCAGATATTCCCAAAATGCTGGATTCCGGGCTGCGTACTAAGATCTGGCAGGCATTCAGTGATCTGGGGTTTTCTTATGTAAGCCTGGACTTGAATGGCTACCGCACCGGCAGCCTGAATGTGGGTCTTGCCGCATCTGCTTCTGTGGATGTTCCTTCTGATTCCGTATGATTCCTTCTGATGTTTGAAATTTAATATTTCACGAGACAGTATTGTGTTATAATGATTGCGAACTGTAACTTACCAGTATGAAAGGCGGAGCCATAGATGATCATGATCCTATGTCTTTTAATTACATTTATTGCCTGCCTGGCAGGTACGATCTGCGGTATGGGCGGCGGGATCATCATCAAACCGGTGCTGGATGCCTTCGGTGTCATGCCGGTGGCTACGATCACGTTCCTTTCGGGCTGCACGGTTGTCGCAATGACTTGCTGGAACGTCAGCAAATCTGTTTGGAAAAAAGAAACCGCTATCGATCTGAAACACACTACCTTTCTGGCGATCGGTGCTGCAGTGGGTGGTCTCCTGGGCAAGCGGCTTTTTAACCTGGTAGCGGCACAGTTCGAAGATCAGAATATGGCCGGCGGTGTACAGGCATGTCTGTTGCTTGCAGCTACCTTCCTCACTCTGCTCTACACGCTGCGGAAGGACAGGATCCGTTCCAGAAAAGTGGACAATCTGGCGGCTTGTGTGGTGATCGGTCTTGCACTTGGCTTATTGGGCTCGTTTTTGGGAATCGGCGGCGGTCCTTTCAATGTCGCCATCCTCTCTTATTTCTTTTCCATGGGAACAAAGCAGGCAGCGCAGAACAGTCTGTATATCATTCTTTTCAGTCAGGCGGCGAGCACGCTGCGTACGATCCTGACGACCGGGATCCCGGATCTTAATGTATGGATCCTTGTGGGCATGGTTGCCATGGGGATCGTCGGAAGTGAAGTGGGCAGACGTCTGAACAAAAAGCTGAATGAGCGGACGGCAACGATCTGTCTGATCCTTGCAATGCTCCTGATCATGGCGATCAATATTTTTAATATTTATAAATATCTTCTGGCTTAAAAATGTGGGAAATTTAAGCGGAAGCAAATTTTACATCCGGCCAATGAATAAAATGTTGGGAACAAGGCCGGATGATAGTAAACAAAATGCCTGAAGGCAGAAAAGGAGAATGGGTATGAGTTTATCACAGAAAGCAGGTTATTACTACGGAGATCTTGGGAAAAACTGTGCGGAAGGGCTGCTTCTTGCTGCAAACGATGAATATGGAACCGCTTTTACAGAGGCGGAGATCGCTTCTTTTATCGGGTTTGGCGGCGGTATGGGCTGCGGAAGTACCTGCGGCGCGCTGACAGGAGCCATTGCCATTTTGAGCAAACTGTATGGTACACGCGAAGATATCCGTCCGCTCTGCGCGGGATATGTTGAGATCTTCCGGCGCGATATGGGATGCAACTCCATTGAATGTTCGGCACTGGAAGAGAAATACCGCACACCGGAACTCCGCTGCAGAGCTACAGTTGAAAAGATGGCTGAATTGCTGGAGAAATATATCGATTCTATCGAAGGAAAGGATCGTTCCAGAGAGGTTTCTGCGGATGGATGTACCGTAAGTGCCGCGGATATCAAGAGAGTAAAAGGTATGGGTTTCTTGAATCAGAAAGGAACCAATAAATTCAACGGCCGTATCATCACCAGGAACGGAAAGATCACTGCGGCAGAGGCTGCAAAGATGGCAGAGGCTGCAGAGCGGTTTGGCGATGGTCATATGATGCTCACAACCCGTATGACCATGGAAATCTCCGGCATCGAATACGATGACATAGAAGCCTTCCGGGCCTTTATCGCCGAAGAAGGCATGCAGACCGGAGGCACAGGAAGCAAGGTCCGCCCGGTGGTAAGCTGTAAAGGCACGACCTGTCAGTACGGCACTTATGATACTTATGCACTCAGCGAGAAGGCGCACCGCCTCTTTTATGAAGGCTACCACAACGTTGATCTTCCGCATAAGTTTAAGATCGCATTTGGCGGATGCCCCAACAACTGCGTAAAACCGAATCTGAATGATATCGGTATCTCCGGCGTAAAAATTCCGCAGTATGATGAAGAAAAATGCCGTGGCTGTAAAAAATGCCAGATTGAAAATACCTGCCCGATCGGTGCGGCAAAGCTCGTGGACGGCAAACTGAAAATAGACAGGGAAAAATGTAACAATTGCGGACGATGTGTCGCGAAATGTCCCTTCCATTGTGCAGATGAGGGCGCTTATGGCTGGAGGATCTACATCGGAGGCCGCTGGGGCAAGCAGGTCGCGCATGGAAAAATGCTGAATCATATTTTCAGTACAGAGCAGGAACTTTTAGATGCCATCGAAAAGTCCATCCTCCTCTTCCGTTCCGAGGGAAAATCCGGAGAACGTTTTGCTGATACGATTGCCCGGATCGGTTTTGAAAAGGCAGAAAAAATGATCCTTGGCAGCGAACTTCTGGAGCGGAAGGCAGAGATTCTCGGGCTGAATGTGGTCGGAGGCGCAAGCTGCTGATACACGTAAAATACACAGGACGCGCAGACTATGATTTCATTAAATGATTACCTCTATTCCGGGGATACGGTTTTAAAAATATTGCACAGATATTCGGATGATCTCCGGAAGGATGCAATCGAAAAGCACAATCAGATCGATCTGATGCACAGTAATTTTCTGGTGCAGATCACGGAGCTTCTGGAACACAATGATTTCCTTTCTATGCAGTCGCAGAAGATCAGGGATTTTTACAAGTGCCTGGCGGAAAAATTTCCTTTTCTGGCCTTCACGTTCAGGGGACGCCTGAAATCGCTGATCCGCTCCGAGGAAAAATTTAACGGCTATCTTGTCATGTTTACCTGCGATTTTTACAAGAAGCACGGAACTTTTCCTACGGTGGCCGATCTGAAGAACCGGCTGGTCCTTTTCCGGGATCTGATCGCTTACCGTATTGTGATCTCTCTGCCAAAATGTCATATAAGACCCGGTCAGGACAGGCGGGAAGAAGAAATCAAATATCTCTATGAGATCGCCAATATCCTTCCGGAGTTTCTTGAGGAGGAAGGCTTTACAGTAGAAGCCTATACCAGAAACGGGAACTGGAGCATGAGCCCTCACCTGAATGAGTCGGTGGCTTCTTATTACCGGGATTACATTGAAAATCCCAGAACGTCAGGCTACCGTTCGCTGCATATCACGTTGTATGACAATACTGCCAGGTGTTATTTCGAACTGCAGCTTCGAACCAAAGAGATGGACGATTACGCGGAGATCGGTCCTGCCAATCATCTTGGTTATGAACAGCGTCAGGAGGAAGAGCGCAGCCGCCGTGCGCTGATTCCAAAAGGGGAATGCGTCTGGTTTGATGATGCCTATGAGCGGGGTCAGATGCTGCGCCATCTGGACCTGAGTAAGCTGGATGTCAATATGTTTACAGCAGTCAGCAACACACTGATCAATGATGGCTGCGGTCTGTTCAGAGGCAGACTGATCCTGCCTTACGAGCATCTTTCCCGCTTCCAGAACGATTTGATCGACTGATCTTTGAGGTGATTCCTTTGCATTGGTTTATTTTGATACTTATCATTGTGCTGATCCTTGCGGCGACTTTGTTCTGCCTCCTTCTGTTCTGCATCAGACCGAACGGAAAACGGTTGGAACGCTTTGCCCCTTATGAGAAAAAAATGATCGCGCACAGAGGTCTTTTTGACAACGAAAGTGAGGCACCGGAAAATTCTCTGCCGGCCTTCCGGCTTGCGGCAGACGGTGGCTACGGGATCGAGCTGGATGTCCAGATGACAACGGATGGGCAGCTGGTCGTTTTCCACGACGGTGATCTGAAGCGTATGTGCGGCGGTACAAAAATGCTCACAGACTGTTCCTTCGAAGAACTGCAGCAATACAAACTTGGAAGATCCCAAGAGCGGATACCGCTCTTGGCAGACGTCCTTCAGCTGATCGACGGAAGAGTTCCTCTGATCGTGGAGATCAAAAGCGAGGGAAACTGGAAAAAGACCACAGAGCTTACCTGCCGGATGCTGGACTCCTATAAGGGACTTTATATCATAGAATCCTTTCACCCCTTTGTGGTCGGCTGGGTCAGAAGAAACCGGCCGGATGTCATCAGGGGCCAGTTGTCCACAGATTTTTTTGCGGAGCAGGTTCAGAGGGATCCGGTATCCAAATGGATGCTGACCCATCTGCTGCTTAATTTTGAATCCCGTCCGGATTTTATTGCCTACAATTTTCAGTATGCAGACGGATGGGGCTATCGTCTGTGCAGGAAACTTTTCAAAGTGGAAAATGTTGCCTGGACGATCAAAAGCGAGGAAAATGTAAATCGGGCGCAGGGCATCTTCAAAGTTCTGATCTTTGACAGTTTCAGACCCGGACCGGACCGAAAATAAAGGAGAAGAAAATGCAGGAAGAGATTCGTAAAAAGATAGAGGAGGGAGCAAATCCAGGACATCCGCACGGAACGGCCGGCAAGGAAATGCTCGAGGAGATGAATGAACATCACTATCAGGTGACCGGCTGGGGGCTGGGCCATGTGACGTTCGGATATCATGATAAGATCCTGGATATCGGCTGTGGCGGCGGTGCAACGCTTCACCGCCTGCACGATAATCTGCCCGAGGCTACCCTTTACGGTCTTGATTATTCCAGGACGTCCCTGCTCAAATGCAGTGAGGAAAATGCAAAAGCGATCAAACACGGCAAACTGAATCTGGTCCATTCTTCTGTGGAGAACATGCCGTTTTCAGATGATGCCTTCGATAAGATCATCACCGTGGAAAGCTTTTATTTCTGGCCGGATCCCGGTGAGAATCTGAAGGAGGTTTACCGGATCTTAAAACCCGGCGGACGTTTTCTTCTGATTTCTGAAGTTTACGACAATGGAGAACTCAGCGAGTATTCTATGAACAATATCCGGAATTATCACCTGTTCAATCCGACGCCGGAAGAGTTCCAGGAACTTTTTGAGCAGGCAGGTTTTACGGGAGTGCAGATGTATTTTCAAGAAGGAGAAGAATGGATCTGCATCGCTGCGGAAAAGTAAAAACGGACCTGCAAATACACACTACAATTTGTAGTGTGTATTTTTTTAAATACAATCATAATGATGGTTTTAGAATTCAGGGATTGACGCATGAAAGATGTCGTGATAATTTCACAATTGTAAGAAAAAAGCGCGGAATACTTACAGAAAATTATCATACAAAATGTAGATTGCGGAGGATTTTATTATGAATATGACAAAATGGAGGGAGTCAGTGATTTATGGTCATAAGAAGGCCTTCCCCCTGGTTTCTTTTCCGGCTGTACAGCCCCTTTATGTAACAGTAAAAGAACTTGTGTGTGACAGTTCCCTGCAGGCACTCGGCATGCGAATGATCGCTGATCGCTACGATATGCTGGCTTCCACAGGCTATATGGATCTTTCGGTTGAGGCGGAGGCTTTCGGTGCCATGACAGTATACGGGACAGATGAGATCCCGACTATTATCGGACGTATTGTCAGCTCCGAGGAGGATGCAATGGCACTTAAGGTGCCGAAGATCGGTGCAGGAAGAACTGCAACAAACATTGAAGCGATCCGCAAGGCAACGATCCTGATTAAGGACAGGCCGATCTTTGCAAATGCGATCGGACCTTTCTCTCTTGCGGGCCGTCTGATCAATGTGAATGATATCATGGTGGATTGCTTTGAGGAGCCGGATATGGTTCATATTGTTCTGAAGAAAGCGACAGAATTTATCATCAAATATATCAAAGAACTGAAAAAAGCAGGTGCTAACGGTGTGATCCTTGCGGAACCGCTGGCAGGTATCCTTTCTCCGAACCTGATGCATGAGTTCTCAAGTGGCTATGTAAAACAGATTGTAAATGCTGTGGAAGACAACCAGTTCCTGGTGATCTATCATAACTGCGGAACATCTGTAAATTCCCTGATTCCTCAGCTTTTGGAGACCGGCTGCTCAGCCTTCCACTTTGGTGAAAAAGCGGATCTGAAAGATCTGCTTGAGAAGATGCCGTCAGATTACCTGATCTTCGGAAATATCAGCTCTGCGACCGTTTTCAACAACAGCACGGCAAGAGAGATGAATCTTAAGGTAAGAGGCCTTCTGGAACGTTGTAAGGACCATAGAAATTTTGTGATCTCATCGAGCTGCGATGTGCCGCCGAACACAGATTTCTCCCAGATCGATACCTTCTTTAAAACTATTGAAGAATACTATTATAAACAGAGTCTGCTGGATATGGTAGCATGATAATACGCATCGCTTCGATTTCGATTATTATACAGAACGCCCCTGGCAGGCAGGAAAGATCCTGCCTCAGGGGCGTTTATTATACAGAAAAAATGGAATTATCCGGAACTGTGAATTGGTAAAATTGGTACAAGATTGTTACAAATGCTAATTCTCATGGTAAGTTTTTCGTTCATAAGTTATAATGATGCTAATCGGAATATACATTGGAGACATCAACGTCATGGAGGACCTTTATGAAAAAAATAATTAATTCAGTAGAACTTGCGGAACAGCAGATGATAGACGGTATGGTAAAAGCCCACCCACTGAAACTCGCAAAGCTGCCGAATGAGCTTGTTGTGCTGCGAAAAGAAAAAAAACAGGGCAAAGTCGCGCTGGTCTCCGGTGGCGGGAGCGGTCATGAGCCGGCTCACGCAGGATATGTGGGATACGGTATGCTGGATGCGGCTGTGGCGGGAGCGGTTTTTACTTCACCCTCTGCTGAGCCGGTCTATCAGGCGATCAAGACAGTTGACGCAGGGCGCGGTGTTCTGATGATCATCAAAAATTATACAGGTGATGTTTTGAATTTTACATTGGCCGGTGAACAGGCAGCTGAAGAGGATGGCATCAAGGTGGCGAAAGTCATTGTAAATGACGATGTTGCGGTAGAAAATTCCACCTGGACAAGCGGACGACGGGGCGTTGCAGGCACTGTTTTCGTACATAAGATTGCCGGCGCTTTAGCTGAGACCGGTGCCGCTCTTGAGGAAGTGCAGGCAGTAGCACAGAAAGTGGCAGATCATGTACGGACTATGGGCATGGCGATCAGACCCTGTACAGTTCCGGCAGCGGGGATCCCAGGCTTCGAACTTGCTGAGGACGAGGCGGAGATCGGCATTGGAATCCATGGAGAGCCCGGTGTACACAAGGAGAAGCTGAAAACAGCGGATGAGATTGCGGACCAACTGCTTGCGCATATTTTGTCAGACCTCGATTTCAAGGATTCTGAAGTGGCGGTGATGATCAACGGCTGCGGTGGGACACCTCTCATGGAACTGTATCTGGTAAACAATCATGTGTCTGATGTGCTTGCGGAAAAAGGAATCTCTGTTTTTCGTACATTCGTCGGAAATTACATGACTTCTCTCGACATGGAAGGCTTTTCCATCACCCTCCTCCGTCTGGATGAGGAAATGAAAACACTTCTGGATGCGCCGGCAGATACACCGGCTTTGCAGGTGGCGGGGCATGTTTCAATCGCAAATAGGAAGGAAGAAATTCTGCGAAAGGATTGTTCCACCGATGAAGTTGTCAAAAACATAAAAGCAGATTCCTCCGGATCAGACACAATCCGTACAAAGGAGAATGGACCGGACCAAAGAAATGGAAATGGGATCGATCAGACGCAGTTGCTTGCCATTCTGAAAAATATCATTGAAAAAATGGAATGTGAGAAGCAGTATCTCACAGAACTGGACAATGTGATCGGTGACGGCGATCATGGCATTAATATGGCCAGAGGGTTCCATGCGGTTTTGGAAAGGCTCGGAGATTATCAAACTATGTGTATGGGTGAGATCCTGCAGGATGTCGGAAAAACTCTGATGAAAACTGTGGGCGGATCATCCGGTCCGCTTTATGGATCCGCCTTCAAAAAAGCAGGTTCTCTCCTGGGTGGAAAAGAAGAGATCAGGACGGCAGATCTTTCTCAAATGCTGGAAGCGGGAATTGGGCAGATACAGAAACTCGGAAAGGCAAAAGAAGGCGAAAAAACCATGCTGGATGCCATGTTTCCTGCACTCAGATCGCTGAAGGAGTCTCAGAAGAAGGAATCGGGAAATATGAAAGCCGCCCTTGTGAATGCTGTCCAAGCGGCAGAAGCGGGCAGAGATCATACAAAAGATATTGCGGCAACAAAAGGGAGAGCAAGTTACCTTGGAGAGCGCAGTATAGGACATATTGATCCCGGAGCAGCTTCCTTTGCCTTGATGCTCTCTGCAGCAGTGGAAGGCATTGCGCAATAGGCAAAGCGGATTATATTTATATTGCAAGATACTGTTAACTTCCGGTTATGAAAATATTGTTGAAAGGAAAAAACTTTATGGTAGGAATTGTGATCGTATCGCACAGTGCGCCTCTGGCAGAAGCAACGGCAGATCTGGCCGGTCTTATGGCAAAAGGTCTTCCGATCCGTGCAGCAGGCGGCATGGAAGATGGTGGGTTTGGAACGAGTTATGAAAAGATTGAGCAGGCTATCCTTGATATTTATTCTGAGGACGGTGTTCTGATTCTTGCGGATATGGGCAGTTCGGTGATGACGACGGAGTTGGTGCTGGAAGAAATGGAGGATAAAAACGTGAAACTGGCAGACGCTCCGCTTGTGGAAGGCGCTGTAGCCTCGGCGGTGGAAGCGGCAGCAGGAGGAAATCTGGAAGCAGTCGTAAGTGCCGCAGAAGAAGCCGGAAAGTTTTCAAAAATAAATGGGTAAAGCGGATAGACAGGGAGGATACAAGAAGAAAAATGGACCATTATGATGACCTGAAATGGAAGACGAAAAGCAATAAAAAAGTGCTCCATACCCCGGTCTTTGATGTTTACAGTCAGCATGAGATGGCACCGAACGGCCTGGAAGGAGATTACGTAGCGATCGATGCGCCGGATTGGGTGGTGGTCATCGCAGTTCATGAGGACAATTTTATCCTGGTGCGCCAGTGGCGGCACGGAGAAGGCAGGATCACGCTGGAATTTCCGGGCGGTGTGGCAGATCCGGGAGAAGAACCTTCTCAGACCGCCGTCAGGGAACTGGAGGAGGAAACCGGATACAGAGCCGGAAAGGTCACCTGTCTTGGCAGGGTAAGTTCCAATACGGCATTGTTTCGCAATCACTTTTCAGTCTTTCTGGCAGAGGATCTTGTGCAGACCGGCCAGCAGCATCCGGACCCGGATGAGCTGATCCGCTACGAGGAGGTGCCGATCCGGGAAGTGCTCATGCGTTACGGAGATGACGAACTGACACATGCCTACATGGGCACGGCCCTGGCTTTTTATCTCAGGCGCGGTTTGCTCTCCGACTGAGAGAAATGCTGCATATTCAAAGCCCTTTTTGCATTGCGCCGTAAGTTGGTTTCCCGTATAATAAAAGTGTGTACGTTTATGCGGAATATGGCGCACGCTTGGTGGAAGGAGGGTATTATGGCAGAGGTGAAAACATTCAAAAAGGTCCTGGTGGCGAACAGGGGTGAGATCGCTATCCGAATCTTCAGAGCTTGCTACGATCTGAATATTCACACAGTAGCGATCTATTCTGAAGAAGATTCCAACAGTCTCTTCCGGACGATAGCCGACGAGGCTTATCTGGTTGGCAGAAACCAGAGCCCGTTGGGAGCATATCTGGATATTCCGGGCATCATCGATCTGGCAAAGAAGCGCGGTGTGGATGCGATCCATCCGGGGTATGGATTTCTTTCGGAAAATGCAGAATTTGCGAAAGCCTGCGAGGCGGAAGGCATTACTTTTATCGGACCGACATCAGATGTATTGGGCATGATGGGAGATAAGCTTTCTGCGAAGGAGATGGCGATCAAGGCCAATGTGCCGATCATCCCCGGCTGCAAGGAACCGCTGAAGGGCATTGAAGAAGCAGTCGCCATGGCAGAGGATTTCGGATATCCTGTCATCTTAAAGGCTGCAGCCGGTGGCGGTGGCAGAGGCATGCGCCGCTGCGATAATAAAGAAGAAGTCGAGACAAATTTTGTCCTCGTAAAAGGCGAGGCGGCAAAGGCTTTCGGAAATGATGCCATTTTTATGGAGAAGTTTCTGGTTGAGCCCAAACATATAGAGGTGCAGATCCTTGCTGATACACAGGGAAATGTGCGTCATCTCGGCGAGAGAGATTGTTCTCTGCAGAGAAGATATCAGAAGGTGGTGGAATATGCACCGGCATGGTCTGTTCCTAAGGACACGATTGAGGCACTCCGCGCCGACGCGGTCAAGATCGCGGAAGGCGTCGGTTATACAAACGCCGGTACGGTTGAGTTCCTTGTGGATCAGTCGACAGGAAAACATTATTTTATCGAGATGAATCCACGTATTCAGGTGGAACATACTGTTACGGAGATGATCACCGGCATCGATCTCGTGCGTGCGCAGATCCTTGTGGCAGAAGGACATCCGCTTTCCCACCCGCAGATCTGTCTCGCAAACCAGGAAGATCTGGAGATCCGAGGCTATGCGGTACAATGTCGTGTAACGACAGAAGATCCGGCAAACAATTTTTCGCCGGATTATGGGCAGATCACCGCATATCGTACAGGCGGCGGTTTCGGCGTCCGGTTGGACGGCGGCAACGCAGCGACAGGTACCGAGATCTCGCCGTATTACGATTCGCTGCTGGTAAAGGTCACTACACATGATAATACCTTCGAAGGCGTATGCCAGAAAGCGGTCCGGTCGATCAACGAAGTCCATGTAAGGGGTGTTCATACCAATATTCCCTTTATTACCAAGATCCTGACCAATCCGGTATTCCGGGCAGGAAAATGCCATACAAAATTTATCGATGAAACGCCGGAGCTCTTCCAGTTTGAAACCAGCAAGGACCGCGCGACCCGCGTGCTGAAATACATTGCTTCGATCCAGGTTGCAAATCCCAATGCGGAGCGTCATCAGTATGAACTGCCGCGTTTCCCGGAACCGGGTGAAAGACCCCTGACCGGTCTGAAACAGCTGCTCGATGCAGAAGGACCGGAAGCTGTAAAGAAATGGGTTCTGGACCAGAAAAAACTGCTGATCACGGATACGACCATGCGGGATGCCCACCAATCCCTGCTCTCCACAAGGATGAGGACCAGAGATATGCTGAAGGGTGCGGACGGCACCGCAGATATTTTAAGAGACTGTTTCTCGCTGGAAATGTGGGGCGGCGCGACCTTCGATGTTGCCTATCGTTTCCTGCATGAGTCTCCCTGGGACAGATTGGAGAAACTGCGCGAGAAGATCCCGAACATCCCATTCCAGATGCTCTTCCGCGGCGCGAATGCAGTCGGTTATACCAACTTCCCGGATAACCTGATCCGTGAATTCGTAAAAGAGTCTGCGAAGACCGGTATCGATGTTTTCCGTGTGTTCGATTCCTTAAACTGGATCCCGGGTATGGAAGTCGCTATGGATGAGGTGCTGAACCAGAATAAGATCTGTGAGGCAACTGTCTGCTATACCGGCGATATCATGGATCCGGCAAATGACAGATACACACTGAAATATTATGTGGATATGGCCAAAGAGCTGGAGCGCCGCGGTGCGCATACGCTGGCGATCAAGGATATGTCCGGTCTCCTCAAGCCCTATGCGGCAAAGAAACTGATCTCCACCCTGAAGCAGGAGGTTGGTCTTCCTATCCATCTGCATACGCATGATACCACATCCAATCAGGTCGCAACGATCCTGATGGCTGCAGAGGCAGGTGTGGATATTGTGGATACCGCGATCTCCTCGCTCTCATCCCTGACATCCCAGCCGTCCATGAACGCAGTTGTGGCAGCACTTAAGGGGACAGAGCGCGACACCGGTCTTGTGCCGGATGAACTGCAGAAACTGACAGATTACTGGGCAGATGTCCGCCTGCGTTATGAAAACTATGACAAGGGCATCAAGAGTCCGGTTACCGATATTTATAAGCTGGAGATCCCGGGCGGTCAGTATACCAATCTGCTGCCGCAGGTTACCTCACTGGGTCTGCGCAGCCGCTTCGACGAAGTGAAGCAAATGTATGCGACAGTCAATAAAATGCTTGGTGATATCATCAAAGTTACACCTTCTTCAAAGATGGTTGGCGATCTTGCCATTTTCATGGTACAGAACGATCTGACACCTGAAAATATTGTAGAAAAAGGTGCCTCACTTGCCTTCCCGGATTCCGTTGTGTCTTACTTTAAAGGCATGATGGGCCAGCCGGCCTGGGGCTTCCCGGAGGATCTTCAGAAGATCGTCCTGAAGGGAGAAAAACCGATCACCTGCCGTCCGGGCGAACTGCTTCCGCCGGTCGATTTTGAGGAAGAACGTGGCAAACTGCAGAAACTGATGCCGGGTGAGGAAGTCGGGATCAAGAGCATCCTGTCCCACTGCATGTATCCAAAGGTATATGAGGATTATCTGAATCACCGTCATGCTTATGGATATCTTATGCGTATGGGTTCCCATGTCTTCTTCAACGGTATGGCGCTCGGCGAGACAAACCGGATCAATATTGAGGACGGAAAGACGCTGGTCATCAAATATCTGGGGCTCGGTGATGTGACAGAAGATGGCCAGAGAACGGTATTCTTTGAATTGAATGGTATGCGCCGAGAGGTCCTTGTGCCGGACCCGGCAGCGGCTTCTACTGCAAAGACGACCCGCATGGCAGAAAAAGACAATCCGCTCCATATCGGCGCATCTATCCCGGGCCGTGTCACAAAGGTTTATGTAAAACCTGGACAGAAAGTAAAGAAAAACGATACCCTGGCCATTATTGAAGCAATGAAGATGGAGACTTCTATTCTGGCAATGGAAGATGGCGTTGTGGATGAGGTATTGGTAGAAAACGGATCTGCCGTGAAGGTAGGAGAACTTATGATCTCCATGAAATAAGATACGATCCGGTCTTATGCAGGTTTGAAAGGAGAACAATATGAACGATAAAAAAGGAATCCGCGTGGATTATAATGACAGATCCTACGAGGAAATGATGCTGGAGCGTGAAGGGAAGATCACGAAGGCAGAGGGCTATGAGATGAAAAAAGAACTGTTCCGGGAGCTGGAAGAGGCAGGGATCGATCACTGCTCATGTCCGGAGAAATGCCCGCATCACGGTAATTGTAAGGAGTGTGTCATTCTTCACAGAGGGCACAGGGATCATCTGCCGTACTGCTTCTGGGATATGATCAATGAGCGTATTTATCACCTGCAGCTTTTGACGGAGGGTTCTCTTGCTTCCTTTAAACCCCATGGTCGTCCGGCTGATGACTGCGGACAGAAGGAATGGGAGGAATCCTTGTGATCCCCCGCGATCCGGTCATGCTGCTGAGCTATATGAATACGCAACTGCGCGATTTCTATGATTCTCTGGATGCCTTCTGTGAGGATAAGGATGCGGATAAGGGTGAGATCGTTGAAAAGATCCGTAGCGTCGGTTATGAATACGATGCGGACAAAAATCGGTTCGTATGATTACGGCTGTAAAGCGGCTGTAATCATGCAAACCAGTTAAAATCAGAATGTGAATGAACGGTGGAAAATTATGTGCGAAGCAGTTGCTTTTGAAACAAAGGAAAATATACTTACACTATATCTGATGGGCAGGATTGATTCGGGCAATGCCAGGAGTGTCGATGTGGAAATCCACGATATTATGGAAAAATACCCGGAAATGATACCTGTCATTGATTGTACGGATCTGGCCTATATTGCGAGTGCCGGACTGCGGATCATATTGAAGATATTGAAAACGAATAAGGGGCTGCGGATCATCAATGTAAAATCGATCGTTTACGATATTCTGGATATGACGGGTTTTACGGAGATGGCAAAGGTGGAAAGAGCCTATCGTGTCCTCTCCGTAGAAGGATGTCAGGTGATCGGAACAGGAGCCAACGGCACTGTTTACCGCTACGATCCTGAAACGATCATAAAAGTATACAGGAGCAGCGAAAGCCTGGTAGAGATCAAAAATGAGCGGGAACTGGCCAGAAGAGCCTTTGTGCTTGGTGTGCCTACTGCCATCTCTTACGATGTGGTAAAGGTCGGGGACTGCTATGGTTCGGTTTTTGAGCTGCTGAACGAGCAGTCGCTGTCTCAGCTTATCGCACAGGATCCGGAACATCTTGATCTGTATGTGGAGATGTATACCGACCTTCTGAAAAAGATCCATGCTGCGCTTCTCCGTCCCGGTGAGCTGCCGGATATGAGAGACCGCATGCTGCAGTGGGTGGATATGATAGAGGGCGAATTGCCGGAAGACCTTCATGAAAAGGTCAGGAAGATGACTCTGGCGATCCCTGTGGATTATCATATGCTGCATGCGGATTATCACACAAAAAACGTACTTGTTCAGGATGGGGAGCCGCTGTTGATCGATATGGATACCCTTTGTACAGGACATCCGATCTTTGAACTGGCAGCCATGTATCTGACTTATGTCGGGTTCGATGAAAATACGCCCGAAAATACGCTGGCTTTTCTCGGATATCCAAGAGAGGTTGCCGGAGAATTCTGGAAAAAGTCTCTGGCACGCTATCTCGATACGGATGATGCGGACTACATCCAGTCGGTGGAAGAAAAAGCAATGGTGCTTGGCTATGTCCGGCTTCTTCGGCGTACGCTGCAGAAAAAAGGTGTCAATATCGAAGATTTTGAAACCCGCAGGGCGCGTTGTGTAAGGCATTTAAAGGAGCTTGTGCCCCGGGTAGACAGCCTGACATTCTGATATTTTGATATTCTAATATTCTAATATGAAGCATTGCAAACTGCCGGGAAGCCTGCCTTCATGAGTTCTTGCGTTCATGAATATGCAGCGCAGCGGAATGCAAATGTCCGATTGAACAAAAATGGACCTCCGGGAGGATCCTCGTCTTATTTGACGCCCTCCGGAGGCCCTTATTTTATTCTGCATCCGACCGTGTCAGCTTCTTGATCCATTTATAGCTTCTGAAACGGATAAAGGTCGGAAGACCTTTAAAGATCTGGTCAGACTGTACACAGAGCACGACTGCCCATACCGGCCATTTCCACAGAAATGCGCTGAGGAAAGAAAGCGGCATTACGATGCACCAGGTGCTGATCGTATTCATGGCCAAAGTGAATTTTGTATCGCCGCCGCCTCTTATGACACCCATGCTGACCGGCATCTGGTATGACATGCCGACCATGACAAAGCTGAATACGATGATTAGCTGGCTGGCTAGGTCAGTGGCAGCAGGCGTCATAGAATACAGGCTGAGCAGCGGCCATCTGAGAATAAAGAGCAGAAAACCAAGCACGATACCGATCACAAGATCCAGCACGGAAAGGGTGCGGGCGTCGGAGCGGAGCCTTTTCATGTCGCCCCTGCCGATGGCGGTACCGATCATTACGGCGGATGCCGAACTCATTGCCTGAACGATCACCTTCAGGTATTGGTAAAAGGTAGATGCCACCGAGTTCGCGGCGATCGCATCCGAAGACAGATGCCCCAGGATGGCGGTCTGCATCGGTACAGAGATCGCCCAGATCATCTGCATCAGGAAGATTGGGATCTCTACCTTTCGGTAATCGGCTGAAAGCTGAGGATCTTTTTTGAAAGGATTTTCCGAAAACAGGCAGAGCTTTTTATCTACTTTTACGATGTAGACCAGTATGATCAGTAGTTCTATGATGCGGGCGATCAGTGTTCCGATCGCAGCACCGACGATTCCCATCTCCGGCGCACCGAAATGACCGAAGATCAAGGTGTAGTTGATGCCTACATTCACCAGCAGAGAAACGATGGAGATGTAAAAGGAAATATTGACTGTTCCCACACAGCGCAGTGCTGCCATGGAGATCTGTGAGAGCAGGAACAGCAGGAAAGAATATTTGAGGATCGCGATATAGCTCAGCCCCTGTGAAAGAATGGCCTCGTCGGAAGTGAAGATCATAAGGATGGGCCTTGGGATCACAGAGCATAAAACAATGATAATGATACCGCAGATCAGACCGAATTTCAGAGCGGTGCCGGCCAGCTTGCGGATCGGTCCGGGTTTCTTCTGCCCCCAGTATTGTGAGCCGAGGACAACGATGCCTTCACCGGCAGAACTCGCAAGCTGCTGTACGATAAAAAAAATCTGGTTCACAGTTGCCGCACCGGAAAGTGCAGACTGGTCATAGCTGCCCAGCATGATATTATCCGCCATGTTGACGCTGTAGGCCACAAGATTTTGAAGCGCTATCATGATCATCATCGGGAAAAGTACCTTATAAAAAGATCTGTCTTTGGTAAAAAAACTTTCCTTTCCCTGAATTGTCTGTTCTTTACTCATTTTAAGAATTCCCCCATGTAAGATATTGTTCAGAACCAATTCGTATTCTACGCTTTTGCAAGCATAAAAACAATCTGATAATCTTGCGATTTATTCATATTTTATGATAATCGGGATCGAAGTCCGAGAGCAGGGCGCATTTATGCAGGACCTGCCGACGGACCTCGAGACCGTAACAAAAAACGAGACGAAGGGACGCGATTAAGCGGACCGGGAGTCGAGATTTTTGCAGCGATGCGAAGATGCGAAGCACGAAGCAGCGCGTAGTAATCATAAAATATGGCGTGTAGAACACATAATCGGGATCGAAGTCCGAGAGCAGGGCGCATTTATGCAGGACCTGCCGACGG
>R11__coassemble_549_pt1 | contig 24305 bp, 19 predicted proteins | sample R11__metabat2_high_PE_057 | metagenome-assembled genome bin R11 | reverse complement strand
GTAACAAAAATGAGCATGGAGTCACGCGCAAGCGGGACGGGAATGCGAATTTTTGCAGCACAGCGAGAGTGCGAAGCACGAAGCTGTGCGTATATCATAAAATGTGGTGCAAATAACCTTGCATGGACGTTTTTTATGATTATTGCCGCAAAGCGGCCGAAAATTGGACGCGCGAGAGGTCTTAAGATCTGCTGATTGCATCTTAGGCAAAACAAGCCATATTTAAGAGATTTTTAATAAACAGGTGTGTTATACTGATTGCGGAATCGTTGTAAAAACAGCCATTTTCGACTGATGATCGGCTTATATCTGAAAGGAAAACAGATCTATGGCAAACAATATCATATCCAATGTCATCATGAAGCATCTGATCTCCAGAGGCTACAAGAGCTTGAAAAAACTGGAGAAGCAGGCAAAGGACGCGAAGAGGACTAACAATGCCCTGCTTCTTAAGATCCTGCGCGAAAATAAAAACTCTGAATTCGGGCGGGAGCATCATTTCGGTGAGATCCATACTCTGGCGGAATTCCGGAAAAATGTGCCACTTACCACATATCACGATTATGAACCGGCCCTGGAACGTATGGTCAAGGGTGAGAATAATGTCTTGACCAGCAAGCGTATCATCGGCTTTGCAAAAAGCTCCGCATCTTCCGGAACATCCAAATATCTTCCCGCGACACAGGGATCGATCGATGTCTATACAGATTATACCTTTACAAGAGCTCTGGCACTTTCTGACGAGTGGCATCTGCGCGAGTACGGAACCCATATCAAGCCGGGACGCGGATTCTATACAGAGCCGGCTTTCGACGAGTTCCTGCCCAACGGTCTGCCCTGCTCAACGGTAGTCGAAGTCGCTGCGATCCAGGTTGGAAAGCTCTTCCCCTTTATCCTTTCCATCCCGGAAGATAAGATGACTTCCATGAAAGACGGAGACTGGGAATATCTGATCTGGCGCTACGCGCTTGAGGATGACAGGATTTCTTTCGCGTTCGGCGTTTTCTTCTCCCATCTGAATTCCAGGATCGGTTATATGAAAGAAAACTGGAAAATGCTGGTGGAGGATATCAAGACCGGTAAGGTCAATCCGAAAGTCAATCTGGTTCCGGAGCTTCGCAAAAAACTGGAGCAGACCCTGAAGGCAAATCCCAAGAGAGCAGAAGAACTGAAGAAGGAGCTGGAAAAGGGCTTTAACGATCACACCTTCCGCAAGATCTGGCCGCGCCTTTCTGTTGTCTGCGCGATCGGAAATGCATCTTTTGCACCGTTTGCCAAAAAGGTGAAATCTACCATTGCGGATGTTCCCTTTGATTATTCGGTATATGGTGCTTCAGAAGGCCTTTTCGCCTGCTGCTACGAGTTGGAAAATACAGATATGCAGCTTGTTCTGGACAGCTGTTTCTTTGAATTTATTCCGATAGACGGAACAGAGGAAGATATCTGTACACTCAGCCATCTGGAGGTTGGCAAGGAATACGAGATCGTCATCACCAATCAGGCAGGTTTCTACCGCTATCGCATCAACGATGTAGTCAAGGTTGTCGGCTATCGCGATACCTGCCCACTGGTTCAGTTTGCATACCGCAAAGGACAGCTGGTCAATATGGCTGGTGAGAAGTTTACGGAAGAGCATGCGATCGCGACGATCGAGCGTCTGGAGCAGATGTCAGGTGAAAAGATCCATGAGTGGATCCTCTACCGCGATGAGAGCGTGCTGCCCAACGGTTATGAATTTATTCTTGAGTGCGACGAGGGCGTGGATCTTTCGGGATACGCAGAAGAACTGGAACCTGTCATGACGGAGATCAATTATCGGTATGGCGCTTTCCGGGAGAAGAAAGAGATCGGTGATCTGGTCATCAAAATGCAGAAGCCGGGCACACACGAGGCATGGCGCAAGAGCCGTATCGAAAAGGGCGCGCTGCCGGGCAATATCAAGCCGGTGCATATCATCGACAATGAGGAAAAGAAGAATTTCTTCCTGGATAAGATCGAAATCATAGATCAGCCGGAGCAGATGGATGAGACCGGGGAAGAGATCTGAAGTATGTTCGGAAGAAAAAACGGATAGAGACAAATAAAAAACATGAGGGACCGCTGCTGTTTGGTGCACGGTCCCTTTCTGAATCTGCCCGGTTTGCTTTTTGGACTTTCCTGCACTATAATCGATACGATCGCGGAGGTGGAATATGATTTTTAGAATGTTGTTGCTTTATCTGGTCGTCATCAATGGCATTGCTATGATCACATATGGGATCGATAAACGGCGGGCGGTCCGCCACGAATATCGGATCAGCGAAGCTGCACTTTTTCTGTTGGCGCTGATCGGCGGAAGTATCGGGGCATTGCTGGGGATGTATGTGTTTCATCATAAAACAAGAAAAATGAAATTTGTGATCGGGATACCGGCGATCCTTATTCTTCAGATCGTAGTGCTCCTTCTTCTGGGGAAGGGCCTGATCTGATCGAGAAAAATCCCCTTCCGGGATAGAGAGACAAAGGAATTTTACAGTATGGATTTCAGAGAACGCGGCGGCAGCGCCCTGGCGCGGGTCATAGCGGCAGGTCTGCTCGCTGTTTATTGTTTTATCATCATAAAAGTGCTTCTGTTCGGCGGATTTTTTTCGGCGATGGAGGGCAGCGGTATTTCCTGGCTGGGCAATTATGCGGGGCTGGCATCGGTAAGGGATATCATAAAAGTCATCCTCTGCAAGATGCTGCTTTTCCTGCCGGCGGGCTTTTTCTTTCCCTTGCTGGCGGGCAGAAGATGCCTGAACGGGACCCTGCTTTTTGCAGCGATTTTCGCTACTGTGATCGAAGTGCTGCAGTATGTAAAAACAGTTGGCAATGTCAGCTTTGGCGATGTCGGACTGGCGGTGATCGGCGCGGCTTTGGGCTATGCGGTCTTTCTGCTTGTTTTCGGAAGATCGGAATACGCATATAGGCGTTTGCGCCGGCGGAGCGGCGTTCAGGGTTATGCGGTCTACCTGGTAGTTTTGTTTGTCTTTTTCACAGGATTTATGATCTATACAGGGAGCAGCCCGGAACTCTCGGAGACATTCGACATCTTTGGCGAGCTTGCCCGGGGAATCTCGGGGACCACAGGAACTGCGGCAGATGATGGTACCGCTTCGGCAGAGGCGGTTCCGGAAAGCGATGAGATCTATACGACCATTTATAATACGCTCGCCGCTTATGGGACATCGGTTTCTTTTGAAGGGATTCCGGCGGGCACGGGAATCGACACCTTCAACCAGCAGTTTGAACGTGTTTTTGAGGAACATCCGGAACTGTTCTGGCTGGATGGCAGCGGCCACTGGGAAACGGTTACGGCCGGTCCGGTCTCGACCATCACTCTGACGCCGGGTCTGATCGTGGATATTTCTTCGGTCCCGGCCATGGAGCAGGAGATGAATGCGGTGGCAGATCAGATCGCAGCGGCCGCGGCAGCCTCCTCGGCGGATACGTATCTGCAGGCGGCTTATGTGCATGATCATCTGGTCCTCAACTGTGATTACGATATGGATGTTTATGATCAGGCCATCGCACAGGGTTACAGTGGGAGCAGGAACCTTTCTTATACGGCGTACGGGTGCCTGATCAACCATCTGGCGGTCTGCGAGGGCTATTCGAAAGCATATCAGCTGATCCTGGGCAGATTGGGGATCCCCTGTGGTTATATCAGTGGGATCGCCTCGAATGAGCTGGGTACCGGGCCGCATGCCTGGAATTCCATTGTGCTCGGTGGAGAGACCTATTATGTGGATGTGACCTGGGACGATCCGGTCGGCAATACAGATACAGAAGCCAGCCGCACATATTTCTGTCTGACAGCGGATGAGATGGCTGCGGACCACACACCGGAGTAATGTTGACGCTGCATTTTAGAACGGGTAAAATAAAAGGGGAAATTTTTTTTAGAGGAGATATAGAAACGCATGAATGATACCGTGAAAAATAAGATACAGGCGCAGCTGGATCAGTGCTATGCCATGTGTGATTATATCGAAGCCAACCATGTGCTGCTGCAGGATCTGGGCTGCTCGCTAAAGGATGCGCTGCGTCAGGAGTTCCGGGATTTCCTGCTCTATATTTCCCTGTCGGATGAATCGCTGGAACGTTGTGAGCAGGATTTTATCAATTCTGCGCTGAAACTTTCGCTGAACAGTATCAATGTGAAGATCGTCCGCAAGGGAAAAGATTTTTCCCAGGAAGGATTCGGGAAGGAGATTCCTTTGCCGATGAAATATTTTGCTCTGGCAGATGCCGGACATAAGATCCCGCACGATGTGTTTAAAGAAAAGAAGGCAAAGTATCTACTGGAAACCTTCCGGATGCTGGGCCAGGAATATATTGCGGAAAATCCCCAGGCCGGCAGGCGGGAGATCGTCCTGCTGACGGACTATCTTACCATGCTGGATGCTTTTCTCATAGATCTCGGTCTGCTGCGCCCCGACCAGAAGACGAAGATCTTTTCGCAAAATAATCGAGGAGGCAGACCTGCATCTGACGGAACAGCTGAGAGTAAAGAAAAGTCCGGGGAAATGAGAAAGACCGGAGAAAAGGAAAGTGCCGGGGCAAAGGACGGAGAAAAAGGAAGTACCGGGGCGCGGAACGGAACCGATGCAAATAACAGGGATGGCGGGGAAAACGCGCAGTCAGACCAGGAAGAGACGGAAGCCCTGCTTGCTGAGCTGAATTCCCTTACCGGGCTTACTGGTGTAAAAAAAGAAGTAAACACCCTGGTCAACCTGCTCAAGGTGCAAAAGCTGCGCGAGGAAAAAGGCCTGAAGAGCCCGGCAGTCAGCCGACACATGGTTTTTATGGGCAATCCGGGGACCGGAAAAACAACGGTTGCCCGGCTGCTAGCCAAGATCTATGCAGCCATCGGTGCGGTGCGGACCGGACAGTTGGTTGAGGTGGACAGAGCGGGTCTGGTCTGTGGATATGTGGGACAGACGGCGGCCAAGACGCATGAAGTGGTCGAGGAGGCACTCGGCGGCATTCTTTTTATAGATGAGGCTTACACGCTGACCAACAATAAGGGGCAGGGAGATTTCGGCCAGGAAGCGGTGGATACGCTCCTGAAGGATATGGAAGATTACAGGGACGATCTGGTTGTTATCGTTGCGGGCTATACAGGACCGATGGAAGAATTTCTGGAATCCAATCCGGGGCTGAAATCCAGATTTAATCATTATCTGACATTTGAAGATTATACGGCAGAGGAATTGCTGGAGATCCTCAAGAAGCAGTGTAAGGCTCAGGACTATAAGCTGACAGAGGAGGCACAGAAAAAAGCAGAGGATCATTTCCGGTCTCTATGTCGAAATAAACCGGAAAATTTTGCCAATGCCAGAGATGTGCGCAATTATCTGGAGATCGCCATAGGAAATCAGGCAAACCGCATTGCAGCACTCAAAAGCAGAAAAATTTCGAAAAAAACGCTGGCAGATCTGGAAGCAGAGGATCTGCCGGAAGAGAGAGGGGAAGATCAGTAGGAGCATCCGACAGAGGACCTGTCGGAATAAGGTAGATTAGATAGAAAAACCTGGACAAAAGCAAAGGAGGGTGAGCTTATGAAGATAACTTTTATCGGTGCTGCCCATGAGGTAACCGGCAGCTGTACACTTCTTGAATTGAGCGGACGTTATTATCTGGTAGACTGTGGAATGGAGCAGGGGACGGATGTATTTGAAAATGAGCCGATCCCGGTTTCGCCCTCGGAGATCGAAGCCGTCTTTCTGACGCATGCTCATGTGGATCATTCCGGCATGCTGCCCAAACTTTATAAGGACGGGTTCAAAGGCGGCATCTATGCGACAGAAGCCACCTGCGATCTCTGTAATATCATGCTGCTTGATTGTGCACATATCCAGGAGGCAGATGCGGAATGGCATAATCGAAAGGCCATGCGTGCCGGCGGTGAGAAGATCGAACCTGTTTATGATACCAACGATGCCCAGGGTACGATCTCTCTGCTGCGCAGATGTAAATACGGAACGCAGATCGAGGTGGGAGAAGGGATCTCCATTCGATTTACAGATATCGGACATCTTCTGGGTTCTGCCTGCATCGAGATCTGGATGGAAGAAGCGGATGGCGTCAGCAAAAAGATCGTTTTCAGCGGGGATGTGGGCAATACCGGTCAGCCGATCATCAATGATCCCAAAACGGTTGCGGAGACAGACTATCTGGTGATCGAGTCGACCTATGGTAACCGTCTTCACAAAGGCGGCGGGAGAAATCTTCCGGCGGAGCTGTCCGCTATCATGCAAAAGGCCTTTGATCGGGGCGGCAGTGTGGTGATACCGGCTTTTGCGGTCGGGCGTACCCAGGAACTGCTCTATGCGCTGCGCGAGATCAACAACAAGCACATGGTTCACGGTCATGATGGATATCCGATCTATGTGGACAGTCCACTGGCGATCGAGGCAACCAGCATTTTTATCCAGTGCGACAGAAGCTGTTTCGATGAGGAAACGATCGCGATCCTGGATGGCGGAGAGAATCCGATCTGGCCGGAAGGCATCCGCCTTTCTGTAACGGCTGAGGATTCTGTCCTCATCAATTCCGATCCAAGACCCAAGGTGATCATTTCGGCCAGCGGCATGTGCGATGCGGGCCGTATCCGCCATCATTTGAAGCACACGCTCTGGGACTGGAGGAATATGGTTGTTTTTGCCGGCTACCAGGCGGAGGGGACACTGGGACGAAAACTGCAGGATGGTGTGGAAAAAGTCGTGCTTTTTGGTGAGACGATTGCGGTGAAGGCAGAGATCGCCACATTGACAGGAACCAGTGGTCATGCCGACCGCAACGGACTTTTGGCATGGCTGCAGTCTTTTGAGAAAAAACCGGATATGATCTTCATCAATCACGGTGAAGAGGAATCCTGCGAATCCTTTAAAACGTTGCTTTCGGAAACTTACGATTATGTGGTGGAGGCGCCTTATTCCGGCACCCAGTACGATCTCGCGACCGGTGCCTGTACGATCCGGACAGCCGGAAGGCGGATCGTTCCCAAGGGTACACTGAAGGCTAGGACAACCTACAATGCCCTGATCGCGGCTGCTCAGGCCCTGCTGGAACTTGCCAGGGCTTTTCGGGGCCACACCAACAAGGAGATCGAGCAGTTTACAGCACATATCAATGCGCTGACTGAGAAATGGAAAAACAAGCTGTAAAAGGTGCAGAAAGCGGCTTGAGGTCTTGCTTTTTTCCACAAAGCATGGCATGATGATAATCGCGCAGCGCTCCGGTCTACGATCTGCCTCGTTCCGCGCTTAACGCTCGTCAACCGGACGAGAAGCGCCGTTTCGGCATTTGCGCTGCTGCAAAAACGCGGGAAACCGGTCTTTACAGGAGGAATTATGAGCGATCTTGAAAAAGTGATTGAGATCTTGCAGGATCTGGATGATACAATTGACTATGCAAATGAGAAGGCGCTGATCACCGACCATATTATGGACTCTTTCGGTGTTATCTCACTCGTTGCTGAACTTGAGGATGCGTTTGATGTCAGCATCGGTGCAGCCGAGATGATCCCGGAGAATTTCGATTCTGCGGAAGCGATCCTTGCAATGGTTCAGAGATTGGGAGAATAATAAGATTGCAGAAAGGCAGCCCGGCGGCTGCCTTCCTGCGGTGAAGAATAGGAAAAAGGGTTTTGCTAAATGGATCTGACAACATTAAAGTTTCTGATTCTGGTTGCGCTTGCGGTTCTGGGGTATTACCTGGTGCCAAAGCGTATGCAGTGGATCTGGCTGCTGGGTGCCGGCTACGTTTATTATGCCATGTGCGATACCGCATTCGTAAAGTACATGGTATTTACCACCCTGACAACATATGCAGCGGGTCTTCTTCTGGGCCGGGTACGATCAAAGGGAAGCAGAAAAGCAGTTATGATACTGTGTCTGCTTCTTAATTTTGGTATGCTCGGATTTTTAAAGTATTCTAATTTTATCATTGAAATCTTCAATGGCCTGGCACACAGGAACATCAGTCTGCTGGTACTGGTCGCACCTCTTGGCATTTCTTTTTATACTTTTCAATCTATGGGCTATGTCCTGGATGTTTATTGGAAGCGGATCGAGCCGGATAAAAATCCTTTCAGGCTGGCGCTTTTTGTATCGTTCTTTCCGCAGATCATGCAGGGGCCGATCGGAAGATATTCCAGACTTGCGAACCAGCTCTATGAATCCCACAGATTCGATATCGTTCGCACGGAACAGGCTATGTTCCGGATCCTCTGGGGCTTTTTCAAGAAACTGGTCATAGCTGACACCGCCGCTGTTTTTGTCGCTCCTTTGTTTGACGATTTTCAGACGTATTCAGGATGTGCCATCCTTGCGGTCCTGTTTTATGCGATTCAGCTTTATGCGGATTTTTCGGGCGGGATCGATGTTGTGATCGGAATTGGAATGCTCTTCGGGATCGAAATGGATGAGAATTTCCGTCAGCCTTATTTTTCAATTTCCATCGGTGATTTCTGGCACAGATGGCATATCACGCTCGGCGCCTGGATGAAGGATTATCTCTTTTATCCGGTCACCCTGTCCGGATGGATGAAAAAGATCGGAAAGGGTGCGAAAAAGGTCTTTGGCAAGAAGATCGGCCGTGCGCTTCCAATCTGCCTGGCAAATATCATAGTATTTTTCGTGGTCGGCATATGGCACGGGCCGGAATGGAAATATATCATTTATGGCCTGTACAATGGCCTGATCATCGGTATCAGCGGCATGCTGACCGACAACTTCCGTTCCTGGAAAAAGAAGCTGGGGATCAACGATAAGGGGAAACCATGGCACTTATTTATGATCCTGCGGACCTTTATTCTGGTCCTGATCAGCTTTTATTTTGACCGGGCGGCCAATGTTTCCGATGCATTTGCCATGATGAAAAACAGTGTTACGCAGTTCGATCCTGGCCAGCTTCTTACGATCACATCGGAGTCAGGACAGACTGCGCTGCAGATGATCCTGATCATCCTGGCAGGTCTGGTGCCGCTCTTGATCCACAGTATTCAAAAGGAGCGGGGCGTGGATACCCTGAGTGCGATCAGCGCCCGCCCTGCACCGGTGCGGATCCTGCTGTTTCTGGCATTGTTCTTTGTCCTCGGCCTGATCGGGGAGATGCCTTCGCTGACAGGAGGGTTTATCTATGCGCAATTTTAAAAAAGTCCTGATCCCTGTCCTGATACCGGTTATCATCGTTGCGGCGATCATCACGATCAACAGCATACTGAATTACCTTCTGGTTCCCTATACGCATATCCGGGTGGATGTCCACAATGTGGAGGAAGGGGATTATGAGCAGATCGTTTTGGGAACTTCTCACGGAAAATGCGGGATCGATCCGGCCGTGCTCTCCGAGGAGACCGGTCTGCAGACTATAAATGCCTGCCGCGGTTCTGAATATCCGGAGGATGTGCTTTATCTTCTGAAGGATGGCGCCAGAACGCATGAGATCAAACGGGTGATCTACGAGATCGATCCGGCTTACCTGCAGGTGGAAGCGAACCAGAATACAGATTATGTGGCGCTTTACCAGGAAATGGCACCATCTCTTGTAAAGCTTCAGTACTTCTTCGCGAAAATGGCGAATGCAGACTTCCGCACCATGTTGATGAAGTGGTATCTGTATCGGGATAAGACCGACTCGATTGCCAACAATATTGCCGTAAAATCTTCGGATGCTTATAAAAATTATGAAGTTCTTCCTTCCTTCAGCACAGATGCGCAGGAATACAGGGCGGATGGTTTTAATGCTATTCACCGTACGGATGCGGAGAAGACTGAAACGCCCCCGGCAGCCCTTTGGCACGCCGGTGAGGTCCGGGAGGATTCCCTGAACGCAGTTAAGGAGATCGCTTCCTTCTGTCAGGAAAATGAGATCGAACTGGTCCTGGTGATCACCCCCATCCCGGCGGTGACCTATGAAACATACGAAGAAAGTTATGCTGAGGCATCCCGTTATATGGCAGAGCTTGCCGCGGAACTCGATGTGAAACTGCTGGATTGTATACAGGAAGGGAACTCAGAAGATGCTGCATCTGAAGAGGATGGAAAATCAGAAGATGTGGCGTTTGGTCAGGAGGGAAATACAGAAGATGCTGCGTCTGAACAGGAAGGGAAAACAAAAACCGCGGCATCCGGAGTGGATAGTGCATTAACAGGCAAGACAATGTCAGGAATGGATTCGGGTGATTTTACGAATCTGGAAGACTTCAGCGATTACGACGGGCATATGTTCGAAGATACCGCAGAGCAGTTTACCAGGCTTCTGGCAGAGAAATTGAATGAATGCAGATAAACAATCCTTTGCCTATACGGTGTAGAAACGCAGTCATGGGTAAAGAGATGTTTTCTTGCTTTACAAAATGAACAAACAGGGGGACACCGGATCGGCGCTCCCCTGTTTGGTTTTCTCACGCACCCGCCCGATCATGGGCTTTAATACCGGCCTCGCCTCAGGATTCAGCGCCGGGGTCAGTGGTTGGCTCCGGCTGAGGTGCTTCTGTCGGTTCCGGCTGTGGTGCTTCCGTCGGCACTTCTGTAGGTACTTCGGTTGGTGCTTCTGTCGGTACTTCCGTCGGCGTCTCTGTTACCACAGGCGTCGGTGTATCGGTTGCTGTAGGTGTCGGTGTATTGGTTGGCGTATCGGTCGTGCTGGTGGAAGCGCCGCTTGCCTTTGCTGCAATATAGTTACTGATCTCCTGAACCCTGGCCGATGGCGTGTAGGCAACGCCCGGGAAGAGGAATTCATGAAGCTGTATGACATTGGATTCCAGCGTGATCGGTACGACCGGATCGGAGCCATCGATCGAAATACCTGCTTTATCAAAGGGGAAACCGGTCTGATCGACGATCTCGTAAGAGAGCACATATTTTGCCATGGAAAGCAGCTCCGAGCTGGTCAGGTTCGTGGTGATCTCCGGGAATACAGTATTGATCACAGAATTCAATGTGGCAAGATCCGCATTCTTCAGCTTGTCTTTGATCTTCTGAACAACGAGTCTCTGGCGTTCGGTACGTTTGTAGTCCCAGCCTTCCGTATAGCGGATACGGGCATAAGAAACCGCCTGTGTGCCCGTGCAGTGGAATGTCTGTGTGATGGCACCATCAAATACGGAGATGTCCGGAACATCGATAGCAATATAATCTCTGCCACAGACTTCGGAGGTCTCCACATTGTAATTGTTCATGTGGATCAGCTCCTGTCTGGTCATATCGATATCCAGACCACCCAGCGCATCGATACAGTCTGCCAGCGCTTTAAAGTTTGTGGTGACGAATTTGGATACATCCAGATCCAGATTGACATTTACCATAGAGAGAAACTGCTCCGGTCCGCCGGCACAGTAAGCCGCATTCGCCTTGGTATAGGGGCCGCCGTCACCGGAAATATCAAGATAAGTATCTCTGTAAAGGGAGAAGAGCTTGATCGTTTCATTGTCGTGGTCGATGCAGGCAAACATCATGGTATCGCTGTTGCCCCACTGGGACAGATCCCGGGAATCGAGGCCGACCAGGGCGATGATCTCGTAACCGCTGTAGGGGTTTGGCTCCTTGTCCTCCTCCGCTGTTTCGGCTTCCTCTGCCTGCGCCGGTGTCTCTGTCGGATCTGTGTAGAGCTCCGATCTTTTGATATTGTCTTCATTCAGCTCCACGGTGTTGATCAGAGAAAGCTTTGAGTAGATAAACAGTCCTGCTGCCACTACAATGGCAACAAGCACAGTAATAATAATTGCTATGATGTGTTTTTTCTTCATTTTCGTGTATCCTCTGTAAGGTGATCGCCAAACAGCATTCAAAATGCAAAACAGGCTTTCGAATTGCCGATAGCTTTTTGGTTGATGTTTCCGTTCCCTTTTCCGTTAACATTTGCAGAAACTTCCTTTATAATATAACTGTGATAGAAACAATGCAAGAAAATTCATTTTGTTTGGGATACGAAAATGATAGAACATTACGACGAAACAAACGGCACACTGGAGGAGATCCTGTCATCCATGAAAAAAGCAGGATCCGCAGGAACAGACAGAACAACGGATATGGAAGAGCTCCTTCTCAGATTCCCTGTGTATGAGTATGCTTTTGGAAAGACAGAAGATATCCCCTTTTCAGATAAGGTGATTCAGATCTGCCGGAATGACTGCCAGCGTTATAACCACTGCTGGGCCTGCCCGCCCAACGCCGGCAGCATTCAGCTCAACATGGAAAAAGTGCGTAGTTATCGGAATTTTATGATCTTTTCCACACTGAACGAGGTTGCGGATTCCATGCTCTTCGACCAGTGCATGGAGGCAAAACGTCCACACGAGGAACTGACCAGAGAATTCAGAAAAGTCTTAAAAAGTGAATGGAACAGCCGCTTTTATATATTGTCCGCCGGATGCATGTACTGTGAGGAATGCGCATGCCCCGATGCGCCCTGCCGCCATCCGGAAGAGCGGTTGATGACGACCGAGAGCCACGGGATCGTGCTCCTTCAGCTTGTAGAGCAGATGAAGATGGGTATTTTCTCCGGCGGCAATATCATCCCATATTATTCTATGATCTTATTTGACTGAGCACGTTACCGGGATTCAGATCTGCCAAAACAGACATTTCGCATTCAGACATTCAGCTGTCGGATGCATTCGTAATCATAAAAGAGAGGTAAGGACCGATTCTATGAAAAACAAGCTAACAGCTATCCTGCTTTCCTTCTGCCTGTTCACAGGAACAGGGGTCTCGATGAGCGGATGCGGAACAGCCGATACAATATCTGACACAGCATCCGTATCAGAGGAGGACGTTGCAGAAGCGGATGCATCGGGGAAGGATACGGCAGAAGCGGATGCATCAGGGAAAGATGCTGCAGAAGAGGATACATCACAGAAAGACACCGCAAATGCAGGTGATGATCAGAACAAAGAGGCAGATGGCAATGCAGAAGTGTACAGCGACAGTCTGCCTGCTTATCAGCGCCCGGATGGGGAAGCATTCTCTGAAACTTGCGAAAAACTGAAGACTGCCGCAGAAGATGGGGATTCCGATACGGTGATCAGCCTGTACGATGCCCTTTATGCCGATTACGGAGAAGCGGCAGATATGTACAATATCGCCATGGTCCGATATTGGCAGGATGTTACCAGTGATTACTGGGAGGAAGAACAGGAAGCATCCTATGAGATCGTGACAGATATCGGGGATGAGATCCTGAACGCTTTAAGCGAAGCTGCAAAAGGCAGCTGCGGGGAAGCCTTGAAAGAGTATCTGGGGCAGGAAATCTATGAAAGTCTGTTGCTATACGAGCCGCTGACAGACGAGGAGAGAGAACTGCTCAGTGAAGAGCAGGAGCTGGAAGCGGAATATATGGAAAAATCCACAACAAGCATTTCCGAGGTGAGTTATACCTACAAGGGCACAAGCTATACTTATGAGTCGTTTAGTGATGTGTACCTGGAAATGGCGGAAAAGGATTATGATGGTTACCTGGAGGTGAGGCAGGGGATTCTGAAAGGCATGAACGATCTGCTTGGCCCCATCTTTTTGGACCTGCTTCAGGTGCGTGTTCAGATCGCAGAATGCTGCGGTTATGACAATTACGCGGACTATGCTTACGAGAATCTTTACGGAAGGGACTATACTTGCGAAGATGCCGAAACTTACTGCGATATCATCCGGGAAAATGCGGCTCTTCTCTATAGTGTCTATGTGCAATCGGCCGGCGCGGATGCCGAACAATTATCAGAGGAGAGCGATGATCTTTTCGCTTATATGGAGAAACTGCTTGCGGGAATGGGAGGCGGAACAGAGGAAGCGCTGGCCAATTTGGAGAACACTGGCAATTATGATATCGATCATAGGGATACTATGGAACAAGGCGGATTTACGACTGTTTTTGCGACCATTCCGGATCCCTTTATCTACGTCTATACAGACGGGGACGGAACTGCCCTGCAATCTCTGACACATGAATTCGGTCATTATTTCAGCTCTTACTCTGAATTTCGCGAAGATTCCGGTACGGATGAAAAGCAGAGCAGTGGGAATTATCTTTTTGAGATGAGAAATCTGGATGTTCAGGAAACACAATCCAATGGGATGGAGATCCTGCTGACCGGCTTTTATGATCAGATTTATGAGGATCCGGAATCTGCAGAGATCGCTATTCTGGAGAATATCATGGAGCAGATGGTGACAGGCTGTATCGAAGATACCTTCCAGCGGGCCATTTACGACGATCCGGACATGACCCTGGATGAGATGAACCGCTTATATGCAGATATCTCTAAAGCTTACGGAATGTACGTAATAGGGGATGAATCCTACGAGTGGGTGATGGTTCAGCACACCTTTGAGGATCCCTTGTATTATCTGAGTTATTCGGTAAGCGCCCTTGGCGCATTAAATCTTTGGGATATGTCGCAGACAGATCCGGAAAAAGCGATCGATACTTATTTTCAGATCATAGACCTGAATGAATTTGAGACAGGACTCCTGGATATGGAAGAAGAAACAGGGCTCGTTTCTATGAAGGATGCAGAAGGAATACGAGACATGTTTACAGATGCGGTCAAATATATCCTGGCCCAGTCCGGCTATGAGATAGAAGACCCATGGAGCGGGCTGGACCAGGTTTATCTGATGTCTTATGGATATAATCCGAAGGACTACTGGGATTAAGAGAGCGGAGAAGTCTTCGGATCTCCCACTCTGAAGGACAGTGGCAGCTTGCGCAACAAGATCTAAAGATCTGCCTCGTTTTCAGAGCTCATTTTGCGGATCCGGGCTTCTGCTACTCTGCGGCGGGAAGTACGTGTGACGGTCCCTTCGTAGGAACCGAAGCGGATCGTATCGCCCACTTTGGCCAGATGGCCGAGCTTTTCATGGAACAGTCCGTTCAGGGTATTGGCATCAAAGGCATCCGCGGCTTCATCCGGCAGCCCTAAAAGTTCAAACAGGTCGCAGATGCCGGCAGAGCCGGCGACGATATAGTCCCCGTTGGTCTGCTGCACGAAGTCTGTGGTCTCATTATCGTGTTCATCCCAGATTTCGCCGACCAGCTCTTCCAGAATATCCTCGAGTGTTACGATACCCTGGGTGCCGCCGTATTCATCCACTACCACTGCAAGATGGTGATGACTCTCGCGCAGGATGCGCAGCAGTTCGCTGATCTTGGTACTTTCTGTGGTATACAGGGTCGGCATGGTGATATTCATAAGCAGAACTTCTCCGTCGTGGAGCGCCGCATAATAATCTTTCTCGTGGATCACGCCAATGATATTGTCGATCGTGTCGTGATAAACCGGGATGCGGGAGTAACCGTGCTGACGGAAAAGGGCTTCCACGCGGGCAGGCGCTTCCTCATCTGAAACGGCGATCACATCTACACGCGGCGTAAGAATCTCGCCGACCTCCACATCATCAAACTCGATCGCACTTTTGATCAGGTCACTTTCCCGGGCGGTCAGTTCCCCGTCGTTCTCAGCCTCATTTACCATGGCAACCAGTTCATCGTCCGTAATGTTATCGTTTTCTGAAACATGAAAACGGGCGGAGATAAAGTTTTTCCATTTCCCGAAAATAAAATTCAGCGGTGTGAAGATAACAAGCAGGATCTGCAGGACCGGTGCGGCAAAAGACGCAAAACGCTCCGGCATTTCCTTGGCCAGACATTTGGGGGTGATCTCGCCGAGGACCAGGACGACCAGGGTGATCACGATCGTAGAAACCGTTGCACCATAAGTGCTGCCGAGCAGCCATGAGAATAAAACGGTTCCGACAGATGACATGGTGATATTTACGATATTGTTGCCGATCAGGATGGTGGAGAGCAGGGGGTCGTACTTCTGTGAAAGATGCAGGATCCGCGCCGCTTTTTTATCTCCGTGATCGGCTTTCGCCTTGAGGCGGATCTGGTTCAGCGAAGAGAATGCCGTCTCAGAAGCGGAAAAGAAAGCGGAGAGGATGACCATCAGGATCAGAACGATGATCAGTATAGTGCAGGTACTTTGTGCCATTTTTGTATGCAATCGCTCCTTTTATTCAAACGGGAAATGATACTGCGAAAGCGAGAGTTCGTCCCGCAGGCCGATCAGTTCCTTTTGGATGGATTCGCTGACAGGAACGCCTTTATCTTTGCGGTCCTGCCATGCAAGATATTCTTTTTCACCGGCGGTATAGATGCGCTGTGCGCCCGGTGCCTTCTCGGAGGCCCGTAAGCCTCTGCAGATACTGCCGGCTGTTTTTCGGAAGGTATCCAGCCCCATGAAAAATTCCGGATTGATGACCAGGAAGAAATGGCCCAGCCGGTACATCTGGGGATTGCCTTCCGCGTCGACGCCGTTCAGGTCTTTCATAAAAGGACCGCCGGAAAAGGCGGAGGAGAGGATCTCGACTGCCGACGAGAAACCATATCCCTTGTAGCCGCCGGTCTGTTCGCCCGCGCCGCCGAGAGGCAGGAGGGCGGCCTTGCCTCTGCGCATCTCCTTGAGGATCTCTCCGGAATCTGTGAGGGGCTCTCCTTCTTTGCTGATGACGACCCCTTCGGGCGTCGGTTTTCCCTGACGTTCATAAAATTCGATCTTGCCGTTCTGCATGATGCAGGAGGCACAGTCAAAATTAAAGGGAAATGCCTCATCTGTAGGCATGGTAAAAGTCAGCGGATTTGTGCCCATCATCGGTTCCACGCCGAAGGTCGGCGCTACGGAAGGACGCGCGTTGGTAGATGAGATACCGATCATACCGGCTTTTTCTGCCATGCTTGTCCAGTAGCCGGCGATCCCATAATGTGTGGAATTGAAGATCGTACCTGCGGCGAGGCCGGAGGTGCGGGCTTTTTCGATGAGCATGGTCATCATTTTATGACTTGCTACCATACCCATACCGTTGTTGGCATTCATGACGATCGTCGTGGGTGTCTCTTTTACGATCTCGATATTGGTCACCGGTAGCAGCGTTCCTTTTTTGATGCGGTCCAGGTAGACCGGTTTGAAACGGTTGCAGCCGTGGCTTTCGATCCCACGGCGGTCGCTTTCAAGCAGGACATCGGCACAGATCCGGGCATCCTCCTTTGGGACACCGTATTTTATAAAAACATCGACCATAAAGTCGTTCATCAGTTTCCAGTCAACATAAGGTCTGGTTTCCTGCATAATAAAATCTCCTGAATTCAGTGTTTTACAGATCGTTCTGCCGTCTGGATAGCAGAACTTGATTTATTATAACACAAAGCAGATGAAAAGCCACCCGCCACGAGTGCTCGACTTGAAAATATACGCACAGCTCCGTGCGAGACCCTCTTGTTGCACTCCCAAAATACGTAGTCCATACTATCGCCTTACATGCTCATCTTGCCGGTATTTCTTTGGGGTACAGCCATATACTTGCTTAAAAGCCTTTGCGAAATAACTCATATCATCAAAGCCGCACTGCAGACCGATATCGATCACCTTCCGGTCCGAGTTTTTCAGAAGGGCAGCCGCCTTCGAAAGGCGATAATGGTTGAGATAGCGGATGGGAGTTGTCCGCAGCATACTGTGGAAACAGCGCAGGCATTCGCTTTCGCTGATCCCGGCTATGGCAGAAAGGGCACCGGTGCTTATGCGGTCCATATAATGATTGTGAATATGGTCCAGCAGGCGTTTGATCCTTTCGTAATCCCGAAGTTGTTTGGCAGAAGCGATCGAGGAATTGCAATCGGCATGGCCGGAGATATGAAAAATAATATCTGAGAGCAGATTTCGCGTTTGAAACTCATAGCCGTCCGGCTCTTCGCTCATATTCTTCCATGCAGCCAGGGCAGCGTGCAGGACGGCCTCATGCCAGGGCGCGCTTTTGTCAAAATGAATCCATTCCGGTGCCATACCACCCACGAGCGGATTGATGTATTTTTGATAGAAGACAGATTCCGGTTCACCGCCGACCAGGCGCGGATGGAAGGTCAGGGAATATTGCCGCAGACTCTTGCCGACAGGCGAGAAAGAATGCAGGATGCCGGGCTTGATATAAATGCCTTCCCCGTTTTGCAGAGTGGCCTCGTGCGAACCGACCCGGTAGGAAACGGGTCCGTCGATCACGATGTTGATCTCCATTTCGTCGTGCCAGTGCCAGGGGAACATCTCCCCTTGAAATTCATCCATATAGATGGCAGCTGGAAAAGCCTGTGTGCCGTGCGCTAATCTTTCCTGTCCGTATTGGTCGGTAATCCCGATGCATGTTCCCGGCATTCTTATTGCTCCTTAAAAAACACATATGTGAAGAAATTCGCACTCCTGTTCGGCTTGCGTGTGACTCCATGCTCATTGTTGTTTGTCTGACAAATGGTCTTCGCCTCGTTCTGCACTAAATGCTCGTCCTGCGAGAGAAAAACTTTGCCTTACCTGGATGATAATGAAGGTTTTGTCGCATATTTATCTTGCTTTTGTGCGAGAATCCGCAAAAATAAGACGGTATAATACGATTATGATAACAGACGTGTGAAGAAACGTCAACGCAAACGCCAAGGAGAAGATTACGATCGCTGCTCAATAGTCCGGCGGATGCGAGTGAAGGAGGGAATTTTCATGGATCTTGTATTGATCATAGCGTATCTTTGTTTTGCGGGGATCGGAGCATCGGATTCGCTCCTCGGTACAGTCTGGCCGGTTATGCGGTCGGGCTTTGGAGCATCCGTTGCAAGTGCCGGCATCATATCTTTTATCATAGCTGTCGGCAAGGTGATCGCCTGCCTGACCAGCGACAGATTGAGCAAAAAATTTGGAGAAGGAAAAGTGATCGGGGCAAGTGCGGGAGCCATGGCAGCGGGCTTGCTGGGCACATGTTTGTCCGGAAATTTTACCCTTGTCTGCATCTGGGCAGCACCTCTGGGGGTCGGCCTTGGTTTTGCGGATGTCACACTCAGCAGTTATGTGGCAGTGCATTACGAAAGCAGGTTCAACAGCTGGCTGCACTGTATGTGGGGAATCGGCGGCTCGGTCGGACCTGTACTGATCGGCTGGATCCTCGCTGGCGGTGGAAAATGGAATACGGGATATCTGATTTTTAGTATTTTTCAGATCTTCCTGACCGCCTGGGTGATGTTCACTCTGCCAAAATGGAAAAAAAGCATTGCAGATGGAAGCACCTCAGAAAAAGCTGGAGAGGCTAAGCATCTTTCTTTGATCGGTGTGCTGAAACTTCACGGGACAAAATATATGATGGCTGTCTTTTTCTTTTATTGTACGATCGAACAGACAGCAACCCTCTGGGCAAGCAGTTTTCTGACCGGCGCAAAGGGACTTTCCGCGGAGACTGCGGCAGCCTTTGTCAGCGCCTTGTTTATCGGTGTCACAGTAAGTCGTTTCGCGGCAGGCTTTCTGACACTTAAATTTTCTGATCGGGATATGATCCGCTTGAGCTGTGCCCTGATCTGCGGCGGGATCGTCGTGATGTTTCTGCTGCCGGGTATCACCAGCGCGGTGGGGCTGATCCTTCTGGGTGCAGGTCTCGCTCCGGTCTACCCCTGTATGCTGCACAATACCAAAGAACTTTACGGTAAGGTCTATGCCCAATCTATTATGGATATCGAGATGGCCTTTGCCTTTGCGGGACAGACCATCATGCCGCCTCTTTTCGGCGTACTGGCAGGGGGCATTTCTGTTTCGATCTTTCCATTCTGGCTCTTCGCGGCCCTGATCCTGCTTTTCTTTTTCGCGGAGAAGGCAGGCAGAATAAAAAAATAAAACAAGACTTGCCGGGTGATTGTTTTTCCTGAGATAAACAGGTAAAATGGGTGTGGAAAATTTACGATATGTTTTCAGGGGGGAAAATCGATGAACCGTTCGATCAATATGACCGTCGGCAATCCGACAAAACTGATCTTAAGGCTGGCTGTACCGCTGATCTTTACGAATCTTGGCCAGCAGCTGTATGGCATTGTGGATGCCATCATCGTCGGCCGGGGCGTAGGCGTGAATGCTTTTGCGGCCCTCGGTGCCTGCGACTGGCTTTACTGGCTGGTCCTCTGGAGCATCCAGGGACTGACACAGGGCTTTTCCATGCTGGTTGCCCGTCATTTTGGCGCAGGAGACCACGATAAGATGCGAAAAAGTGTCAGCATGTGTCTGTGGCTCTGCCTGCTGATTGGCGGGATCATCACTGCGGCAAGCGTTCTTGCAGCCAATCCGCTCCTGCATCTTTTGAATACGCCGGATGAGATCTTCGGCGGTGCCAGCACTTATCTGCGTGCCATGTATGCCGGTTCTCTGATCGTTATGGGCTATAATATGGCTGCGGCCATGCTGCGTTCGGTCGGCGATGGCAAAACACCGCTGATCGCCATGTGTGTGGCGGGCGGATCCAATATTTTGCTGGACCTTCTCTTTGTGATGGCCTTCCGCTGGGGGATCATAGGTGCTGCAGCCGCCACATTGCTGGCACAGCTTCTGGCTTTTTGCTATTGTCTGATCGTTATTGTAAGATCGCCGCTTTTCCATATTACAAAGGACCAGCGCCGCTGGGATTCTGATATGGCAAAAGAATTGTGCAGACTGGGGATCCCCATGGTATTTTCGTCGGTGATCGTGGTGATCGGCGGGATCATGGCTCAGGGTGTGATCAATACAAACGGCACGATCTTTGTTGCAGGCTGCACAGCAGCCAATAAGCTGCACGGAACACTGGATACATCCGCTGTAGCCCTCGGCTTTGCCTCCTCAGCATTTATCAGCCAGAACTATGGCGCGAAGCGCCTGGACAGGGTGCATTCCGGCATCCGAAGGGCAGCGGTCATTGCCCTGATCATCGGATCGGGCATTATGGTCGCCATGTTCCTTTTCGGCAGACAGATCGTGGGACTTTTCCTGGCATCCGATGTGGAAAATGCGACGGAGGCACTGGATGTTGCCTACCATTATGTGATCGTGATGAGTGCCATGCTGGATGGCGCTTATCTGATGAATCTTTACCGCTACTCCTGTCAGGGATTGGGCAATGCAACAGCGCCTATGCTTTCGGGCTTTTTTGAGCTGGGTGCCCGTGTATTCGTAGCTTTTGTTTTTCCACTTTTCCTTGGCCCGACAGGCCTTTTCTTCATGGATGGATCGGCCTGGATCGCGGCCTGGATCTTCCAGATGATCTGCTTCTACCGGACGCTGCGGCAAAGGGAAGGCGAGCTGGCTGCGACAGCCGGTTGAGCCACCAAACGTTCTCCGTTTTGCGGCCGTAATCATAGACCCATCATGAAGCCCCATCGGGCGCTCACTACATCAAGGGAAAAAATGCATAAAACGAAACTGTCAAATAAAGAAATGGCCGGCCGAATCGCCGGCCTGGTCAGCGAAAAGGGCGGGCATACCTACTATGTCGGCGGATATGTCCGGGACGAACTGCTTCATATAGAGAATAAAGATATCGATATCGAGGTCCATGGGATCACCGTGGAAGAACTGGAAGCGATCCTCGATTCGGTCGGGGTCCGCACAGAGATGGGGGCCAGTTTTGGCGTTTACGGACTACGCGGATTCGGGCTGGATATTGCCATGCCAAGAAAAGAAGAGGCCATCGGCCGGGGGCACAAAGACTTTAAAGTCGATGTGGATCCTTTTATCGGTACGTATAAGGCAGCGATCCGCAGGGATTTTACAATCAATGCCCTCATGCAGGATGTCCTGACGGGGGAAATCGTGGATCACTTCGGTGGTGTAAAGGACCTGGAAAATGGTATTCTGCGACATGTAAACAGCGATACTTTTGTAGAGGATCCGCTCCGTGTGCTCCGGGCTGCACAGTTTTCTGCCCGCTTTGCCTTTCGGATCGCAGAGGAGACGATAGAACTCTGCCGGTGTATGGAACTGGATGCGCTGGCGCAGGAGCGCATCATGGGGGAGCTGGAGAAAGCCCTTCTGAAAGCGCAGAAGCCATCTATCTTCTTTGAGGAGATGCGCACTATGCAGCAGCTTTCCTTCTGGTTCCCTGAGGTGGAGGCGACGATCGGCGTCATGCAGAATCCACTCCATCACCCGGAGGGAGATGTCTGGACCCATACCATGCTGGTCCTGGACCGGGCGGCAGAATTGAGAGACCGGGCAAACGATCCCCTGGGCTTTATGCTGACTGCCCTCATGCACGATCTTGGCAAGCCGGCGGTAACGACGGTAGATGAGGAGGGAAGGATCTGCCAGTTCGGTCATGAAAACAGGACAGACCTGGTAAACATCGCTCTTTCAAGGATCACAAATGCGGTGAAGCAGATCCGCTATGTCCTGAATATGACAAAACTGCATATGCGGGCCAATCTGATGGCAGAAGAGCGCGCGTCTCAGATCGTCATGAACCGGATCTTCGATGAGGCACTCGATCCGGAAGATCTTGCCCTCTTTGTGGAAGCAGACCACATGGGACGGAAAGATCCGCCGCCCTATGATGCAAAAAAAGCTTTTCTGCAGGAATCCCTGGCTGTTTATAAAGAGATGATCGCCAGACCCTGCGTTATGGGAAAAGATCTGATCGAGGCAGGTCTGAAGCCGGGAGAGGAATTCTCAGAACTGCTTGCCTTCGCCCACCGCCTGCACCTGTCCGGTGTGCCAAAAGAAAAGGCACTGCAGCAGACGCTTGCGGAGTATGGGAAATTCAATAAGAGGGATAAGGCTTGACACCTTATCCCGCTTGTATTAAAATCCCGTGGTGTGAGGCTTTATTCACTACTATTTTTCATAGAGAGAGGTAAAAAAATGAGAAAGTATGTTGCAGAGTTTATTGGAACAATGACACTTGTTCTTATTGGCTGCGGTACTGCTATGCTCGTTGGCTGCAATGCGGAAAACGGCTGTGGTTATATCCTTACAGCGTTTGCATTCGGTCTTACGATCGTGGGCATGGCTTACTGTGTAGGCAATGTTTCAGGATGTCATATCAATCCGGCAGTTTCCCTGGGCGTTTTGATCACAGGCGGAATGAGCGTAGCAGATTTTATCGGTTATGTGATCTCCCAGATCCTCGGCGCACTTGCCGGTTCAGGTCTGACAGCAGCCATCTTTAGCCTGGGTGGTGTAGAGGACAAGACAGGCGGATTCGGCACAAATGGTCTTGCAGGCGTAAACGGAAGCGCTGTTGCAGGTCTTCTGGTTGAGGTCCTTCTTACATTTATCTTTGTCCTGATCATTCTTGGCGTTACATCCAAGTCCGGAAATCACGGCTCCTTTGCCGGCGTTGTGATCGGTTTCTCGCTGGTTCTGGTTCACATTCTTGGCATCGGTCTTACAGGAACATCTGTAAACCCGGCAAGAAGCATCGGACCGGCTATCGTTGCAGCGATCAACGGAAATTCAACACCCATGGCAAGTCTGTGGGTATTCATTGTCGGACCGCTTCTTGGTGGTGCGATCGCAGCTCTGGTATGGAAATGTATCGGAGAGGCGCAGGCTGATAAGTAATCTATTTTACAAAACAGGGCGGTTTCCCGGTTCGGTGTGCGGATCGGGGAGCTGCCCTTTTGGCGGTTTTAGAGAGAAAAAGGAACAGACATGAAAAAGGGATTGCTTTTTGTTTTGACAATGTGTATGGCAGCCGGTATGCTCTCCGGCTGCGGACACAGTTCGGAAAATGCGGAGAATGCATCGGGTGAGAGCGGGAATCTGCTGGTGGTCGGTGTCCGCACGAATCTGGCAAATTTCAGCAGCTATAATGAGGAGGCCGATACCTATTATGGCTTTGAAGATGATCTGGCAAGGAGCCTGGCGAAAATGCTTGGCTATGATGGAGTTGAATTTGTGGGCCTGCTCCCGGAAGAGCGGGAGGATGCCCTTGAGAGCGGTGAGGTACAGTGCCTGATCGCTGCATATTCGGAGACGGAAGAGAGAACGGAAAAGTTTGATCTGTCCGATCCCTACTATTACGATCAGGGCCGTGTAATGGTGGAGAGATCCACCTTGTTTGAGGATTATGCGGACCTGCAGGGGGCAACGGTGGCTGTCCGCACAGGCACTACAGCCCAGGAAAACCTGGAGCAGAAGCTTGCAGGGCTGGGACTTATCTCTCAGGCTACGGATGAGTCACTTTCCGGGTTCTTAAAGATCGAAACCATGGATACTTACGAAGAGATGAACAGCGCCCTGGATTACGGTACGGTCGACGCGCTCTGCGCAGATGGCTGCATCACCCTTCCGTGGCTGGATGAAGAACGCAGATATTTTGAGGATGCCTATTCAGACGAGGATTATGTGGTGGCGACAGCAAAGGGAAGCGATCTTTCTGCAGAGGTCAATGAGGCTTTGCAGACGCTTATGAATGATGGAACGGTTGATGAACTGCTGCTGAAATGGGGAGTGTAAA
>R11__coassemble_546_pt1 | contig 24345 bp, 20 predicted proteins | sample R11__metabat2_high_PE_057 | metagenome-assembled genome bin R11 | reverse complement strand
TTAAAATGCTGGTGCACCATGCCGATCCCCAGATCGTTGGCATCGTTGGGGCTGTTGATCGCTACCTTTTCCCCGTCTTTTCGGATCTCGCCCTCCTCCGGCTGATAAAGACCGAACAGGACACCCATCAGAGTAGATTTTCCGGCACCGTTTTCACCAAGCAGGGCGTGGATCTCTCCTTTTTTCAACTGCAGGGTGATATCATCATTGGCAAGGATTCCGGGAAAGCGTTTGGTGATGTGCAGCATCTCAATTGCATATTCAGACATATCAGTTCCCCCTCTTTAGCGGATCGTGCCTTCGCGGACATTCAGCTTGACAGAGACCTCCGGCATGGCGTCGGTCGCATTGCTGATGGCGACTTTTCCGTCGTAGATGTCGGATACGAGCTGTTCGTAATCGGAGACGCCAAAGCTGTCATTCCACTGTGTAGTATCCTCCGGAAGGCCGACATAATTTGCGGACATGTCCGTTCCGGAGACCAGACCCAGATTCTCGATCTTTCCGACATGCAGATCCCAGGTGCCGTAAACGATGATCGAATCAAGCATGGAATAGACGGTGGCAGTCAGGCTCTTCATGGCGGAAGTGACTGTCATGCCTTCCCCGTATTCATTGATAATGCCGGACTGGTCGGAATCGACACCGATGACCTTGCCGCCGACCTTGGCAGCTGCCTCCGCTGCGGATGTGAAGATGCCGCCGCCGCAGGCAAAGACGATCTCCGTTCCGCCGTCATACCAGGTATCCATGGCCGCGGTAATCTCCGTGGAGCCGTAGAACTGGCCGCCATATGCATATTCGACGGTCACCTGGTCTGTAACACCAAGCTCCTTTGCAGCCGCGTCGATCCCCTGGAGATAGCCATAGCCGTACCGCATGACACCCGGCACCGCCTGGCCGCCTAAGAATCCCAGATGGCGATAGCCCAGTTGCACGGCTGTGTAGCCGGCCAGAAAGCCGGGGATCTCTTCCTGATAGATCGCGCAGTAGGTATTTGCTGTGTTGTAATAATCGGCTGCATCGTAGGCATCCGGATCATCGTCATATTTGCTGCCTACGGCGGCGGAGCAGATGTCTCTGCCGCTCATATCCAGGGAAATAAATTTGATATCCGGATATTTGGGCGTACATTCGATGATGGTATTGGCGAAAACATAACCGGGCATAACGATGATGTTATAGCCCTCTGCGATGGCCACATCCACCATGGCTACCCTGGCGTAATCCGTATCACCATCCGGCTTTTTGTAAGTAAAGTCGATGTCGTTGGCCTGACAGTAGTCTCTGCAGGCCTCGTAGGTCGTCTGGTTGAAGGACTGGTCCGTGATATCGCCGGAATCCGTGATCATGCATACCCGGTATTCCGAGCTTCCGGTGTTTTCCGTCCGGGCAGAGGAGCCGCATCCGGCAAACGAAAGCAATGCAAGTATGAGGGCGAGGATCAGAAGAAGGACCGCGCCTTTTCTGAAATATTTCATATGTTTTCCCCTTTCTATGTATTAATACACTCGTGCCAGTCACTTTTGTCCCATTAAGATTCCGGTAAGACGGCTCAGTTGCTCCATTCATAATCACACGGATGAAGCACACTTCCCGATCTGACCGGATTTTGGAAGATATATCGGAAGACATCTAAAAGATATTCATCCGAGTCAACCGGTTCACTGAAAAGCGCTCCTGAAACAGGTGGCCAATGTTTTTTTATTATATCACAGGACGAATCTATTGGCTATACGCTGGAAGAAATCTCAGATTTTGCAGCATATAGCAAAGCCGTACCCAGACAATTGTCCTGTGATTTTTATTCAAGAGTTCAAAACATTGTCTCTAAACCTCCTCCAATCCAACCCATACGTTCCCCCGTTTATTGCTTTCCACGCAGGCATTTACAAAGCGCACGCCGTTGACGCCTTCTTCGACATGGGGATAGAAGTAGGCGTTGCGGTCGGTGCAGGTTCCTGCCAGCTTATCCAGCAGATGGGTGCAGAAAGCGCGGTAGATATTTGCGAAGGCTTCGTAGAAGCCTTCCGGGTGACCGGCGGGGATGCGGGAGGTATTGCGGCTGTCTTCGCACAAATAGTTTCGGTTGGCCGCAAAGATCTGAACCGGGCCGTTCAGGTAAGCCACTTTCAGATGGGTGGGGTCGTTGTGGCTCCATTCAATGGAGCCCTTGTCGCCGTAGATCTTGAGATTGATCGTACAATCGTGGCCGATGGCAACACTGCTGGTCCAGGCCATTCCATGGGCACCGTTTTCCAGCTGGAAAAAGAAGCGGCTGCTGGTTTCCAGGTTTGCATTTTCCGGGTAATAGCTGAAATCTGCCAGGACTTTTTCCATCTTCAGGCCTGTCATAGAGCGAATCAGATAATACATGTGCGTGCCGGTAGAAGCGGTAGCATTGGAATTGCCCGCAAGGGCGGGATCGTCGATCCATTTTGTGTAATCATCCGCACCGTTGGCGAGGCCCAGGATCATCCAGTCCTGTGGGTATTCAACGACCATGTCAATGATATTGCCGATCGCGCCGGAGGCAATGAGATTTCTGCACTCCCGCATGATCGGATAATGTGCATAAGTGTAGGTGATGCAGACTTCCAGACCCTTTTTCGCAGCAAGTGCCTGCAGCTCTTCCGCCTCTTCCACCCGCATGGTGAAAGGCTTCTCGCAGACGACATTGATCCCATGTTCCAGGAAACATTTGGCAGCCGGATAATGTGTCATGTTTGGAGAGACGATGGAAACAAAATCGATGCAGTCCGCTCTCTGCGATTCCTTCTCGGCCATCTCTTCATAATTTGCGTAGATCCGGTCCTCCGGTACGCCCCAGAAAAGGCCATCTTCTTTATTTCTCTGAGGATTTCTGGTAAAGCAGCCCGCCGATAAGATTGCCAGACTGTCCATCTGCGCGCCGCGCCGATGGCTGTTGCCGATATTGCCGCCGTTTCCGCCACCGATCATTCCAAAACGTAATTTTCTTTGCATGCACATCTCTCCTTTTTTGCTTTCTGCACATTTTTAAAGTTTTTTGTTAATCCCGGAAAACATTGAACAAACCATCGTTCAGCATTTTCTTAGGGCGAAAGTCTATTCCCATGGCTAAAATTTTTCCAAATATCTTTTCCGCCTTGAAAAGCCTTCAGTTTTGCCCTCTTACGCTCATACTTTTCTTCCAGCTTTGGCGCCCTGATTTGCCGCTCGGCAATATCGTGTCTATATATCGCAAAATCCATTTTCGCTGTGTCTATATCAACTGCATTAAATAATATTCCTCCGTTTTTTTTCTTACCATGTTTTAACCCCAGAGAATATCTTCCTGCTTATCCAATCTGCAATCCCGGTCGAACTTTTCTACCGCTTCATAGTAGGTTTCAAACAATGACCTCGCATAAATTGCAAGATTCTGCTCTTTTACACCGGAAAGAGTCTCATTCACCTGAATTCTGGTTCCCTTTCTGTCTATGATTATTTTCGTATTCTCATTATAGTAAAAAATCCCATCGGAAGATTCTATCTTTCGCATTGCCTTGTCTCTAACCAGGAGCCTCTCCGCTATCATTTTTAAAACATATGGAGCAGGCCTGCTTTCCCCGTATTCCCATCTGCGGAGTGTTCCAAGTGGGATATCAAACATCGCTGCGAATGCCTTCTGCGTCTGTCCTGTCAGTTCTCTCATTTCTTTTATATTCAAAAATATCATCTCCAAACATATATAACCGATATGGGTATTTTTATATTAAATATACCCATATCGGTTATATATATCAATATTCCTTTTTGCAATTCACTTAACCAATTCACTTAATGTTCAAACCCGAGCACCATCCACTCAGGTCTATATACGTTTTTAAATGTGCGTTCCTATTTCAGCCGGTTCAGGCTTACCCAAGGATTTCGCGGATCTTTTCTGCCAGCGCATCTGCCAGCAGCCGATGTCCTTCCTCGTCCATGTGGATGCCGTCTTCCTTGCTGACCATCGCATAATCTGCAGCATTCAGGAAATGGCAGCCTAACTTATCTGCTACCCTTTTATATTCTGCAGCCAGACCGGCACAGCGGGTGAGTGATGTTTCATCAAACTCACCTTCCAGGACATTGCCGACAAAATCCATGGTGATCAGCGGTGGGGAAACCACAAGGATCTCCGGTGCCTTATCCCAGTCCCAGAGGTAGGAAGAGCGGACGATATTAAGGTTCGCCTCCAGACCGCCGGCGATCAGATAGGGTGTCAGCGCATATCTGGGTTTACAGTCGTTGGTGCCCAGCATGATGACGAACAGGTCCAGCGGTGCGTGGCTCTTTAAAAGACCGGTGATCATGGAGTGGCCATTGTGCACCTCATCGTACCCGTAACCCATGGCATGGGTCCGGCCCTTCAGCCCTTCCTCGATAATATTGACATCCGGCAGCAAACTGCGCTGACGTCCAGCGAAACGGATATCTTCCGGAAAACGTCCGCCTGTAACAGGATCATATCCCCAGGTGATAGAATCTCCCATGAACAGAATATTTTTTTTCATATGATACATTCTCTCTTTCCGTATATAATGATCAAGACGCATTTACGGGTCTGTGCGCCGGACTCAGTCGGCAAAGCCGACAAATAACCTATAAGAGCCCGTGTGCATCAGAAGCGGAGCGTTTCACTCAGGACATATACTGACAGATCTCGATCCGCATACCTTCGGGGCCTTCAAAGAATGCCGCCTTCACGCCACGGCCGAAGAAGCCTTCGAGTACCAGAGGATCGCCTTCAAAAACGATTCCGATGCCTTTCAGGTGCGCCATCATCTCATCCAGATCGCTGACTTCAATAGCAAAATGATTCACCTGTCCGTGTGGCTTGTTTGCCTCCGGTGCGGGCACGATCTCGATCACGCAGCTTCCATTGCCGATCAGCTCAATAAAACCATCTCCAAACGGCTCCTTAAACATCCTTTCAAAGCCCAGATTGTCTACGAAAAAATCTGCCACCTTTGCAGTATCCACCGCGTCCACTCCTACATGTGCCATTCCTTTGATCAGTCCTGCTCTCATTGTAAGTTCTCCTCTCCTGGCACAGCAAGTGCCATACAAACGATTTAATCACATTATACACTATGCGCCTCTTGAAATCCCCTGTCATAAATGAATATCAATAAAAAGTTTTTGCGCAACCTCTGCCATTCTTCTTCAACCCTAACTTAACTGGGTATATACACAATCTCTGCCTTTTTATACCCAGCCAAAAACGACAAATGGTCATATGCGAACTATTGTTTTGCGAATACCCACACTTTAAAGCGCCGACCATAAAAAAACATGAAAAAAATGGGCATATAGAAATCTTTCCTGAGCAAATACCCAACATCAAATGACCGCCCGGACATCTGGAACAATTTTTTCCGCATATGCCCAAATTTCTCAAGTAAAATCGTACTTTTATAAAAATGTTGGGCATATACAAGTTCTTTCATTCAAAATATCCAAAGTCCCCAAAGCGATTGGACATCTGAAACATATTTCACTGCATATGCCCAGCCCCCAAAAAGCAACACAAACAGTTTCCCTGCATATGCCCAGCCTCCAAAAAGCGACACAAACAGTTTCCCTGCATATGTCCAGCCCAGACAAGCCCCAGCAAGCCCCGGCAAGTTTCACCCCCCGCCTTCGGCTCTGCGCCTTTGGGGCTGGGATTGTGGCGAGGATTGCCTGTACTGCCTTCAAACAACAGCTTCCCGCACCACGCTCCACGCTTCCTGCAGCCGTTCGAAGCCCCATGCTGCATTTGCAGGACTGGTGGAGGGCAGCACTTCTGCCGCGATCCCCAGCTGTTTTTCCTGATATCGATGATAATAGTTCCAGGATGTCTTCCCATTGCAGAAAATATGCTCCACCCTGGCAGCTTTCAGAATCTGACCGAGATCTGTCGGCGTCACATTGCGGATGCTGCTGTCGCTGGACCCTATGATATCGCAGCTGTAGATAGTATCCCAAAGGGCGATGTGATGGCGCAGGGCCAGGCTTCTTTTTTCCTCGACCGTCAGTGGTGCCGGTTCGCCAAAAAGAAATGCCAGCAGGGGCCAGAATCTGTTCTGCGGATGCCCGTAAAAAAAATTCTGCTCGCGGGATTTTACAGAGGGCAGGCTGCCAAGGATGAGGATCCTCGACTCGCTGTCGAACAATGGTCCAAAAGGATGGATGATATGGGTATAATTCTGCATGACGATCTCCTTCTCGCTGTAGGGCCGGCATTCACAACCAGCTTATGAATGCAACCCACCGCCTGCGCATGGATACAGGTTCCGCGCTGTTCATAGAGCTGCTCATACTGGACACTTCGCCGCCTGTGCATGGATGCAGGCCGCTTTCACAGCTGATCAAAATAGGTCAGATAGCTTCGCACAGATATTTCTCCTGCAGACACCGCTTCATCTCATCATCTACACCAAGCTTATTTTTTATATAAAGATCCAGGCTTCCGTAAGCATCCTCCACCTTAGAGAATGTATTCTTCAGGTACTCTCCGGAAACACCTGCTACTGTCATCAATTCTTCTATTTCTTCATCCGCCGTGAAGCCCATTGCCAGTATATTTTTACGGAATGCTTCTATCCTTTCTGCATAAACTACATTGGAGTAAAGGAAATCCTCCAGGATCAGCTCCTGGGACACACCGAGTATGTGCAGGATCAGCGCCGCACCAAGGCCGGCCCGGTCTTTCCCTTCAAAGCAATGCAGCAGAACGCCCTCCCCTTCGGGTACTTCCGCCAAGATACGCAAAAAATCCCTGTATCCATTCTGGCCGCGTTCGCTTCTCAGAATTTCCCAGTAAAAGTTTTGCAAAAGATGTTTATCCACAATATTCTGAAGCCGCCCCTTTGCGTCTCCCGTACGGAGATTCTTGAAAGCAGACTGATTCTGGAATACCTTAAGATAAATATTTTTCACCCCGGATATCTCCGGATCCGGTGCACGACGCACCTCATCTTCCATACGAAAGTCCACGATCCGACTGATATGGAGCTGCTCCGTGAGCATCCGAATGTCTGCATCTGTCGCAAAATCCAGCTTACCAGATCGGTAAAGCAGCCTCTTCTTCACGATTCTACCTTCTGCGGCGGGCAGACCGCCCAGATCCCTGAGATTCATGATGCCTTCTGCGGAAATCACTCTGGATTGATGATCAAACTGTGACATATACACTTCCTCCAAATTCAAGACTCTCTCTCGAGTCTTAGGCGAGATGCGCATCGTGCAGCACAACATAATTCCTATGCGCTTCTCTGCACATCTCTGCTGTCTGCATCTTCTTTACACATTTGCATTCGGATGCGTTATAATATGAGCTGATTCATTTAAAAATATCGTACCGATCAAATTCTGATCGATTGACTAAGATTTACAAAACCGAAAGGAGACCTTATGCCTTCTGATCTTTCCGAAAGGATCTCATCTATCAAAGAATCTGCCACTTCTGCCATGCTCGGACGCGTCAGCGCGCTGCAGGCCGAGGGGCGGGATATCATCTCCCTGAATGTAGGGGAGCCGGATTTCAGCACACCGGCCTATATCCGCGATGCTGCCATGAAAATGGTGCGCGATCAGATGATCACCTACACACCGGGGCCCGGCATCCCGAAACTGCGGGAGGCCATTGCCCAAAAACTTGTCAGGGAAAACAGGATCGACTGCTGCGCTGAGAATATCATTCTGGCAGCCGGTGCCAAGCAGGCACTCTACAGTGCCCTCATGGTGATTGCCGGTCCCGGGGATGAGATCATCATTCCCACACCCTGCTATGTAAGTTACCCGGAAATGGTGCGGATGACCGGCGCATCCGTGGTATTTGTTCCACTGAACCAGGAGACCTACGGGCTCGATGTAAAGGCGATCGAAGCAGCAGTAACGCCGCGGACCAAGGGGATCATCCTCTGCACGCCCTGCAATCCGACCGGCAGCGTATTTGCCGAAAAGGATCTGCGCGCGCTCTCTCTGCTGGCGCTTGCAAAGGACTTTTTTGTGATCGCCGACGAGATTTACGAGAAGATCATCTACGGGGATGCAAAGCATTTCAGCATCGCTTCGCTGTCGCGGGAAATGTTCGATCATACCATAACGATCAACGGTTTTTCCAAGGCTTATGCCATGACAGGATGGCGGATCGGCTATGCCTGCGCGCGGCGGGATATCGTGGCAGGGATCCAGCGCATCCAGAGCCAGATCACGACCTGCGTCAATCATATTTCGCAGGAGGCAGCCTATGCGGCGCTGACAGGTCCGCAGGATGATACGGAAAACATGCGCAGAGAATTCGAAAAGCGCCGGGACTATGTAGCGGCGCGGATCGCGGCGATCCCCGGGGTTTCCTGCCCTCCCATCGAAGGCGCTTTCTATGCTTTTTTTGATGTATCCGCTTATCTTGGAAAAAAACTGAAAGGATGCCTGATCGCTTCTGATGCGGACTTCTGCTCCTATATTCTCGAAGAAGCCGGCGTAGCCATGATGCCCGGCACCCCCTACATGAAACCTGGAACGGTGCGCATCTCCTATGCCACCTCTATGGAAGCATTAAAAGAAGCCTTTGATCGAATCGAAAAAGCGCTGCTTTAACTGTAGTACAACATAGATCACTTGTTAAAATCGAGCCGGTGTTGGCCTTGCCAACTCCTGCTCGATTTTTGTTTTTTGCCTTTCAGTGTTTCAGGTTGGACGGAAAGCTTCCGAATACCCGCAGTTTCCGGGTGACAGAGATCAGTTCCCTCATGATCGTATCAAATTTTGGATCCTGCATGTCGCCGATAAACTCTACAAAGAACATGTACTCCCAGTTGCTGCCAAGGATCGGGCGGGATTCCAGTTTTAAAAGGTTCAGATGGTTGGCCTTAAAGATTGAAAGAACATCGTAAAGGGAACCTACTTCGTGTCTCGTATTCATGGAAATGCAGATCTTGTCGCTGTCCTGACGCAGTTCCATACGCGGTGAGACCACGACAAAACGGGTCGTATTGACATCATTATAATTAATATCTTCTGCAAGGATCTCCAGTCCGTAGATCTGGGCTGCTCTCTTCGAGCAGATCGCGGCGATCTGGGGATCTTTGAGCTCTGCGACCAGCTTCGCGGAGCCTGCGGTGTCCGCCTGGGGGATGCGCTTCCAGCTGCGGTGCTCATTCAGGAAAATCTCGCTCTGGAAAAGCCCCTGCTCGTGGGAATAAACCGTTGTGATATCCTCCAGTTTTGTACCGGGCAGGCCCATCAGGTTCTGGCTGACCTCAACAGAGGTCTCCCCAACCAGAAAACATTTGTAAACATTCAGCAGATCATACACCTGACGTATGGCACCTGTAGAAGAATTCTCGATGGGCAGAACCGCATAGTCCGCGCGTCCTTCCTTCAGTGCCTTAAAGGTATCTTCAAAAAGAAAGAGCCCCTCCGTATTTACATCCGGACCAAAAAAGTCGATCGCGGCCATCTCGCTGAAGGCACCCGGCTCGCCCTGATAGACGACCCGCGGATTCTCCACCGGCTCCCTGATCTCGTCCAGGGCTGTCCGGTAAGACTTATATTCCGGGCTTCTCTCTTCCTCGCCCGCCATAACAGCAATATGGCGGATCTCCGCCGACAGGTTTTCCATCTGCCGGTTCATTTCTTCCAGTGATTTCTGTATTTTCCTGTTGTTGATCATATCAGGCAAGTCCTCTCTCATCGCAGCTGCAAAATATTGGTAAACAAAAAGAAGCTTTGGTTTTTTGCATACGCCATATATTCGCGGCAATTGATATAATATTTTTCGCCCCAGGAAGAGACCCGTATCCACTTATCGCTCTTTCCTGTGATCACCATATAGTGGCCGGATGTCGATTTTGCCGCGATCATCCTGCCGTCTTTTTGCCGTTTATAAAGCGTCAGGCCGCTTTTGCTGCTTTCACTGCTTTCACTGTTTTCGCTGCATTTGCTATTTTTGATGCCATCATTGTTTTTACTGTTATTCACTTTGGGCCGGAAAAAGGGAAGGTCTCCCCCGACCGACATAATGACCGGCAGATTTTCGGAAAGCATCTCCTCGATGACCTGAAAACGTTTCTCAAGCGGCACACCCCAGACTGCTGTTTTTCTGCCACAGGGCATCTGCGGATGCCGCAGCATATATAGATTGACCCCCGCTGCCAGGACAAGTCCCGACATGCCATGATTTTTCCGGAAGGGAAAATATCGTTTATTCAGCTTGTCAATGCGGGCATTGTATGTCTCTTTTTCAAAGAAGATCCTGCCCTTCAGGTAGGAGAGCATATCGCAGGCGGCGATCACGCCGCAGCCATCTGTGCGGATCTCTTCCCGTGGGCTGCGCTTCTGGTTGCCTCCATAGAGAAAATCGTCTCCGGACTTAATTGTAATATACGGATCTTTTAAAACAACATTCATAACTTGCTGTCTCTCTTACTTCTAACTTACGTCTTACTTACTTTCTTCTTACTTCCTGCTTTTTACTTTTTTCCCTTTCTTTACCCGCGGCAGAACCACATAAACCGTAAGAAAGATCAGAATAGAAACCGCAGAAAGAGCAATTCCGGCTTTTAAATGAGGGATCTGATACTGAATGGTCACCTGGTGGGTGCCGGGCGCGATCTCCACGCCGCAGAGGCCGCCGTTGATATTGTAAAGTTTCACTTCCGTACCGTCTACATAGGCATGGAAGCCCTCGCTGTAGATCAGCGGAACACACAGCATTTTTGTGCTGCCGCTGCTCTCTGTGGAAACAGTATTGTTGACTGTCGCGGTATAGGTAGAATGTGAAAAAGCAGTATCTGTGACCTCAGAGGATTGCAGTTTTTGGAGCGCCGCTTCGTCCGCTGCTGTGAGGGTGCAGTCCTTCGCCTCCGTCAGATCGGCCTGAGCTGCGAAATCTCCAACGCTTTCGTATGCTTTTCCATAGGCAGTTTCGGATCCGGTCTCCCCGCTTGAATAAAAGAAACCATGGAGAAGGGATTTTGTTCTGCCGCTGACAGTCATCGCTTCCACTTCGTCGTAAGACCACTCTGCATCGTAGAGATAGCCGAACGGCATGGCATTCTTCTTCTGGTAGACATCGCGATTGTTGGCTGTAAAAAGATAGGTATAGTCCTCTGCTGAAACCTCAGTCCCGGCAGACGGAATATAATATTTTACACCCAGAAGTGCCGTCATAAGGGGCGACTTTTCTTCGCTGAACTTTGCATAATTATAAGACTTGTTTCCCTCTCCGCCATACAGATCTTTCAGGCTTCCGACCTCTTTGGAAACAGTCGTCATATATTCGCTGACATCCGGGTAGCCGCTGGCCATGCCGTCGTTCATAAAGACCGCCGTATCTCCCTTGGTCATGCGGAACAGGGAAGCATCCTGTGTCTTCAGCTGAACATAGGCATCCTCCGCGCCATCGTTATAATAAGCGGTCGCGATCTCGCCCTCGGTCGGATTCCAGCGATCGTTGACCGCATCATAATTGGTGATGCAGAGTTCCACGGCGATCACAACCACAAGAATGGGACCAAAGACCTTTTCCAGGATTGCCAACCTGCCCTGCAGCAGGATAAGCAGAATATAAATGGCAAAGAAAATAGCACCTGTGATGATGCATACGATCACGTAATCGTATTCCATATAGTCCGCGAAGCAGCCAATACCGACCGCCAGCGCCGCATAAGCGGCTGCGCCGATGATCATCTGTACCAGTCGGCCTTTTTCGTGGGGTGTCTCTATTACTTTTTTGATAAAATACCCGATCGCAAAAGCCTGCATAAAACAGAGGATAAAGGTCCAGCGCATGGAGGCGCTGTTGAAATTCAAAAGTCTTCCGGTGATCGGCAGTGCCAGAAGGATCAGGGACAAAACGGTAAGCAGGATAGACCAGATCCTGCTGCGCTTATCTTTGATCAGAGCCGGCAGTGCGCCAAAAAACAAGACGCTGGTACTAAGCTGCGCCGCCTCATAATAATTCGCATAAGCAGAATAATCCGCGCCGGTCCCAAAAATATCATTCGAAAAAATACGTCCGAGATAGGTCAGATAGGCATAGAATGGAACAGGCTGCATCATCTCAGAAAGGCCATTTAAGGATGCGGCACCGGAGCGCACGCTTCCCGTAAAGATCGTATAGATGGAAACCATGCAGACGCCGCCGATCCCAATGCCAAGCAGGGCCATCAACAGCAGTTTTACCAGTGTGATGATGATATGCAAAAACTTTTTTTTCTGTGCGATCAGATAAAGGATCGCATACAAAGCCCCATAAACCAGACTGGTGAACAGATAATAATAATTGGTAAAAAGCATGAGGGTGATCCAGAGCACCAGAAGATAGCTTCTCGAACGCATACGGTCATCCAGAACCCGATGGACCAGATACATCATCACCGTAAACATCATGATCGATGTGCAGAAGCCATAATGCTGTCCCCAGAGGATCACGTAACCGCAGAAAGTCCAAACAAGGGAGGCCGCCAGTGCCGCCCACTGCTGGGCAAAATGTGCCTTAAAAAAGCCATAAGATGCAAGGCCGATCACCAGCAGCTTTACATAGACCATGACAGTCAGCACATCCACCATAAGAGAGGTGGGTGCCAGAACGATCAGCAGATTGACCGGGTTCAGATAATTAAAGAAATAGGACGTCATATCCGAACCAAAGCCTGCTGTGAGCATGTAGCCGCTGAAGCCATCATGATGAAACACTCTGGTAAAAGCCCTGTACAGAGGATAATTGATATAAAGCGTGTCCGAACCGATATCGCTGAAGATATAGGTCTTATCACCAAAAAGAAATGCGTGATAAAGCACCAGATACATGACCAGTGTTACCACAATGATCCAGAAATACGGATTCTGCAAAAAGCCGCCGGCTCTGCCGCTGCGCTTCCTGCCACCCAAGGTTTTTGTCAATCCCGATCCTTTTGACATGCAAGTTCCCCCTCTGAAGCTTGTGTCTCTTCCGTTTCTTCTTCAAAATTCAGCCTGCACTCCTCAATGACCAGCGGCCGGTCTAACACACGTGTATTGATGCTGAGCACGTACTCGCCGAGGATGCCAATAAAGAAAAGTTCCAGCGCACCGATAAAGAAAACGCCGATCGTTAAGGGCGCGATCCCCGTGCGGAACCAGTCCCAGTGGATCAGTTTCAAAATAAAGTAGACAATGCCCACCACAATGCTTAGGCCGCCAACGATAAATCCCACAAAAGTGGCCAGCCGCATGAGCATTTTCGAGTAAGAAGTGATGCCCATCATAGCGTAATCGTACAGGGAATAAAAATTGTTTTTGCTCTTGCCGGATTTACGCTTCTGCTGCTCGTATGGAATGGCCTTGTAGTCGAAACCAAGCTCGGCGATGATGCCGCGCAGATAGGGCATCGGATCGTGCAGGTCCCTGACGATATCCACGAAAGCCCTGTCATAGAGGCCAAAGCCGGTAAAATGCTCGATATGATCGATATCCGAGATCTTTTTGATCAGCTTGTAATACAGGGTGCGGATGCCGTACATCAGCTTATTTTCCTGGCTGCTCTTCTTGACGCCGATAACGATCTTCCAGCCTGCCTCCCACTCGCGCACATATTTGACGATCATGTCCACCGGATCCTGAAAATCCGCGCACATACGGATGACAGCATCCCCATAAGCCTGCTTGAGTCCATGGACCGGCGAGCGTGCCTGACCGAAATTCCTGGCATTGAAGATCGCTTTGATATGCTTATCCTTTTCGCACATGGAACGCAGGATGGTCCTGGTCCTGTCTTTGGAATGATTATCAATAAAAATGATCTCATAGCGGTACTTGGGAAGTTCGTTTACAAAGACCTCCCTGATCGCCGCTGCGAGAGGCTCCACATTGCCCTCCTCGTTGTAGGTAGGGATCACGACTGAGATCAGTTTTCTGCCATCACGTGCTGCTTTCTGCACTTCCGGCTCGGTCTGCTCTGCCCGGACCGCCTGCTCTGCTGTCCCTACCGCCTGTTCTGTCTGCTCACTCATTTTCTCTTCTCCATCTCGTACATTTCCCGGATGCCTTCCTCAAATGATACCTGAGGCCGGAAACCGGTATCCTCACAAAGACTTGTGATATCTGCGCAAAGACGCATGACCGGATTGGGCTGATAAGACATTTTGCCGATCCCCGGCTCGAGCCCCGGTGCGACCAGATCCCGGATAGCCAGGATATATTCCCTTAAGGGTCGGCACTGTCCGCTTCCGATGCAGTAGATCGCCCCATTCTTTCCCTTTTCTCCGATCAGATAAAAAGCCCGGCCGGCATCCTTTGCATAAAGATAATCCCACATCTGTTCTGCCGGCGTAAAGGCGCCGCTCTCTCCGTTTCCGAAGTCCCGGAAAGCGCTTTTTACCATCATACAGTCCTTCTCATAAAATCCGTAAACGCTGAAGATACGGGGCCAGTTCCACGCCATCCCCAGCTCTTCGCAATACATTTTAGAGAGCTGTGCGGAGGCAAGCTTTGCCGCGCCGTAAGGTGTCGTCGGATGCTCCGGCGTATCCGGACCGATGCGGTCCAGGTTCAGGGGGCCGTACTCCGCCTGAGAACCGGCGCCGATGAATTTGCGGCAGCCCAGTTCCTTCGCGGCCTTGACAGTCTTCAATGTATAATCGATGTTGTTGCTCTGCAGCACAACGCTTTTGTTTCTGGCTGTTCCCGTATTTCCCCAGGCAATATGATAAAACACATCCCAGCTGCCGTCAATTTTCTCCGGCAGACGGTCCATCTCTTCCAGATTGCAGACGACCCTCTGCAGATTTTCGTGCTCCGGCAGACGGTCCAGACGGGTGCAGTTCTCCCGGACCACGGCACAGACGGTACATCCCGCCTCCAGGGCAGCTTCGATGAGAGCCTGCCCGATCATGCTGGTCGATCCGGTTACGATGATCTTTTTCATTTCCAAATCTCCTCCAGTTCCTCTCTCTCAAGGAAGGGGTACATATCTTCAAGCGCCGCGGACACCATCTGCCCGTTTTCCAGCTTGCGGGATGCAAGTTTGGGCTCCGTATTCTGCGTTTTTGTCACAAACACTTCGCAGATGCAGGGCGCCTTGCCTTTCAGTGCCGCATGCAGGTCTTCCTGCAGCGTTTCCGGACTGCAGCATTTATGGTAATCCATTCCATAAGCCGCCGCGATCTTTGCCAGTTCCGGAAAGCTGACATCGCCGCTGTCCGGCCCGGTCGCCACCAGATTGCCATTAAAGTAGGCATTCTGCGTCATGCGGACCGAATGGAAGCCCTCGTTGTTCACAACGATAATTCGGATCGGCAGCCGGTGATGCACGATCGTCTGCAGCTCCTGCAGGTTCATCTGCAGGCATCCCTCACCCATGATGCTGACAATTTCCTGTGTTCCACCGGAAGCGATGCAGACACCGATCGCAGCCGGCAGGCCATATCCCATGGATGCAGTGACCGAATTGGTATAAAAACGCTGTCCTTCTTTGATGCATATGCACTGGCTGCCAACGACGCGAGAAGTTCCCACGCTGACCAGGATCTGCGCACCTTGGGGAAGTGCCTTCCCAAGCTGATCGTAAAATGCATAAATATTGGTGCGTCCCGGTTCTGCCACTTTATAATGATCTGCCGTCACCACAGGGTATTTCTGCTTCCAGTCCTGTGTTTTCGAGATCCATTTTCCGGCCCCCGCATTCTGCGCATACCATGGGTTTTCCCGGCTGCAGCCCGCCGCCTTAAGAGCGGACGTCAATGCCGCGATCAGTTCCGCGGCATCTGCGCAGACCGGCAGGTCCACATGCAGCATTTTCTTTTTCAATTCCGCAGGATCGATATCATTTAAGATCGTATAGGCCTTCTTTGCCCAGGCCTCGTAATTAAAACCGGTCTGAAAAAGGCCCTGGCGGCTTCCGATCGAGAATAAAAGATCCGAAGTCTGTACGGCAAAATTGCCGGCCCGGTCTCCGGTACTGCCGTTTCTGCCGACAAAAAGGGGATGGCCGGATGGCATCAGATCCACACTGGAAAGCCCTGTCACAACAGGAATGCCAAGCAGATCCACCAGCTCTCTCCATGCATCATAGGCGCCTGCGCGGCGGATTCCCTGTCCACCGAAAAGGACCGGACGCTCCGCGTTTTTGATCTTCTCTAAAATCGTATCAACCAGCTGCTCATCGATCCCGGTCCGGCCGGTCAGTTCCGCGGCCGCCTGCGCATCCTTGGTGGGATCGTAAGCCACGAGCGTTTCGGTATCTACCGTGGCACCCTGTACATTCAATGGGATATCCAGCCAACAAGGACCCTGACGCCCGCTCTTGGCAAGGTAGATCGCTTTTTCCAGATGGTAACGGATCTCCTGCGGATCGGTTACCAGGACTGCATACTTTGTCATCGGTTCCACAGACCGGATGATCTCGTATTCCTGAATGCCCACAAAACGCAGATCCGGATCCACAGAACGCGCCAGGATATCCACCCTTGCCTGTCCGGAGAGAACGATCATGGGCAGAGAATCCATCCATGCACAGAGCACACCGGTGATGGCATTGGTCGCCCCGGGACCGTTGGTCGTGCAGACGCATGCCATGGACCCGTTTACACGGGCATAACCTTCCGCAGCCATGGCCGCAGCCTGCTCGTGCAGATGGACCATGCAGTGCAGACCGCTATGGTGTCCGAAGGAATCATTCATATGCATGGCCTGCCCGCCCGGCACCATGAATACCTCGTGCACGCCGGATGCGGCAAGCACATCCGCTATATAATCCGATACTTTTTTCTTCACTTCAGATATTCCTCACACTTGTTCTCACAAGTCATAAACTTTCCGGACTGCTGGATGGGGATACTCTCTACCACCGTCACTCTGACATTCGCATCTTCGCCCAGATATTTTTTATACTCACCGACGACCAGATCGTAATCTATGGTATCCGGATTGACATTCAGAAGCAGTTCATAGTCGTTTACACCCCATTGAATGCATTTTGCCTGATAGACCATGCCCTCGAAATTCAGCAGGATGTTCATGAAAACATGGATCGACAGGGGCGCTCCCTTCGTGTTGTACATCAGAGAGCCTCTGCGGCCGTAGATCTCGGTCAGTGCCTGATGGATCCGGCCCTCTTCGTCCCGCCAGGTGCGCATCTTTCCGGTATCACCTGTATCGTAGCGGATGATCGGCATAGTCTTATTGTAGAAATCGGTGACCACGATCCGGCCCAGATCGCCCTCTTCCACAGGCTCATCGGAATCCATCTTCAGGATCTCCACATAAAAATTGTACATGTCGACGATATATTCCTCGCCGTCGTTCAAAGGCATTGCGATAAAGCCATTCTCATTATTGCCATAAGAGCGGATCGGCGCAAATCCGAAGATCCTGCGGATGGCTTCTCTTGTTCCCTCCGGCAGGGCCTCTCCCATGGAGAAGACCATCTCCACTTTCCATTTACTGAGATCCCGGCAGGTCCGCTCCAGATACTGCGTCAGAGCGGTCAGGGCACTGGAATAAGAAACCAACACCTGGATCCCCTGTTTCTGTATGGTATTGCAGATCTCATCCAGAGCATCATCGCTCATGTTTGAGATATCGATCATGATCAGATTGTTTTTAAAGGATTTCCACCTGCTTATGGTATTCTGCCCCGGGATCCAGGCCCGGAATTCCCCGCGCTTCATGCCCACGCGGAAACCCTGCAGCTCCATAAAGGAGATATAATTCATATTATAACGGTCCATTTTATCCTGTTCGCAGAGCACTGTAAATGGCGTCCCCGTGGAACCGCTGGTGCGAAGCTTATAGAGCTCTCCCTGCTCGTTCAGGCAGTCAACCGTTACCTGCTCATAATGGTCGATATAATCCGCCTTGCGAAGGGAAGGGAAATCCGAAAGCTGCTGCCATTCCTCATGCCCCTGATAGTAAGGCGAATGGTTTTTTGCATAGCGAATCAGGCTTCCGATCCTGAAATCCAGATAGCGCTGCGTTACACCATGCTCGATGCAGTATTTGTTTTTCTTTTTGATGCGGGCCAGCTTGCCGCCCTTTACTTTATCCAGCGCGTTGAAGGCTACCCTTCTGGCCGTTTCACCTGCGTTCATATCCTAATCTCCAATCCTTGTATTTGCTGTTTTTCCACCGCCCCGGTAATCGGGCCGTCCGGCTTTCCGTGTCCCGAATAGAATGACTGCTGCCACACGGAAGAGGTTGGACCCCAGAAGTGCCAGGGAAAATCCCATCATCCCATAATGCTGCGTGGCCAGGACAGAGGATACTGCCAGCACCCCAAAATGCAGGGCCTGCAGGATCATCTGCCATTTTTCCGTGGTAAAGGTCAGCACCAGGATAAAGAGATATGCAGAATACAGCCCCAGCACCTGTGCCAGATTCGCTATGGTCATAAAGGGCTGCACCGTCGCATAGAGATTCCGGTAAAACAGCCAGACGAAAAGCGGCGTGCCGATCTGGCAGAGACCGAAAAATATGGCCGTGACCGCGCCGCCTGCCAGGGTGAGTTTCAGAAATTCATTTCTGGTCAGCAGTTTTTTGGACTTTGTCAGGTAAGAGATGATGATCGTGTTGATCGGTGCCACCAGAAGCACCATGGTCTTTCCAACCAGGGATACCACATAAAACTCAGTGACCGCCTCATTCCCCATGATATGCTTCAGGACGATCCTGTCTATATTCAACGTCGTATTGGTGACAAAATAGGAGATCATCAGAAAGATGCCTCTCTGTGCCGCCACCGAAAATGCACTGCTCCTCTTCAGAAAGTTCCGATAAACCGATCCGGTCAGCAGCAGAAAGAGAAAAGCTGCAGCCTCTCCCAGGAAGAAGATGACAATCCAGTTCCCGGTCAGCTTGAACAGGCCGAAGCCTGCCAGATAGCCTGCCGAGATCAGGGCATAATAAATAAAATACCGGCGATAATTCAGGTTGAGTCGATACTCGACATCCCCATAATACCGGAAGGTTGTCACCATAAGCAGAACAAAAACACAGGCCGTCATGCCCATGCCTGTCATACTGCCGCGGCAGAGGATCAGCGAAACAATACTGGTGATCCCGCCACAGATGAGGATCAGCAGGTTGTAATCGCCGTTGGAGACCGTATGATCCCGCCGCACGACCAGCCGGCTGGTATTTAAGGCCTGTCCGACCGAAGGGCAGACGATACCGACGATGCCCATGATATAGAGAAGGCCGCCCAGCTCCTCCTCTCCCACCTGTTTATTCAACAGGGGGTAGACAATGAGCTGCAGGATCCCGTTCATAAGGATCATGCCGCCCATGGTATAGAGGGTGTTGGCCGCTATCCTTCTTTTTTGATTATTTTTTGTCTTGCCCGTTTTGCATTCGTCTTTCATTAACCGCTGATTCCCTTATGTCCCTGATACTTCTCGCACCGATTCTCGATATATTTCCGCTTGCCGGAATTCAGTACCGGGATCTCATCCACAAATTCTACTTTGATCTTTGCACGTTCGCCCAGATAGGGACTGATCCGGCGAAGCACTTCCTCGGGATCCATGACCTCCGGATCGCCGTTCAGCCACAGGGTATAGTCTGTCTCGGTTTCCTGGATAAAACGATACTGACGCACGCCCTTCAGATCCCAGAGATTGTTGGTCAGCACATATGGTGTGACCGCCTTGCCCTCCGGGGTGTAGATCAGGTCGCTGCGGCGCCCGTAGAGTTCCTTCAGCCACAGCTTATAGCGGCCGTTTTTCTCCCTGCGTTCCGCCACCGCCAGATCGCCGTTATCGTAACGGATGATCGGAAAGGCATAATTATAAAGGTCGGTGATCACGATCCTGCCAAGTTCTCCGGGCTCTGCGGGCTCATCCGAATCCAGTTTCAGAATCTCATAAAAATAGCTCTCGGTATCGATCCGATATGCACCGTCTTCCTTGTTCTGGAGTCCCATGATCCCATCCTCCTCGTTGGAGTACCAGGACCGCACCGGCGCACCGAACTGCTCCTGCAGGCGGAAGCGGACCGGATCCGGCATAGCCTCGGAAATCGGGATGATGCTTTTTACACAAAATCCCGAGAGATCCACCTGTTTCTCATCTATATATCTGCTGATCTCGCCCAGCGCGGAAGCGTATCCCAGCAGGAACTTGACTTTTTTTCTGCGGATGGTTTCCAGCATTTCCTGCAGCGCTTCCCCATCCATCCGGGAACTGTCCATCATGATCATGTTCTCCGCGGTCAGCTGCAGCTTGCTTTTGTTGACATTTTTGACCCACACCCGGATAAAAGCCTCTTTCATGCCGATCTTGTAGCCGGCAAGTGCACCCATATACATGGCGCTGGCCTGACAGTGTCGGATCTTATCCGCATTCTGGATAACCTGAAGCGGCGTGCCCGTAGAACCGCTGGTACACATGATCCTGTTATCCTGCGCATCCTTGAATGCCGCAGAGATAAATCGGTCGTAATCCGCCCGGAAGGTATCCTTATTTACGATCGGCAGCTCGGTAAGCGGGATATCTTCGGGATAATCTTTATAGTAATCCGTCGTTTTTACCGCATGCGCGATCAGGGCCCGGATCCGCTCCTCATTCTCTTTCAGAGAAGTGCCTTCCTTCCAGCCCCGTCTCACCTGTTCTACGTATTTTCCGACAGGTCTGCCCTTGATGCGGTCCAGCATCCAGTAGGCATCCCAGCGTAATCTTTCATCCCAGGACATACTGCTTCCTTTCTGATTGCAATCTCTGTTCTATCTTTTTGCCATCTGCGTGCAAAGGGATTTTCGGCCATTAATCATAGAAAACATCCATGTGCTGGTGCACGCCACATTTTATGATATACGCACTGATCTGTGCCTCGGTGAAGGCCCTCATATCGGCGCCTCCGAGCCAGGCCTGATACCACTCTGTCGTATGTGCGACCGCCTCGCTGACATGCCAGCCGCTCTTCCAGCCGAGCACACTGCGGATCTTCGAGCAGTCCAGCTTCAGGAAATTGGCCTCGTGGGGGCCGCCCACGGACAAATTCTCCCACTCTGCTCTCATCCTGGCCGCGGCATATATACCGCGCTCCAGACCTGCGTTCCAGGCCCGGCAAAAACAATCTGCCAGTGCCCCTGTATGAATGCAGTCGCAGTCATCCGGACCCACATTGTAGGCATCCGCCAGAGAAGGGTTCTCATACTGTGCCTGTGCGATGAGCAGATATGCGCCAAGCGGTTCCAGTACATGCTGATAAGGTCTTGTGGAATGCGGATTTCTTACCGTGATCTTCTCTCCCTTGGCAGCGGCACGCACACAATCCGGTATGATGCGGTCCGGCGCGAAATCGCCGCCGCCTATGACATTGCCGGCCCTGGCTGTAGACACCGCCACACCCTGTTCCTTCAGGAAAGAACTGCGGTAGCTGTGTGTGACCAGTTCCGAACAGGATTTGCTGTTGGAATACGGATCGTAACCGTCCAGCTCATCGGTCTCACGATAGCCCCAGGCCCATTCGTAATTCTTATAGACTTTATCGGTCGTAACATTCAAAAGAGAACAGACACTGTCCGTCTTGCGCACCGCTTCCAGGACATTGACCGTTCCCATCACATTTGTCTCATATGTACCCACCGGATCCCGGTAGGATTCTCTCACGATCGGCTGTGCCGCCAGGTGAAGCAGGATCTCCGGCTTCGTCTCCTGAACGACAGCGAGGAGGTGCCCGCCGTCGCGGACATCTCCTGTGATCGATCTCATATCATTGTTCAGTTTCAGCAGCGAAAAAAGGCTGGGGTCTGTCGGCGGTTCCAGGGCATAGCCTGTCACCTCCGCTCCGGCTTCTAACAGGATAGTCGAAAGCCAGGCGCCCTTGAATCCGGTATGGCCGGTCAGCAATACCTTTTTCCCTTTAAAAAATTTAAATCTATCCATTTTTAATCCCAGATCTTCCAGGCTGCGTCTCCGCTCTGCCACATCTGCTCCAGTTTGCGTTTATCACTCAAAGTATCCATGCACTGCCAGAAGCCCTCGTGTCTGTAGGCGCCCAGCTGGCCGCGCCGCGCAGTCTCCTCCAGGGGATATTTTTCGAAAACCGTATCGTCGCCGTCGATCAGATCGAAGATGCCCTGCTCGATCACCATAAAGCCCGCGTTGATCCAGCCGCTGTCCTCTTTCTTTTTCTCCTTGAAATTGGTGATCTCACCATCATCCAGAATATCCAGCGCCCCGAAGCGTCCCATGGGCTGCACGGAAGTCAGCGTGACCATCTTGCCCGATTCCTTGTGGATTTTCAGAAGTCTGTTCAGATCGATATCCGCAACGCCATCGCCGTAAGTCATAAAAAACGGCTCTCCGTCCAGGTAATCGCGCACCCGTTTAATCCGTCCGCCCGTCATGGTATTGAGGCCGGTATCCACCAGCGTCACCTTCCACGGTTCTTTAATATTGTTATGCAGGGTCATTCGGTTGCCCTGTGTAAAATCGAAGGTGACATCGCAGCTGTGCAGATAATAATCCGCGAACCACTCTTTGATCATGTGCTGTTTATAACCGCAGCAGATGACAAATTCATTGTATCCGTATGCCGAATACATCTTCATGATATGCCAGAGGATCGGCTTATCCCCGATCTCTACCATAGGTTTGGGCCGAAGCTGGCTCTCCTCACTGATCCTTGTGCCGAAACCGCCGGCAAGAATTACAACTTTCATACGATCTTTCCCTGTTGGATCTTCCTGATATTTTTCCGGATGCTTTTGTCCGCCCTGCACCATGGGGCAAAACGCAGATAAAAGCCCATATTTATTCAAGACTCGCTCGCGAGTCTTTGGGCGAGATGTGCGTCGTGCAGGGCACGATATCATTCCTATGCGCATCTCTGCCATCCTCGCGGAGCGTTTCACGCAGAAGGGGATCGGTCCCCTTCTGCGCTAAAATTTTATCAAATTTCTCCAGGTATTTCAATCGTTATGCGCAAGTTCTGTGCCGGCGAAGGCATTTTTCGAAGTATGGATCCGGTCTCAGCCTACATTTCCGTATCCGAACATGCCGAAGAGATCATCGATATCGATATTTCCTTCGCCATAGCTGTAGCCATCCGATCCCTGGCCGGCATCTCCGCCGTAGTTCTCGTAACCCTGACTGCCATCTTGGCTGTAGTCTTCGTAGCCGTCTGTGCTCTGCACATCCTGACTCTGGTCCTGAGTGGATGCGCTTCCGTCGATCAGACTCTGCAGGATGGGCACTGCCTTTGCCATCGGAATGGCGAAGCCCATATTATCCACCGTAACACCGGATGATGTTGTGGAAGATTTTGCCTCATTGATCGCGATCAGTTCGCCCTTCATATTGAACAGTCCGCCGCCGCTGTTGCCGGAGTTGATCGACGCATCTGTCTGGATCAGCCCGGTGGATGTGATCGTGCTGCCATCGGTTCCCTGCAGTGTCAGATCTCTGTCAAAAGCGCTTACATAGCCGCTTGTTACAGACTGCCCTATGCCGAGTGCGTTGCCGATCGCCACGACCTGATCACCTAAGACAAGGGCATCTGAATCGCCGACTGTGGCGATGCTGATCTGATTCATGGTATCTTCCGGGATATCCGAAAGCTGCACTGCCACCACGGCAAGATCGTTTTCCGCATCGGCACCCTTTACCGTTCCGGCTACCGCAGTCTCGTCCACAAAGCCGATGGAAACGATAGTCGCGCCGTCGATCACATGATTGTTGGTCGCGATATAGAGTTCTGTGTCACCCGATCCGATAATAACACCGCTGCCTGCCGAAGAGCTCTCGTACTGCTGTCTTTGTCCGAACATGCTGGTCATCTCTTCCACCGAGGTGCAGGAGATCGTGACCAGAGAACTCATGGCTCTGGCAGCCACATCTGCCACTGTACCGTCTGCGGTCCCGTCGAAATCCGCTGTCAGACCGGTGGAATCTGCGCTCACGGTTTCTTCGGTTACACTTCCATCCGCTGCTGTTTCTGCATTTGTCATTTCTTCTGTTGATACCGCTTCTTTATTCTTCTGATCGGATACCGCACAAGCCGCATAAACAACTGCGCCGCTCCCGAGTGCCCCCGCCAGCGCCGTTGCTGTGCATTTTGCGATCAGCGCCCGTTTTCTTTTTTTGCGTCTCCGCTCCCGCGCTGCTTTTCTCCGGATCTCCTCAAGATCCTCGTAAGTTACGGAATTTCTGTAATCCTCTTCTCCTGTGTATCTTCTGTAATCACTCATCCTTTTTCTCCTTGTCTGTCCATTATTTTGCTGGAAACAATGCTTACCATAAGAAACGTCCATGCAAGGTTATTTGCATCACATTTTATGATAATGCGCATCGCTCCGTCCTTCGGACTCTCGCGCTGCTACAAAAATTCGCATTCCCGTCCCGCTTGCGCGTGACTCCATGCTCATTTTTG